>TARA_R110002020_G_scaffold398227_1_pt1 | contig 31144 bp, 22 predicted proteins | sample TARA_R110002020 | Tara Oceans TARA_R110002020 (sample SAMEA4396489) | marine metagenome | biome: Westerlies Biome; feature: [MES] marine water layer (ENVO:01000295) within the mesopelagic zone...; material: water (ENVO:00002006), including particulate matter (ENVO:01000060) such...
TCCAGAAGACAAGAAAGTGACAACCAAAATCAGGTAAGGTCATTCTGTCTTCCCTCTTCTGTCTTCTGTCTTCCGTCTAAACCCAACTCACATCTTCCTAATCATCTCGATCAGTTGCAACTGGGCGTTTGCTTCGATGACATTAGCTTTCAGTCGATAAAACTCCTCCTCCAGCAGCGTGAACTGCACGTCAGGATGGTAGGTCTCTATCACTACCCTATCCAGTCCATCGAAGAAGGGATACTTTTCAAACTCAAATTCCATCCGCTCCATGTATCTGCGAAAAGCGTCAAAATTGAGCTCATCAAAACTGATCATTGCCTGCTTGTACATGAGTCCCATGCGGTCGCAATCGGTGCATTTTGTGAAAACAAAATCCTCGTTCTGATAGATAATTTCTGTTCTACATCCAGACATAAGCGATTGGTTTTGGATTGATATTGAATTGGTGCCTGGGATAGGAGCCTTTGTCGGTTTAGTTTCCAAATGCAGCTAAATTCCCAGGACTTAGTTTTCTTAAGATTACTCGGCCACTTCCAGTTTGCTGATGGCAGTGATTCTACCACCTTCGACTTTTAGGCCTTCTTTGGCAGTGGCCGTGTTAGCATCAAATTCATATACCCAGCTTCCAACATCTGTAGTAATCCCGATGTAGGCAAGTCCATTCTTTTCGGAAAAGTTATTGATAGTCACATTGACGATAGAAGATTCAGCAGGAGCTCCAGTGACCCAAGTGAAAGTTTTATTGTACACATCGGCTACACCAAAACGATTTCCCACGGTATAAGCACCTTTCTCTTTGTTCATCATTACGATGAATTTTCCGTTGCCCGCGTAGGTCTTCGCCGTCACGTAATAGTCATCCGCCAAAGCTTCCACATTGAAATAGTAAGATTGGTCAAACTCCAATTCTCCTTTTTTGATCCTGGTAAAAGCTGAAGGAAGCGTAGATGTCATTTCACCGTTTGAGGATGCTACGGAAGCTGAGAATGCATAGGCATCTCCCAACTCATCTACTTCAAGACCCGATAGAAAATATCGACCTATAAAGCTGGTTCGGTCATCTTTGATCACTTTGTTCAATTCCATGCTTGGGTAATCAAAAACTGCGATCCATGAGCTATCCGGATAATTGGTGCCAAAGCTGTCGTTGCAGCAAGCTTTAATACTGAAGTATGGCGCAAAAAGCTTGTCTCCTACCTGAGTCACCCAGGAGAAAAATGCGCGCTCGCCATTATTGGCTATTTCTTCCTGATTCCACTTTCCATCAGCAACTATCTGAAGCTGGTCAGCGTCCAAGCGATACCAAGAACCCACAGGGTCCGTTGCTCCTCTTGCCACTTTCACCATGACGATATCATCGTTCATCGGACCAAAAGCCTGCACGGTTTCTGATTGAAAATCAGACAATTTCTCCAAAGCACCTTCAGAGTTCAATTCGTAGGTAGTCACAGCACCAGGATTTCCCTGACCGTAAAGCATGCTGAAAAACTTGTTTTTGTGAGTCACATAATAGCGATATGTCCCATCCTGCTCCACACCATTTCCTAATGTACTCACCGTTCCTTCGGTAAGACTTTCAGCTGTCAAGAGATAATCTGCTACTCCGTCCGAAGCCAAAGGCGTGGACGCAATGATGTATCTGCTTTCGGCAGTTGGCGCTACTGGCCCTGGTTCTGTATCATCAGAGTCACAGCTAGAGAATCCCACAGTCACTGCTGTGGCAAAAGCTAATAGGTAGTTAAAGTTGGTTTTCATAAGATTTTAAATTGTGTTTTTATGCTTCCTGAGATTTTCAGGAAAAAGATTTGTTGAAGAATTAATAAATGAAGTATCTGATCTTGCCTGAGAAGTTCCGTCCTGGTTTCTGCAAGCTGAAATTGTCATAGAGTTTACTGTCGAAAATATTCCTGCATTCAGCGATCAACTGAAGCCGACCTTTTTTACCTGTTGTATAGGTCACATTCACATCATGGGAAAGCTGCTGAGGCACATCGAATTTCTCAGATCCCAGACTTGGCCAGTAGAGATAAAAAGCATGCACATAAAGCAGATTGTATCCGAAATTGAGGTCATTTCCTTTGCTAAAGGCATCCTGAAGCATCACGCTCACATCACCATTTCCGAAGAGGTAAGGCATATTTGGCACCCGATCGCGATAGACTATGCTCGGGATCGTTTGTCCTTCTTCGAATTCGGTATTGTTACGAAGATTCTGATAAGTAATATTTGCGCCAGCAGAAATAATAGTTTTATAAGTCCAGCGAATTTCTCCTTCCACACCAAGGTTGGTCACACTATAAAGGTTGTCCATGACCTGCATAGTTTGGTTGTTGTTCAGTCTAGGTCGGATGAAATCTTTCGCATCTCGGTAAAAACCATTTGCAGAAAAATCAATTCGATGATCAGCGCTGAGTTGCTTCCAAATGCTTAGTCCCAAATTGTAGTTGTAGCTGGTTTCCGGCTTCAGATCCAGATTCCCCTGTAGGTTTACCATATCACCAAACAGTTCCTCAGGCTCAGGAAGGCGGTAGCTTTTCTCAAAAGAGGCTTTGGCCTGAATATTTCCTGTGACAAAATAGGAACCTGTTATACCAAAACCGGGATAGGTAAAATTCTCCTTTTCATTGCGATAGGCCACGTCTCCATAATTCCCGGTAGGATTATAGGACATAGTGAAATAGTTGGATTGATTATAAATTTTGGTGAACGCAGAAATACTGGCTTTTTCCTCCCAATTCAGCTGATAGCTCAAGCCAGTGATATTCTTCTGACTTTTGCGGGGCTCTTCATATCGGTCATTTTCAGGACTCAATGCATCGCTACCTACACGATTGAAACTGTTGTACACATTACTGATCGCGATGGTGTGAATCTTTCCAAAATTGTAATGGGCATTTGCAGTAAATACAGCGTTGTTATTGTTGAATTTGTAAAGTGTGTAAGATCGCTCCCCGCCAGGCACATCGTATTCTTTATACTGCTGAAACCAATTGTATCGTCGATTGACCGTATCGATGTTTTGCTCTGAACCAAAGTTGTAATTGGCATTCACATTTACATCCAGTCCTTTGACAAAAAGATCCCGCTTTTGATACTTGAAGGTTGGCATCACTATCGTCCCCTTACGATGCCATTGCCCAAAAACAGACACCAACCTCGCTCCAGTCTGAACTTCTGAATAATTTTTACCCGCCGTCAGACCAAACAAAAGCTTATCTGCATACGATTTTCCCTGAACTCCAAGCTGCGCGATGACAGTCTCATTGTGGTAAGTATCATGAAATCTGCGAACATGTTGGTTCGGATAATATTTCCCAGTTTCTATATCCGCCACATCCACATCTACCCAATAGTTGTTATCAGAATAGTTTTGAAAAGCATTCAGCTGAACTGTAAAGCCTGATTTTGCTACGAAAGCAGTGTTGATTACCGTGCGATGCGTATTGAATGAGCCATAGGAATAGGATACATCCACGTAGTTTTTCTGGACGTTTTTGGTCACAATATTGACTGCACCACCCAGAGCATCTGCACCCAATCCTATCGGAACTACACCTTTATATACTTCTATTCGCTCAGCTAGATTGATCGGAATATTATTTAGCTGGAAGGAGGAGCCAAAGTCATCCATGGGAATTCCATCGATAAAAAATTTGACCTGCTTGCCAGAGAATCCATTGAGGGAAAAATTCATTCGTGATCCCACGCCTCCACTTTCTCTGACACGGACGCCTGATACACGATCAAGTGCATGACCCAAATCCAAATTGGTATGGTGAAGCTTGCGTGCATCGACCACCTCCACATTGAAAGCTCGTTCTTCGATATCTCTCAATTCTGACTTGCCAAGCACGGTGAATTCTTCGAGCTCATTGGTATCGTCAGCAAGCGTGATTTTCAAGGTTTGTGATTCAGCACCAAGAGTAACTTTCTCAGCATGATCTTCAAAACCCATGAATAAAAACTCAAGGGTATACGTTTTGCCAGAAGGAAGATTGACGGAGAATTTGCCCTGGGCGTCGGTGACAAGCCCTTTGGAAATCGGGGAGATTTTGATCAGAACGCCAGGAATTGAATTCCCGCTCTGATCGACTACAAGGCCATTTAGGTTTGTATTTTGCTGAGCAAATGCCGCATAGGCAAAAAAACTGCACAAAAATACAATGGACAATATTTTACTATATTGCATCGCTTTTTAATTGGAGAATTAGAAAGTTTAGTACCCCGAAGCCATACGGTTGCCGCCGTGTGGCTTCATCTTTTTATATACTGTAAAACTTTTTTATCTTTATTTAGATTGATTTTAAATTAAAACAAATCTAAGCCATGAGAGCCAGTCTGACAAGAATCTCTGGAATTATTTGAAGGTTTTTTTGAAGAAAAAATAATTGTAAAAGTTTAGAGTCCATAGACTACAGTCCACAGCCTGACAAAAGGAACTTCCATTCTTTACTTACAAACAGATACTAGCGATAGCGAATGATAAATCCTTCCTAAAATGCAGAAAGGCTGCAAAACCTTACAACCTTTCCACCTTACAACTCTAAACTTAAATTCAAGCTTCCGACAACACCATCTTCTCCTTAACCTCACCCACAGACTCTTTCTTCGCCTTATTTCTCCTCCCCCACCAGATCAAAAATCCTGTCACCGGAAGTGAAGCGATAATCGCACTCAGGAAAAAAGCTAAAATCTTACCCGGCAAACCAGCAATGGCTCCCACATGCACATCATAGTTCATCCGCATGATTTTCTCGGCAACAGTAGCTTCTTCGAATCGGTTGTAAAAATGCTCCACAGGAAGTTCTTCCAAGGTATTCTGATCAAAATACCGGTAGTCAGACTTCCAATAAGTGGATGCATCCGGATTTGCATTGGCTGCAATCGCCGCTCCTTCGAATCCTGGAGGGTGAACTTCTATCCAATCAGCATTCGGATATTCCGCATTCATTTTCATCCAAACTGCGTCCAAAGCAGGGATTTCTCCCTTATAAGTCTGTGTGGAATCTGAAATAGGATCATAATATTCCACAAATTTCTCACCGCCGGAAGCGACAAAGTAAAGACCATCTCTGAACCACAAGAAGCCCCATACCAAACCTGTAATTGCAAAAACCAATGCAAAAGTCATCACATAGAATCCTAAGACTTGGTGCAGATCATAATTTTTCCTTCTCCACCGTGCTGACCACTTGACCTTCAGGCTTTGCTTCAAGTTCTTTTTCTTTGGCCACCAAAGGATCAAACCTGAGATCACCATAAATAGAAATATTAAAGTGAAGGAGGCTACTACGGGCTGACCTATTTCCGGTGGAAGCCATAGGTAAAAATGCCCGTCTAGAACGATTCGGAAAAAGTCCGCATACTCATCTTTTAGCTTGAGCACTTCACCGCTGTATGGGTTGATGTAGGCCGTCTGATAATGATCATGTCCCTCACCGTAGCTGAAGAAAATCGCCTGTGCAGATTTTTCTTTAGTAGGATAAAGTATGGCGTGAAGATGTCCTTCTGGAAAAGCTTCCTGAGCGATTTCACTGATCTGGCTTGGAGCCAAAACCGGAGCTTCCTGAGGCTCCACAGATAGAAACGGATAAGTCAAATCTTTGATCTCAGACTGAAAAGCATAGATGCAGCCAGTCACAGCCACTATAAACACAACGAGCCCGGATGTAAGTCCGAGCCAGAGGTGCAATTTATTTATTGTCTTTTTTAGATTCATCAAAATCTATAATTAAGGCTAAGCGATATGTTTCTTAGGTTCTGTGGGGTCACAGTGGACCAACCGGAATAATATTTTTGATCTGTCAGGTTATTGACTTTCAATGCTAAGAAATATTGAGAGCCGGTGTAAGAAAGTGAAGCGTTAAAAACCTGATAAGATGGAAGCGCAAACGAACCGATCACATCTCTATTGATAGTTAGGTATTCACTGGCAGTGTTTCCACCGAAGCCAAGACCGAAGCCTTTCAATGCGCCCGCTGAGAAATTATAGCTTGCCCAAAAATTGAACAAATCTGCTGGCCCTGCTTCTTCAGGACGTAGTCCCAAGTACCCACTTTCAGCATAATCCTTGGTCACTTCTGCGTCATTGTGACTAAAACCAGCCACCAAGTTCAATCCATTCACTGGACTTGCAATCACGCTAAACTCAAATCCTTTGCTGACTACCTCACCACCTTGGATAGAATTGTTCACGTTGGTAGGATCAGTCATCACGCGATTGCTGACGGTAATATTGTAGTAGCTGGCAGTTGCAGAGATTTTGTCGTTTAGCAAGTTGGTCTTCAGACCAAACTCATATTGGTTGGCTTTCTCAGCATCAAAAGTTTTAAAACGTGAATTGGTGCCGTCGGCATCTGTCACGGTGGTTGGTGCTATGTTTTTGAAGCCGTTCATGTAGTTACCAAAAATGGAAACTTTGTCTTTCACCGGCTGGTAAACCACTCCGAATTTAGGAGAAACAGCAGTTTGCGTATTCGATTCGTTATTGTCTCCCCAAGCTTCATTTTTGAAGTTATCCACCCGTAGACTTGCCATCACAGAAAGCTGCGAAGTCAATTCCAATACATCCGACACATAAGCACTCAAAACTCTCGTATTGCCGGTAGTATTTCCTTCGAACGTATCTTTCAACAATTCGTCTACGCCTGCCTGCGTCAAAACACCTGTGTCATTTCCATCAGAAAGTGTCACTACGCCATTTCCTACCCAGCCTGTGCTGCTGTTGATCAAATCCTGGTCATAATAATCTACACCTACGATCATTTTATTTTTCATAGCTCCCAACAGGAAATTGCCGATGAAATTTTGCTGAATGTCAGTGGAAATCGTCTGCGCATTTCTATCAGAAATATATCGGTAGAAAGAGTCTCCATCACTTCCATCAAATAGGTAGTGATAGTAACCGTCGGATTTGGTAGAGCTTCTAGAAACTACCGTCTGAGAAGTCCAGTTATTGGAAAGTTTGTAGAAAGCCTGAGCTTGAAGTGCATACGAAGCATTGTTGATACTCAGCTCATTTCCAGTAAATGAACGCTCATAATTACGTTCAAAAGGATCAATCGAATCAAAAGTGATTGGATTTGATCTGTTCAAAAAGATCATCGGCGCATTCACTGAAGTTGCGTTCAAAAACTCGGTGTTGATCAGGAAGGAAAGCCTTTCGCTAGCCTGAAACTTAAATGAAGGGGCAATGAAAAATGAATTTCTGTTTCCGGCATCCTGAAAGGTATTGTTGGACTGATATGCTGTATTTACACGCATAGAAGCATTTTCATTCAAAGGAACATTCACATCTCCTGTGATTCTATTTAACCCATAACTTCCTGTGATAAAACCAACTTCTCCTTTAAAGAAATCAGTGGGACGCTTGGTGGTGATATTGATCAAGCCTCCATAGGAAATCACTGAGCTACCGAAAAGCGTGCCTGACGGACCTTTGATCACATCCACAGTTTCGATATTTGCAGGATCAAGTCCACCATTATTTAAGCTTGGCATTCCGTTTACCATGGTTGGCTGCACAGAGAATCCTCTCATGGAATAATATTCTGCGCCATCACCTCCACGGCCAGTAGACTCCCAAAGTCTGGTAATACCTGTTGCATTTTTCAGGGCATCATTCATATTCGTTACCACTTGCTCTTTCAGAAGTTTGGAAGAAACTGAGTTGTAGACTTGCGGGTTTTCCAAATCTGTCAGAGGAAGTTTAGCTACAGTAAAGTTGCTGTCAGAATAAAAGCGATTGGAACTCATATCTGTAACGATCACTTCATTGAGATCAGTAGAACTTTCTGACAAAGTAAAATTCACAGAAAGTATTTCTCCAGCACTTAACTGGATATTTTTCTCCTGCTTTTCTATACCTACAAACGAAGCATAAACAGTATAGCTACCCGGAGCGATGTTCTTGATTTCAAAAAAACCATTTCTGTCAGTTGCATTGCCCTTCGCAAGGCCTTTGATCCCGACATTAACAAATTCCATCGGCTGGTCATCCGATGTCTTTACAAATCCTTTGATGCTGGCAGACTGGGCAAAAATGCCAAAAACGCAAAGGTAAAATAGGGTGGATAAGAGTAGAATTTTACGATTCATGTTGGTTTGGTTTTCAAATATTTCACAAACCTATTACTTAGAATAATTCTAAACAAGAGTTATTTAGAATTAATCTAATAAAGAATAAAAGAAATTTGTTTACTATTTCTCAAAGACTTTATTTCCAATACTTTAGAAAGAATTGATGCTTTATTTTTTGCCTCTCAGTAATTTCAGATACAGATGATATAAATGGTTAAGCCAGACAACTTTCTCAGAATTTTAAAAGTGCTTTCAATTGTGATCACAAATAAATCTATCCTCTCTTTTTTATTTTAAATATTTTGAAATCCACCAATTTACTTTTGCCAACAACAAAAACGTAAATCGTTGTCGAATAGATATTTAATCGTATTCAAACGTATTTTTCATTAGCTATTTCTGTGCAAAACTGATAACTTATTGCTTTCTTTTTAATGAATACTTTTAACCATTTATTTCATGTCTTATTTAAATTCTCCCCGCTTGACTTTTTCGGGACTGTTTCAGGCAGACCCATCCACAGTCAACAATGATCCTACCCATTTCAACAATGAAACCTTCCAGCCGAGTTTTCAAAAAATGCAAGAAGGTAAAAATGCCAACGGCTGGTGGAATCCAGAAGGCACAGGCAACTGGCGATTTCTGAATTGTGATGTAAAAAGTGTGACCTACCTTGATGGTACATTCACTACCAATAGTGCCGATGATCCAGTCCTGAGCATGTCTATCATGGACTCAGGCACAAAAGTGGCAGGTAAAATCGTCGACTTGGATACTCAGCAACAAATGGTCTCCGCACTATGGGGATTAGTTGTACGTCTCGTTTCTGGCGAAGAAGAAATACTCAAGGCTGATTACGAGGTTGCTTCATTCACCAATATCTGGATGAGTAGAGCTCCGTCTCTTAGTGGGGACACCACAGCAGCGGCCATCTATCAATCTGTTCTAAAAAACATTCATTGGAACATAGACCAGTCAGAGTCACGCTTCCTCAAAGAGCTTTATCTACTAGGAAGGTATCAACTCTCTATCCAGTTTACTGTGGATCTATACGACATGGATCATACTTCTCCACAATTTACCATCGGAAGAATTACGGGGTCCATAGCACCTCAATACAGTGAACCCAGTTTTTTCACCATTGGCAGACCACTTTTCCCTAACAGCAGCAAGGTAAATTATGCAAATGCCATCGTTGACCTGGAACAAAAAGCTATTGTACTGGACCTTGCCAATTCCTTTCCTATCAACCCCGATGGAAACTTATTAAACAATTCAAATTTATCGCTAGCGGTACTTGACAGCTCAAACAACAATAAGCCAATTGAAATCGGCGTGATCGATTTCCAAGATCCAAATTGGTACTCTGTGAAATCGGGAATTATGAGTTTCCCGATAGCAGATAAACTGGACCTTGTCGAAAACAACCCGTTGATCATCTTGGATCAAAATAAAAACGTGATTTTGAGAGAGAGTGTAGAATACGTATGCGCAGATAAATTTGTGTTTTATCTAAATCCAGGAGAGTCTTGTGAAGTAGAGTTCTATGCCACCACACTAGGCAAACCTCTCGCCAGCCAAATTATAGAGCTGCAACTCAATGCAAGTCAATTTGGCCCCACCCCTCCCCAAGTAGGATGGCCAGAATCAGCACTGTCATTTCCAGAAACTGTAACTCTGGATTACGCCGGAAGAGCAAAAGTGACTATCACTGCTGGTGATCCAGGGAATCCACGTGGATATATTGATGGTCAGGTGTATGGTATCGCCTATAATCTCTCTACAGATTTATTCTCAAACTGCAATCCCTCAAATTTCATCAGTATTCTAGTATTTGACAAAGTACCTGAAGATAAAATAGCTAACCCTACTTGGGATGACATACAGCCTATAATGCAGCAATATGCCAATCTTTACCCGCTGATGTCGAAAGGAATATTTAATCTGGCTAACAAAAAAGTCGTGGATGCCAATGCTGAGATTTTAAAATTTGTCTTTAGTAAGGATAAAACTGACCCCAACTACATGCCAGCTACTAGGGATCTCTCCCGAGATAAGTCCGCCATGATTCTAAACTATCTGGATTCTGTATTGAATCAAGGTACCCCGAAAGACTCCGTTACTTTTAAAAAATTATAATCCCTTAATCATGATTTTTCTTAAACAAATTTCTATTGACACCATAGAAGAACTCCGTACTGCCATTCAGACGGCAATTGAGCTGGAACATTCTACCATACCGCCATACCTCACAGCAAATTTCACACTATCCAATACAGGTAATGATGCTATCTCCAACGTGATCAGCTCGGTAGTCGGTGAGGAAATGCTTCATTTATCTATCGCCTGTAACCTGCTCAACGCGATCGGGGGAAGTCCAAATCTAAATCAACCTGAATTCATCCCCAAATATCCAGGGCCACTTCCAGGAGGTGTAGATACAGGGCTAATTGTTCCTTTGGAAAAATTTTCCGTAGAGCTGGTCAGTAATGTCTTTATGTCAATCGAAGAACCTGAAAAACCTATTCACATCAATGCTATGCCGGGAGCAGAAGGCTCTATGACCATAGGACAGTTTTATCAAAAAATAAGTGATAGACTCATCTTTTTTGAAAAAGAAGCCGAGAAATCAGGAAAAACAATATTTACCGGCGCCCTAGGCAAGCAACTTATTTACCCGAAGTTTTTCCCAGAAAAGTTACTTTTCCCTATCACAAGATTGGATGCAGCGCTGAAAGCCATAACAATCATTGTGGATCAAGGCGAAGGTACATCCACTGATCCTTTTGTCAGTCCAGACGACTCCGCTGTTGAAGAGCCAGCGCATTACTATCGGTTTCAGGAAATAGTCAAAGGAAAATCCCTGGTCCGTGATAGCTCAGGAGGATACTCCTACTCTGGATCTCCAGTGGCATTTGATCCTACGTCTGTTCCAAATATGAAAGCCAACCCCAAAATGGCTGATTTCCCAGTCAATTCCCTCGCTTACCAATACAGCAAATTGTTCAATTTTACTTACACCAGTTTGCTGAACAATCTGCATTTAGCTTTCAATGGTCAACCCGAGAAGATGGATGATGCTATGGGGCTGATGTTTTCGCTCAAACTCTATGCAGGCAAGTTGCTAGCGACCCCATATCCTAATCACCCGGGGTATGTTGCCGGCCCCAGCTTTGAATTCGTAGCCAATGAGGAAGTTCCTAAAGAAGGAAATCCTTTTATGGATAAAGCATTTTTTAAAGCAAACTCCTTAGTAATTAAGATCTCAGTAAGTGATATGGAAAGATCCAGGAATTTCTTTATACAGCTGCTGGGATTCACAGAGGATGAAAGGTACAGAATCAACAGCGGAGGAAATTTTGGAACGGAATCCTACATGCAACTAAACCTAACTAAAGGCGGACAAAATAGTGTGACTCTTGGCCTCTATAAAGACATCAACCAGCCTTTTCAGCCTGATCCACAAAATGGCACAGTGCCAAGTTTTATCGTTGAGGATATTGAGACTACTCTTAAGATTTTCCAGAAGGAACAGGTGAGAATTGATTTGCAGGATGGGCAAATTATAGTATCCAATACTTCAGACCAAGGGTATGTCGATCGCTTTTTTTTCTTCAGGGATCCTGACAATAACTCCTTTGTTATCCGTGAAAACATGACTTACGCGGATTAATCAATCCTAAAACTACAAATCCAAGAGACACCTCAATAATTGATTATTGAAGGTGTCTTTTTTTCTGGGGCGGATTCGCATTGTGATTCCTATAAAAATCATATTATGTATATCCGCTTTTCTGCCTATCAAGAGACTAAAGTAGTATAAGATTTGGCCAACATTAGTATTGAGGCTACTTCGGTCTCCCGATATCGGGACCTCATCGGTCTTCAAGCCAAAAAACCAAGGAAAATATGGCTACTGGCATCATTAAGGATAATCATAAACCATATTTAAGAATTCCTTAATACATATTTTAAAAAGAGTCTCACTTTTATACCCTTCTTTACATTCCTATTTTTACTAAACCACTGATTTAATGAATGCATCCAAGTACATATTCACCATTCTATTTTTAGTAGCGACATCCTCCACCCTTTTCGCCCAGCAATTCCTTCCATCCGAATTCCCAGATAGAATTGTACTAACCTGGTCAGATGATCCGATGACTACGCAGTCTGTGACGTGGAGAACTTCCCCAGAGATAACTGATTCCAAAGCGCAATTTATCTTAGCTCCAAATACTCCGATTTATACAGATAGTGTAGAGACATTTGATGCAAAAACAGAATTCTTGGATGTCGATAGCGTGCAGGCAAATTATCATTCCGTGACTTTCGAAGGCCTTCAGCCGGCAACTACTTATGCTTACCGAGTGGGAAAAGAAGGAACATGGAGTGAATGGTTTCAATTTACCACAGCACCGCAAAAAGGCACACCATTTTCATTCGTGTACTTTGGAGATGCGCAAAACAACCTGAAATCTCAGTGGTCTAGAGTTATTCGACAGGCATATTCCAATCTTCCCAAAGCGGCCTTCATGCTTCATGCTGGTGACCTCATCAACCGAACACAATCTGACTCGGAATGGGGAGAATGGAATTATTCTGGCTCATTTATTAATGCTATGATCCCGAGTATCGCCACTCCCGGAAATCATGAATATGACCGGGCAGAAAACGGAACCTTAGTCTTAGACTATCACTGGAAAAAGCAATTTACGCTTCCTGAAAATGGACCAAAGGAGTTTTCGGAGACTGTTTACTACACAGACTATTCAGATTTGAGAATGATCTCTCTCAATTCTCAAGAGATCGTTTTGGATGAAAATTCTATGGAAATCCAAAAAGTTTGGCTCGGGAAAGTATTGGAATCAAACACACAGAAATGGACGATTATCACTTTTCACCACCCGATCTATTCCTCAGGAACAGGGCGAGACAATAAGGAGTTTCGGGAAGCTTTCAAACCGATTTTTGACAAATACAAAGTGGACTTAGTTCTCCAAGGACATGATCACTCGTATGGCCGGGGAAGAAACTTACCTTCAGGGGTAGCCAATCAAGATCCGGAAGCCCAGGGTCCAGTTTATGTGGTTTCTGTCAGCGGACCAAAAATGTACAATCTCACCTTTGACAAATGGATGGATCGTGCGGCTTCCAATACCCAATTGTATCAGATAATTTCAATCGAAGGTGACCTATTAAGCTATGGTGCTTACACCGCAACTGGTGAATTATACGATGCCTTTGATCTGATAAAAGCCGAGGGCAAACCTAAGGAGTTCATCGATAGAGCTGACAAAGCAATCCAAGAAGCCATAGAACTTACTCCAGGATCAGAGAAAAAAATGACTCCTGAGGAAATGGCTGAATACATGCGAACTTATAAAAAAGGGAATTGAACAAAATTTAAAAGGCCTTCACACTAACAAAACATTCCTTAGTAGGTTTGTAAATAAAGACAACTTTATCGCATTCTGGCTTATTTCTTGACGGTTTATTAGGCTAGAGAAGAGGTCATTTATTTTCATCTACAAATAGTTTAATCCGATTAAAACTTTTCTTACCAAATTTTTCAAGATTTTAGGCATAGTGCTGGGTGTGATTTTGGCTTTAGCATTTATCCTGATTCTTTTTATCAGAAGCCCTTGGGGTCAGGGGATTATTGTGGACAAAGCCACCAACTACGTTTCTAACAAAACCGGCACTGAAGTATCAATAAAGCGCCTTTTCATCACGTTTTCCGGCAATATTTACCTCGAGGATTTGTACTTGGAAGATATCGATGGGGACACGTTGCTTTACTCAAAAAACTTAGAGGCTGGCGTTGCTTTTGCGCCCCTTCTGACCACAGGAAATATCAACGTGACAAAACTCGATTGGGAAGGTGTGGTCTCCAGAGTAAGTAGAAGTGCTGAAACTGAGAAATTCAATTTTGACTTTTTAATTGAGGCATTCGCTTCCCAGCCTGCGGATTCTACCCAAATAGCAGCAGACACCACTGCTTCCGATCCATTGAAAATTAAACTTTCGCCTATTTCTCTCAGAAATTTTGACATCACCTATTTGGATGAAGTGATGGGTATAGATGCGGCAATTGTTCTAGGAGAATTGGATGTCACGATTCCTGGTTTGGATTTAGAAGCATATGAGTTTGACATCAAACAGGTCTCGCTCCAAAACACCAAAATCAAGTATCATCAAACCAAGCCTTTTCCTCCATCTGAGGAATCAACGGAAGAATCTTTGATGCCAATAATCACATTGAATGAGTTGATTCTTAGCAATGTCTCCGCTGACTATATCAGCAAACCAGACAGCCAGGAAGCACAAGTTCAGATCGGCAATTTACTGGTAGAATTACCTGAAGCGGATCTTCAGTCTCAGACTATTATTCTTGAGAATATAGCGCTCGAAAACTCATCCATTTTATACCATGATTTCTCGATTCCACTCGCTTCTGACACAACAAATTCTACCCCGTCAGAACCTTTTACCTGGCCAGACTGGATCGTGGAAGCTGACAAAATATCGATAGCCTCTTCTTACATTGAATACAAATCTGAAGACATTTCTGTTAGAAAAGGGTATTTCAATCCTGAAGCAATCGTAATTTCTGATTTAACTTTTGATGCTGAATCCGTATTTCTGAAAGACGAAAAAGTTGGTGCAGATCTTCATGGATTCCATTTCTCGGAAGCCAGTGGTTTTGAACTGAAAGAATTCCAATTTGACCTCAAAGCCAGCAAGACTTCCGCAAGTCTCGAAAACCTACTTTTGGCTACCAATCGAAGTAAGTTAAATGCTGAACTTTCGCTGAAGTACCCATCGATTCAAGAAATAATAGAAAAGCCGGAAGCTATAAACTTTGATTTGCTGGTGAATGAAGCCATTCTGGAAGTAAAAGACAGTTACTATTTTGCCCCTGAATTGGCCCAAGACACCTTGATTCAAGAATTAGCTCTAGCGCCTTTTGCATTGGAATTACAGGCAACGGGAGATTTGGGCCGAATGGAAATCCCTAGGCTAGCTATCCATTGGGGTGAGTCAGACTTCAGCGCTAATGGCTCAGCAAATCAGGTGATGGATGTTGATCAATTGACATTTGATTTCCCGAAAATGAATCTACAGACCACACGGGAAACGCTCTTAAAATTTGTCAATGAAGAAGACTATGGAATAAAGTTTCCGGAAGACATAAACCTTCAGGCTAATGCCAAGGGAAAAATTGATGATCTCTTGGCTCAATTGGACCTTCAGACGGATATGGGAAATATTCTTTTGGATGGAGGATTTCAGAATGATGGCCAAATCGCGTTTGATGCCATTCTAAAAGTTGAGCAATTACAACTTGGCAATTTGATGAAGCAGCCTGAACTGGACACACTGACTTTTGAAATTAAAGCCAAAGGTTCTGGAGCTAGTTTAAATGAGCTGAATGCGGAATTGACCTCCACATTTGAGCGACTTAAACTTTATGGCTCAGATTACTCAGGCTTGAATTTGGAAGGAAAAATAGTGGATGGCAATGGAAATCTTAGCGCCGGATTGGATTCTGAGTTTTTGGATTTTGACCTTCTCACCAACTTTGAGCTAGATTCTACCAATTCAACTGTGGCGCTAAATTTAGACCTGAAAGGTGCTGATTTCTATGAATTGGGATTATCTGAGCAACCCTCACGAGCCCGACTTCAACTTGTTGCAAACTTTCAGGGAAACTTCGACGAATTCACCCTTACCTCAAAAGTGCAGGATGCAGTGCTGATTTATGACGGGAGAAATTATCCTGTCGGAACGATGGCTTTGGATGCCAATGTGAGTGAGGATTCCACCAGCGTTGATATTGCCAGTCGCCTGATTAATGGCTATATCAGTACTAACACCAACCCCACAGACCTTACTACAGCACTCTCATCTCATTTCCGCCAATACATAGATAAATCTGATTCTGTATACTCCTCAGGTGACCGAAATATTGTGATGAATATGGATTTAAAAATCGCAGATGATCCGTTGCTAACAGAAGTTCTATTGCAAGGGCTGGAGCAATTTGATTCTGCGAGAATTCAAACAACTTATATTCAAAACATAGACTCACTTACAGCTGATATCAATTTCCCATATATCAATTATTCGGGAACGGAAGTAGATAGTTTAGGCTTGAGAATCCGATCAAACAAGGAAGAATTGCGCCTGTATTTTGGATTCCAAAACCTGACCTCCGGACCACTTGATTTGGACAAAACGTTCTTGACTGGTCAGCTAGCTGATTCACGATTATTCTTTGATTTCCATTCGTATGAAGAGGATGACCGCACCTACCACGTGTCATCAGATATCGGCTTGAATAGCGATACGATTAGCTATCACGTCTCATCAATCGACCTCATACTAAAGGGAGAAGAATGGAAAGTACCGGAGAGGAATCTTGTGACATTCTCTGGAGAAAGCCTGGAATTTCGGGATTTCAAATTCACAAAAGGAAATCAGGAAATTTCATTTGTGAATAATGTGGATGGATTTACAGATGAAAACATCGCCATGTTATTCAGGGATTTCAGGCTGTCCACGATTACCAGTTTATTCAATCCAGAGGAGATTATTGCCGGAGGAAAAATGAATGGAAGGTTAGTCGTTGAAAATCCTTTTGGCGCTACTGGATTGATGGGCGAGTTAACAATAGATAGTCTAAAAGCAGTAAATGTACCGCTAGGAAACTTGAACCTAAAAGCCACAGCAAAAAGCCTTGGTAATTATATCATAGAACTAGGTCTAAAAGATGGAGGATTCGATCTGGATCTCAACGGGGATTTTGTAGCCAACGAGACTGGAGGAGACTTTGATATGAAACTCGATCTCAATAGGATCGAAATGGAAAAAGTAGCAGCGCTCTCACAGGATCAGCTACTGAATGCGGCTGGATATTTATCGGGTACAATTACGGCAAATGGAACCACCAATGATCCCAAATACCAAGGAGAAATTCAGTTTCATGAGACCTCCTTTGTTCCAGCTCAACTTAGCACCAAATATCTTCTCTCAGACGAAAAAATCAGCGTTGACAATGCTGGTTTGTATTTTGATAAATTCACACTAAGGGACTCAGAGAACAATACGTTTACAATTGATGGAACTGTAGGAACGGAGAGCTACCTCAATCCGACGTTTGACTTGAATCTGACCGCCAAAAACTTCATGGCTGTCAATTCAACCGACAAAGAAAATGACCTCATTTTTGGCAGAGGGACAATTGATGCCGATGTGTCGATTCAGGGAGATCTCATCCTCCCGATAGTACGAGCCACACTTGGAGTAAAAGACAATACAGACTTGACAGTGATCATTCCAGAGTCTGAACTTGACCTGGTAGAAAGGGAAGGTGCCGTAATTTTTGTCAATAAAGAAAACCCAGACGATATCCTGACAAAACAGTCTGAGGAAACGACGAGCGCGTTTTCCGGATTTGACATTCAGGCACTTTTGAAGGTAGATCCTAAAGCACTATTCACTATTGTCATCGATCCTGTCACAGGCGATAATCTTCAGATTGCCGGCGATGCAGATCTTCAGATGGATATCAATCCAAATGGTAGAATTACACTCAGTGGACTGTATGAGATTTCGGATGGGCACTATGAAATGTCACTTTATAACCTTGTCAGCAAGAAATTTGATATCAACCCCGGAAGTAGGATCAGTTGGAATGGTGATCCTATGGACGCTGACATGGACATACAGGCAATTTACAGGGTGGAAACCTCAGCTTCTCAACTGATGTCTGCGCAGCTTACCGGAAGTAATACCGAAACGCAGAGTCAATATCAGCAAAAGCTCCCATTTTTGGTCTACTTGAATGTAAACGGAGAATTGCTCAAGCCCGAAATCTCATTTACGCTGGACATGCCGGAAAATCAACGAGGTGCTTTTGGTGGAAATGTCTATTCTAGGGTTCTTCAAATCAACGAACAAGAGGATGAGTTGAACAAGCAGGTATTTTCATTACTTGTCCTTAATAGATTTTTCCCATCCTCAGGAAGTGATGGCTCTAATGGTGGAGCAGAAGCAATCGCTAGAAATTCCGTAAGCCAGGTACTCTCTGATCAAATGAATGCCTTGTCCAATAAATTATTTGGTGACAGCGGATTCCAAGTTGGGTTTGATGTGGACAGTTATCAAGACTACCAATCTGGTAGCGCGCAAAACAGAACTGACCTAAATATCAATGCACAGCAAACTCTATTTGATGATCGACTAGTGGTACAAGTGGGTAGCCAGGTAGACTTGGAAGGAAGCACTCAAGGATCCGATCAAGCCAATTCTATTTTAGCCAATGTGAGTTTTGAATATATGCTCACAGAAGACGGGCGCTGGAGAATTCGGGCTTTCCGGAAGAATCAGTTTGAAAGTATTATTGATGGGCAACTTGTAGTCACTGGTGGAGGTTTGATATTCAATAGAGAATTCAATGAATTTTCAGAGTTGTGGAGAGCACCTATAGCTCCAGAAGATCAGGACAATACTAATCCTATTGATGAGCTAGAGAAAAAGAACAAGAAGAAAAAAAAGGAAAAGAAAGTTAAAGAATCGGAAGAAAATGAGGATTAAGGGATTCCTATCGACGATGTGCATACTACTCATTGCGGCCACAGTAGGCTGTAATGTGAAAAAGTATATCCCAGAAGATGAATTCTTATATAAAGGTGCAAATCTAAAATTTCAAACCGAAGCTGATATTAAAGGACTAAAAGATATTGAAGAGGAATTGGAAGGGCTGCTGCGTCCTGAGCCTAATACAAAATTCTTAGGCATGTATGTGGGCCTTTGGGCTCACTACAAAGGAACGCAGGAAAAACCGGGATTTATTAATCGCTTTTTGAACAAAAAAATAGGGCAAGAACCTGTTTATTTCAGCCAGGTAAGTCCAAGTCGAACAGAAGAGCTTATCATAAATAGGCTTGAGAACAAGGGTTTTTTCTTCAGCACAACCAACTCAGAAGTCACTCGTGGAGAAAAATTCGCAGAGGTATCCTATTCAGCGAATATTTCTGAACCTTATAAACTCACCGAAATAGAAGTGGAGCGAGATAGCCTTGAAATAGACAAGGAAATCATTGCTCTGATGCAGGAGACATCGTTGGATTCTGGGAGTCGATTTGACTTAAATACATTGAATTTCGAAAGGAATAGAATTGACTCCGCACTGAAAGCCAAAGGTTATTACAATTTCAACAGCGATTATTTAATTTTTGAAGCAGACACTAACATTTCTGATACTGCCAGACTATTTAAGCTCTATCTAAGACTTAAAACCAATGTCCCTCAGAATGGAACAATCCCTTACAAAGTCGATACTATTAATGTTTTCCCGAACTATTCAATCACTGAAAATGGAGAGAAAATCGATACTGTGTCAATTGACGGGAAGAATTTCATTCAGGGAAATGATGTCTTCAAACCAAGGCTTTTGAACGATTACATACTTATTGAAAAAGGGCAGCGATATAACCCCAAACTTTCAAGACTTTCGAGCAATCGACTTAGCTCAATTGGAAATTATAAATTTGTCAATTTACGCTATGAGGAGTTAGGTATTTCAGATTCCCTTGGACACTTAAGGGCCAATTTCTACTTATCCCCAATGACCAAAAGATCAGTGAGGGCTGAACTGCTAGCAGTATCCAAATCCAACAATTTCGCTGGCCCGGCTTTAAATTTGGTCTACAGAAATCGTAATCTATTCAACGGTGGCGAGACCCTAAACCTAACAGGAAGAGTAGGCTACGAATTCCAAGTTGCTGGGGGCGAAGGAAGAAAAGGACTTCAATCCTTAGAGCTAGGTCTAAATGCAGATCTGATTTTCCCGAGAGTGATCTTTTTCGTCCCTATCAAGGAGAAATTCAGCTATTCAGTTCCCAAAACAAAAATGGGAGTAGGTATAGAATACCTGAGCCGAGGCGGACTGTATCACCTTAATTCAATTTCAGCCAATTACGGCTACTTCTGGAACGCAAACCAGTACGCTTATCATGAAATTAACCCGATAAGTCTGAGCGTGGTGAATCTAAGCAAGACCTCTCCTGAGTTCGATCAGATTTTGGCAGACAACCCCTTCCTTCAACGAAGCTTTGAGCAGAATTTTATCGCAGGAATTAATTACACGTTTAACTACAATAAGTTAAATGACAGATTCCGTACGCATGGTTATTTCATTGGCTTAGGACTGGATTTTGCGGGTAATACGTTGCATCTAATTGATAAAATTTCAGGTAAGGATGACGGTAAATTCCTTGGACTGGAATATGCGCAATACGGAAAAGCAGATCTTGATTTGCGATATCATCTAAACATTGATAAAAACCAGACAATTGCAACTCGACTATTTGCTGGATTTGGATTCCCATTTGGCAATTCCTCCTCTCTTCCCTACATCAAACAATACTTTTCGGGTGGACCTAATAGCGTAAGGGCCTTCCGCATCCGGTCCATCGGTCCAGGCACTTACCGTCCTGAGGACCAGAATGTCAATTCCTATTTTGATCAATCAGGGGATATCCGGATTGAAGGAAATATAGAATACCGCTTTCCTATTGTGTCCTTACTGAAAGGTGCTCTATTTATGGATGCTGGAAACATCTGGCTGGTGAATGAAAATGACGCCCTACCTGGAGGTAAATTCACATCTAACTGGTGGAATGAGCTAGCAATTGGCACAGGATTCGGGTTACGTGTGGATATTCAGTTTTTTGTGATTCGCTTCGATCTGGCGACACCTCTTCGAGTACCTTATTTACCTGAAGGAGAACGGTGGGGAAACAGCTTTGATATCGGAAGTAAAAGTTGGAGAAAACAGAATTTGATTTTCAACTTTGCCATTGGGTATCCATTCTAAGTTTTTATAGGAAAAAAGCAGAACTTTTCATAAGCCAATCAATTGGTTCAATTCCTCTGGCAATCGCTTAGTTTCTCAGTATATTGAATTTTAGAAATTCCGAAATGAATTTCAGCTTATTGTCTAACACCAAATAAATTCCACTAATAACTATGGCATTTATAGATTACTATAGCGTACTCGGCATTGATAAAAATGCAAGTGAGGCAGACATCAAAAAAGCTTATCGAAAGCAGGCGCGAAAATACCACCCGGATGTCAATCCCGATGATAAGGAAGCTGAGCTAAAGTTCAAGGAAGTCAATGAGGCCAATGAAGTTCTCAGTGATCCGGAAAAGCGTAAGAAGTATGATAAATACGGCAAGGACTGGAAGCACGCTGATCAGTATGAGCAAGCAGGGGCTAGAAGCGGTGGGCAGCAACGCAGCCAAGGAAGTACTGGTGCTGGATTTGGTGGAGAAAGCTTCGGGGGAACAGACTACTCGGATTTTTTCGAATCGATGTTTGGAGGATCTGGAGGAGGATTTCGACAAGGCGGCAGAAGTAATAAATTCAAAGGGCAAGACTTCAATGCACAACTGGAATTAAGCATTCACGACGCTTATAAAACACACAAACAAGTACTGACAGTCAATGGTGAAAATATCCGTCTCACTATAGCTGCGGGAATAGAAGATGGCCAAATAATCAAAATAAAAGGAAAGGGTGCACAGGGGATAAACGGCGGGCCAAACGGTGATTTATACATCAAATTTGTGATCAATAACAACACAAAATTCACACGCGAGGGAAATAATTTATACGCCCCTATTGAGTTGGATCTATACACCGCCATGTTAGGAGGTGATATTATTGCTGACACCTTTGATGGAAAAGTCAAACTCAAGGTTGCGCCCGAAACCCAAAATGGCACGAAAGTACGACTCAAAGGAAAGGGATTCCCTGTCTATAAAAAAGAAGGAGAGTTTGGGGATTTGATTCTTACCTACTCGATTAAAAATCCCACAAATCTCACAGCAGAAGAGAAAATGTTATTCGAAGAACTCCAAAAACTACGATAAGATGGCACAGCAAGAATTGATTTTGATAGAGACCCTTTGTACTCATTACGAGATTGAAGTTTCATTTGTGGACTCATTGTACAGTTTGGGTTTGATCGAGATTCAGACCGTAGAAAAGACACGTTTTATCCCTGAAGAGAAAGTAGCTGATCTCGAAAAAATGATCAGAATTCATCAAGATCTGGAGGTCAACCCGGAAGGCATAGATGTGATTTTTAATCTGCTTCAACGAGTAGATGATTTAAAAAGTGAATTGGCAGCTACTAAAAATACGCTGAAGCGATACAAACTTGAAAACCAATAAGGGAACAATCCAAAAACAAACTATGAATATAAATTTCGATATCTGGAGAAATACCCGATCCATCTACTCTAAATACCTTCAGAGCTATTCATTAGAGCAACTAAATAAAATCCCAACCGGATTCAGTAATAATTTGATGTGGAATATCGGACATGTGATTGTGGTGCAGCAGCGATTGGTTTATGATCTTTCAGGCCTCAAAATGAATATATCTGAAGATCTCTTTCTTAAATTCAAGCCTGGAACAAGGCCTGAAAATGCAGAACCAATTGAAACTTTAGAACTATTTAAAGAGCTTTTGATCTCGCCTATCGACCAGACCATAAGTGATTTCGAATCAGGCAACTTCAACACCTACAGTCCGCTTACTACCTCCAAGGGCTTTCATCTTGCCAATACAACAGATGCCATTATTTACAATAATTATCACGAAGCCATGCATCTGGGCACTATGATTTCCATCTCAAAATTTCTATCCTAACATCTCATCGTCATGAATAGATTCCTCGTTTCAGCCACCGCGTTGACAGGGGCATTCTGCCTCGGTATTTTCTTTAATTCAATATTCTATTTTGATCTTAGCCCATCAACTACTACTCAGCCTAAAACAAACACAGCCATGAAACTAGGAGCATTTTCTATTAGCCTTAGCGTCAAAGACCTTAAAGCTTCCAAAGCATTTTATGAGGATCTAGGTTTCACCCAGTTTGGAGGGGCAATGGAAAGCAATTACTTAATCATGAAAAATGAAAGTACCCTGATCGGATTGTTTCAAGGCATGTTTGAAGAAAACATCTTGACTTTCAACCCAGGCTGGGATGAAAATGCACAGGAAGTGGAAGGATTTCAGGATGTGAGGAAAATCCAGCAGCATCTTAAATCCGCAGGAGTAGAAATAATTAATCCAGCAGATGAAAAGAGCTCAGGACCTGCCAGTTTTGTAGTGAAAGATCCAGATGGAAATATGATTCTTTTTGATCAACATCTTTAATCATAAAACTTTTTTTTAAAACTTAGTCTCACTTATGAATAAATCCAGTACCGCAGAGATCCGCGAAAGATTCGACAATGATGTAGAACGATTTTCGAATCTAGATACAGGCCAGGTAGCTACCATCGATGCGAAAATATCCTTAGAACTCATCACAGAAGCAGCCAAGCGAATTGTCCCAAATGCAAAATCAATTTTAGACGTGGGTTGTGGGGCTGGGAATTATTCGCTCATGATGCTTTCTAAATTACCCGGGTTAAACTGTACCCTAGTAGATCTTAGCGGGAAGATGTTGGAAAAAGCAATGGAAAGAGTGTCACTGGAAACCAATGGTGATGTTTCTATTTTCCAAGGTGATATTCGAGATATTTTACTTCCTGAAGGCAACTATGATATAATTTTAGCTGGAGCTGTTTTGCATCATTTACGGGAAGATGAAGATTGGGAAAGAACCTTTTCGAAGCTCTATAAACTTCTCAAACCTGGAGGATGCTTGATGATTTCTGATCTAATCACTCAAGATACGGATTTGGTAAATGAGTATACATGGGAACGGTATGGCAACTATCTGGAAGAAATAGGTGGGAAAGAGTATCGGGAAAAAGTGTTAGCATATGTAGCAAAAGAAGACTCCCCAAGGTCAATGAATTATCAGCTTGACTTAATGAAAAAAGTAGGTTTTACTAAAGTTGAAATCCTTCATAAGAACATGTGTTTTGGAGCTTTTGGAGGGATAAAATAGAAAGACAAATGTTAACCATTTGTCACTAAAAGGAAGTTTTATGGGGAATAATAGAATCTAAAATCCTATTTTAGATCTAGCCTTAATTTTTAGAATTTACCCATGACTAACCTTCCCCTTTCCAACCACAAGCGGTTGGTTTCCTTAGATGTTTTCCGAGGGATAACCATGTTTTTATTAGTAGCTGAAGCTGCTTCTGTTTATCACACTTTACTGCACGCAAATCCTGAAGGCAGCTTTCTTCACAATTTCTTCGAGCAGTTTACTCATCATCCTTGGCATGGCCTGCGTTTTTGGGATTTAATCCAGCCATTTTTCATGTTTATAGTGGGAGTCGCCATGCCTTTTTCTCTAAACAAAAGAATGTCAGTAGCCAGGGACCGAAGTAAGGTGACTGGCCACATACTGAAGCGATGTCTTTTACTCTTTCTCTTCGGGACTTGTTTGCATTGCGTCTATGCGGGAGAGTTGGTATTTGAGCTTTGGAATGTTTTGACTCAGTTATCATTCACCATTCTGGTGACTTATTTCCTTTTAGATAGGTCATGGAAAGTACAATTGGGAGTTTCAATGGGACTGCTTGCCTTGACAGAAATCATGTATAGACTCTATAATCCCGAGGTACCTTATGAGCACGGATCCAACTTTGGGAATTACATGGATCAGATTCTGATGGGCCAGATAAATAAGGGAGGATGGGTAGCAATAAACTGCATCCCTACAGCTGCCCATACGATCTGGGGAGCAATTTGCGGGAATTTACTTCTTTCCAAAAGATCAGAAAAAGATAAAATAAGAACCCTAGTGGTAGTGGGAATACTCGGATTAGGATTAGGATATGGATTAGATCTAGCAGGAATTACTCCGATTGTAAAGCGGATTAGCACCACAGCATTTGCATTTGCTTCAGGTGGATATGCAATGTTGGCTTTAGCTTTCTGCTATTGGTTGGTGGATGTCAAAAAGGTAAATTCCTGGGTTTTCCCTTTTGTGATAGTTGGGATGAATTCCATATTCATTTATCTCTTTGCTGAGATTCTGGGCCATAGATGGCTTTATAGCTTTATAGAAATTTTCAGTAGTGGGGCTTTAGAACCGATTGGAGTTGGTGACTCTCTTATCGCCATTATTACCGCCTTCCTCACATTAGGGGCAATGTGGCACCTATGCTATTTCCTGTTTAAGAAGAATATTTTCTTTAAAATTTAGAATATATCGAAAAAAAAATGTGATCCAGTCTCTTGGATCACATCATTAACTTTAAAGAATTTTCTACTAAACTTTTAGAGTTCCTTCAATGGAATCATCCATTGTTTTGCCTGAAATAGCACTGATCAAAACCTTGATTCCAGCGACTGCATTTCCATGCTTATTGTCCCAGTAATATCCACTGTCAGGGATAAATTGGATCACTGAAATTCTAGGATCATCTTTTCCTTCAGTAAACCATGCTTTGACTGTTGGATCCCAAAGCTCTTCAATTTTTGCTTTATCATCAGTAATTCTCGCGTGACCGTTAAGCTCCAAGAAATCCGAGTAGGATGAGCCCTGAAAGTAAAGTGTCACATCGGTATCAGCTGCGATCTCCATATTTTTCATACTGTCCTTTGCGCTGAGAAACCAGATATTTCCAGCATCATCCGTTTTTTGCACAGACATAGGACGGGATTTATGGGAATTGTTAAGGCTGGTAGAAGTCACGAAAAAGCAAGACCCTGATTTATCTATCAGATCTCTAATTTTCTCCACAGCTTCTGATCCCATCAAATCTTCTCTATTTTTCTCTTCTTGGTTTTCGTTAATTGAGTTCATGGTATAGTTGGTTTAATATTTCAATTTGTAATCATTCGTTTTTACAATTGAATTAATGCAAACCCTCTGCCCAAGAGAACTCCGCTCTTCTAAACGATTCAAAATCCTTCCTAATAACCAACGGAGACGTATATGAAGGGTGATTCTTCATTTAAACAAGAAAATTACTCAGCTATTTTATAGCGATTATACCTCAATAGGGGAAAATGATTCCTAAGAAGTAATTAACCAAAAAGATCCGAACTCAAATATCTATCGCCGCGGTCACAGGTAATGCAAACAATAACACCTTCTTTCAACGATTTGGAAAGTTCAATAGCAGCATGCAATGCTCCACCACTACTCATACCTGCAAGGATCCCCTCTTCTCTAGCCATTCTACGGGTCATTTCAGTAGCCTGTTGCTCGCTTACATCTATTACCTGATCTACTCTATTTGGGTCAAAGATCTTAGGCAAAAATTCCGGAGACCATCTTCTTATCCCAGGGATACTGGATCCGTCTGTAGGTTGCGTACCTACAATCTGAATATCAGCATTTCTTTCTTTCAAGTATTTTGACACTCCCATGATCGTACCCGTAGTACCCATGGCTGACACGAAATGTGTGATTTCACCATCAGTATCTTCCCATATTTCAGGCCCGGTAGTCTTGTAATGAGCGAGGTAATTATCAGGATTCCCAAACTGATCCAGCATGAAGTAGCCCTCTTTGCTCATCTGCTCTGCAAGAGTTCTAGAATATTCAATAGTCTTTGCCGCAGGGGTCAAAATCACCTCAGCTCCGTAAGCTTCCATAGAGATTACCCTCTCTTTAGTGGAGTTATCAGGCATGATCAACGTCATCTCCAATCCAAGAACTTTGGCAACCATGGCCAAGGCAATGCCTGTATTCCCGCTGGTTGCCTCTACCAGCTTATAACCGGATTTGATTTCACCACGATCCATGGCACTTCGCAACATATTATAGGCAGCGCGATCTTTTACGCTTCCTCCTGGATTCTGACCTTCCAGTTTACAAAAAATCTTGACTTTTGGATTCACTGGAATATGTTCCAGTTGTATCAAAGGAGTGTTTCCTATCAGTTCAAATAGCCTCATCTTGATCGTTTTTGAAAATATACATATCCGTCACAGCAGATTCCGCATGATACATTTGTGTTTGATAATAGACTTTACTTCCTCTAGCCACGCTTTTGGTAAGCCATACATTGCCTCCTATCACACTTCCTCTTCCTATAACTGTATTACCGCCTAAAATCGTTGCGCCTGAATAGATCACCACATCATCTTCTATGGTTGGATGTCTTTTACTGTCGGCATCTGCTTTGTCCACACTTAAAGCTCCAAGAGTAACTCCCTGGTAGATCTTCACATTATTCCCGATTTCAGTAGTTTCCCCTATCACAACGCCAGTTCCGTGATCTATGCAGAAATACTGACCGATAGTTGCTCCTGGGTGAATATCAATCCCTGTACGGCTATGCGCAAATTCTGTAATCATTCTTGGAATCAATTTAACTCCCAATCCATTGAGCGAATGTGCAATTCTATAGGCTGCGATTGCATAAAAACCTGGGTAACTTCTAAGGATCTCAGTCCTTGATTTGGCTGCGGGATCACCTGCAAACATGGCATCTACATCCTGATGAATCCAGTCGAAAACCTGCTCAAGATTCAGAAAGAAAGCATGGGCTATTTTAGAACCAATTCCGTTATGTAAATGAGGATTGCGATCAAGTATCGAGGAAAGGTCGCTCTTCAATTGAAACAATGCAGCTTCTATTTGTGATTCCTCACTAATTTTATCAACCGTAAATTCTGGGAAAAGCAAACCTAGTGTATCTTCGAAAAACTGTTGAATTACCTTCGGAGAAGGACATTCTGAGCAATCCCGATGAGATTTGTATAGTTTTGAAACAAAAGAATCCATGAAAAGTGAGTTAGAAGTATCTACAGCACAAAACCCACACGGATCACGTATGGTTCACCATAGGGCGAACGAAGATTGTCATGTAATACATTATATAAGAAGGTGAAATTAACTCCACCTCTGGAACCAAAAGGCGCAAAATAACCACCTCCTAAAAAAAGTGCATTCGACCAAATTCGCTCAAACTCATCAGATAACAAATTGTAATTGTCAAAATTGATCGATTCATATTCTGCATGAGCAAAAATATTCGGAAAGATATTATACCTACTAAAAAGCCTTCCACCATAGGAAGAGGTCTCCCCACCGATATAGCGCTTATCATTAAAGTACTGGTAAGTGATCCCAACCCCTGAGGAGAATTTTGGAGTGATCATCACACCAACAAGAGGGGAAAAATCAATTAAAGTAACAGTACCAAATTGCATCCCAAAGTTCCCCCCATAATATAATCTCTCTTTGAAAGGAATGGAATCGCCTTCGTATATTTCTCGCTGAGCAAATGCGGACGTTTGAAACAGGACAAACCCTAGAAAAAATAAGAATAGGTATTTACTTTTTAACAATGACATAGAGATCTTCAGTATTTTTCTTCATTAAGTACTTCTCACGGGCAAACTTCTCCAAAAGTTCAGGATTACTCATCAATTCCTCTCGTTCAGCTTTGATTTTCTCTTTACGCTCTAGATAGAACTCTTTTTGATCTTCAAGTTGGCCCAGCTTACTACTCAACTTTACCTGGTTAACAACATTGTTTGAGTCAATAAAAATCATCCATGCAATAAAAAAAACAAGTCCCAGAAAATAGAAGCTTTTGGTGTACTTAAGGTATTTGCTCATATGAAATGATTGTTATACGGTTTCAAGTTACAAAAATGGTGCAAAAAAAAGACAGCCTACCTAGGTAAGCTGTCTTAAAAGAATACTTTTTATAAAGCACTGAATTAGAACTTGCCGTTGAAAACAGCTGAATCTCCTAATTGCTCTTCAATTCTAAGTAATTGATTGTATTTAGCCATACGATCAGATCTAGATGCTGAACCTGTTTTGATCTGTCCACAATTCAATGCAACTGCAAGATCAGCGATAGTTGAATCTTCAGTTTCACCTGATCTATGAGACATTACCGCTGTGAAACCTGCTTTGTGAGCAAGGTTAACTGCATTGATGGTCTCAGTCAATGTACCAATTTGGTTTACTTTGATCAAGATTGAATTTGCAGATTTCTCTTCAATTCCTCTCTGAAGGAATTTCACGTTAGTAACGAAAAGATCATCTCCAACTAGTTGTACCTTATTGCCAATTTTGGCAGTCAACATAGCCCATCCTTCCCAATCTTCTTCAGCACAACCATCTTCGATAGAATCGATAGGGTATTTTTCAGTAAGCTCAGCTAGGTAAGCAACTTGTTCTTCTCTACTTCTTGCTACGCCAGTAGAACCTTCAAATTTTGTATAGTCATATTTGCCATCCACAAAAAACTCAGATGCTGCACAATCCAATGCGATTGTAATATCATCACCAGCTTTGTATCCAGCCTTAGCGATAGCATCCAAAATACTTCCAAGAGCTTCTTCAGTTCCTCCAGAGAAGTTAGGAGCAAACCCGCCTTCATCACCTACAGCAGTGCTTAAGCCTTTGTCATGAAGAATTTTCTTCAAATTGTGGAAGATCTCAGTTCCCATTCTCATTGCTTCTGAGAAAGTAGGAGCACCCACAGGGCGGATCATAAATTCCTGGAACGCGATAGGCGCATCAGAGTGAGAACCACCGTTGATGATGTTCATCATCGGTACAGGAAGTGTATTTGCATTCACACCACCGATGTATCTGTAAAGTGGTTGATTAGACTCCATAGCTGCAGCTTTAGCGACTGCCAAAGAAACACCCAGAATAGCGTTAGCTCCTAAATTACCTTTGTTAGGTGTGCCATCAAGATCAATCATGATCTGGTCAATCGAATTTTGCTCAAATACGTCAAAACCTACAAGTTCAGAAGCTATGATGTCGTTCACATTGGCAACTGCTTTCATTACGCCTTTGCCCATATACGCACCCTTCTCACCATCGCGAAGCTCAACAGCTTCGTTGATACCAGTAGATGCGCCACTTGGAACAGCAGCTCGGCCAAAGGCTCCATTTTCTGTATATACATCTACTTCAATAGTAGGATTTCCTCTAGAATCGAGGATTTGTCTTGCATGAATTGATTGAATCAACGTCATAGTTTTAAAAGGTTTAAGGGTACTAGTTTTTATTAATTAAAGAAATAAAATCGTCAAACAAATAACGGGAATCATGCGGTCCTGGGGATGATTCCGGGTGATATTGAACGGAAAAAGCAGGTTTGTTTTTTAGACGGATTCCAGCAACAGTATTATCATTCAAGTGTACATGCGTAATTTCTACATCAGAATTTTGCTCGGTATCCTCACGGGTAATATTAAATCCGTGATTCTGGGAAGTGATTTCGCTTTTTCCAGTCAAAAGATTTTTGATAGGATGATTCAATCCTCTATGTCCATGGTGCATTTTATAAGTAGAGATGCCACATGCTTCAGCCAAAAGTTGGTGACCTAAACATATTCCGAAAACAGGCTTTCCCGTTTCTAAAATATCTTTAGTAGTATCTACCGCATATTCCATTACTGCTGGGTCTCCAGGACCATTTGACAAGAAATATGCATTAGGCGCCCATTCTTCCATTTCTGAAAGAGTTGTTTTGGCAGGAAAAACCTTACAATATGCACCACGATCAGCCAAGCTTCTCAAAATATTCTTTTTTATCCCGAAATCCATACAGGCCACTTTTATTGAAGAATTTTCATCTCCAAAGAAATAAGGTTCCTGAGTGGATACCGTGGAAGAAAGCTCAAGGCCATCCATATCTGGAACCCTTTCAAGTTCAGCTTGCAACCCTTCCAAATTATCTTCATATTCAGAGCTGATAATTGCATTCATTGCACCTTTAGAGCGAAGATGTCTAACCAATTGCCTAGTATCAATATCGGCAATCCCTGTGATGCTATTCTTTACAAGGTAATCCTGTAAAGAACCAGAAGCGTCTAGACGAGAGTATACATCCGAAAATGTATTGACTACTATTCCACCTATAGTAGGATGGTCAGATTCTACTTCTTCATCTATCACACCATAGTTTCCAATATGTGAAGTAGTTGTTACAATGATTTGACCAGTGTAGGAAGGATCTGTATAGATCTCCTGATAGCCTGTCATTCCGGTGTTGAAGCAAATCTCGCCACCATTCGTTCCTGGATTACCGATTAAAGAACCGTGAAAGACCGTTCCGTCGGCCAAGAGTAAAGTTGCTTTT
>TARA_R110002020_G_scaffold103752_23_pt1 | contig 31125 bp, 38 predicted proteins | sample TARA_R110002020 | Tara Oceans TARA_R110002020 (sample SAMEA4396489) | marine metagenome | biome: Westerlies Biome; feature: [MES] marine water layer (ENVO:01000295) within the mesopelagic zone...; material: water (ENVO:00002006), including particulate matter (ENVO:01000060)...
CCAGTCGCCATCTGGGTCCTTCCGCTTTGGAAACAGTCCTCCGCCCTTCTTGTTGGCCCCAAAGGAAAGCTTTGCGCCACAACTTGTGCACCTAAGCTCGTGATATTGGTTGTCATCTATAGTTCGGACAACGAACCTAACGTGGTCGTGCCCGCACTTCCCACAAGTATCTTCTTCAAATACTTCTTGAGCCTTGCTAATCCCTGAGAATAGATCTCTCTGAGAGTCTCCCTCAATCTCTACCGTAACTCGACCATTTTTTGTTGTGTATGATAGTTTCATTTATCGCGCCACTCCTGTTCATAACCTTTTAGTTCTTTTGGAATACTATTTTTGTCTCTTTGATATTCATTTAGCTTATCAATGATATCGCTAGCGACTCTCTTAGAGACCTTACGATTTACTTCTACTTTAAACTCTGATTTAAAAAGCTCCTTGCCATCAACATCAAGCTGCCTGCACTTGACATCAATGAAGTTAAACTGTGCATCACTCATCCGGCTCTGGTCGTCGAAGTCGCCGTCGCTACTATCCTTCTTGCTTGAGGCGTCCCTGACAATGCTTGCGGTATCCTTCTTAGTAATTTCTTCTGCCGCAACACCCCTCATTCTGAGGGCCTTGCGAAGAGCTCTGCCCTCCGCCCTTGTGCTCGCGGTGGCTACCGCATAAGCGCAGAACATATCGTCAGTGTTTCCTTCCCAGCAATCAGCAACATCAGAATAACGCATACCGTTTTCAAACTCTATTGCGAAAACAACTGTTGCCCTTCCGTGGTGATCATCCCTCGTTGAAGGAAAGACCTGCGTTGGCCCACTATAAATAATGGTGCCTAGAACCGTCTCTGCTACCCTTCTAAGGCCAGCTACCAAGGGGTTGCCATCAATCAGCTCACTGTCATCAAATAGCGTCAGAACGTACTCATGCCACTCTGGTGAGGCCATAGAGGGCGCATCTGTCTCAATAATGTCCTGAGCTGACGTATCAGTGCTAGAGGGAGTTTCCAATTCCATAGTTTCAAACATATCTCTCTCCTGTTCTTTCTTGTTATTCATACTTCTATTTCAATATACCTTTCCGATCTCTTGGGAAATTTCTTCTCAATCCCTTCAAGCGCAATTTTTACCTCTCTGGTTAACGTCTCCTTGATTCTGAGAGATATAAAGTCAGATAGGTTTTTGACCCTAATTATAACGAAACCCTTGCTAAGAATTATGCCGTTCTTTTGTTCGTCGGCTACAATCTGTTTAGCAAGTTTTTCCTCTCCCCAGATAGGAAGGAAGTGAGAAGGACCATCTACCTCTATTATAGTGTTGAGCTCAGGGAGATACATATCAATTTCTAATTTTTGCGTCGGTATTAAGTTCTTTTTGTGGAAATCGACCTTATACCCCTGTTCCCGGAGGTAATTTTCTAGAAATTTTTCTAGCTTTGAACCCTCTTTTCCCGCAAGCTGTATAGCCCGAATGGCAGCCGAGCATATTTCCTGCCTCTTGGCGGCTGGCATATCGTTCCACCTCTTTCTTGCGGACTCAACCCTTTGTTCCCTTTCCGATTCGTCCATGTTTTCCCAGTAGGTATGAACCGAAGAGCTAATTTTTATTCTTTCCTCTAGTGTTCTTTCCCTACCGTTTGTTGGGTGGATAGCCCTTCCTTTTTCTAGAGCAGACTTTTGGGCTTCGCTGTGACTCTTTAGGGACACCCCATGCTTTTTGAGTATACGCCTAATTTTGTTAGGGTATGTACTCATATGTTCAGCAATCTCATATGTGCTTTTGTTTTCGTTTGTGTACATTTTTATTATCTTGGTTTCATTCATTTGATATCACTTCTTTTAATTCCCCTATGTTAAAGTCATTAATGACGCCGCTGGTCTTTTTCCCCGTTAGTCGGTAGAACTCTCTGTTTGATTCCTCGTCTTTAGATACGACCTTGATTCCGCCACGGTTCGTAGACCCTATTAAGTTTAGGACTGAAGGGGGCGATTCCTGCCACCCGTAATAATATACGATTGACATCCCGTTCACAACGCCCAAGGCTCTGTCAAGCCCAGCTAAGGTTGTTGTCACTAAAGTTCCGCTAAAGTTCCACAGATCAGAAGAGTCGAAACATCCGCACTTTAATTTCATTGGATTAAAGCCGACAGTATCTGTAAACATACTTGCGCTTGTTAAGGTCTCTTCCTCAACGCCCCCGTTTAGGCTGTTAATTATTTTTTCTGTTACGTCGCTTATGGCTAAGCTATCGGTATATACTCCCAGATTCATGTTACCCTCCCATTTTGGGGAAATGATGTTGTTGTAAAAACCATTCTATGGTTTCCTTGAGGCCCTCTTGTAAGTCTGTTTGTGCCTCAAAACCCAAGGCCTCTTTCGCCTTGGACACATCGAGGCATCGCCTTGGCTGTCCATCCGGCTTGTTTGAGTCGTACACTATTTCCCCTTCAAATCCCATCTGGGCGGCAATTTCTTCCACAAGATCACATATCTTTATCTCCTTGCCAGTCCCAATATTTATTGGCGAGGGAGGTATATCCTTTTCTATAGCCAGCTTAATTGCTTGAGCGCAATCTGAGGCATATAAAAACTCACGAGAAGCTTTGCCGGTGCCCCAAAGGGTTATCTTCTGATGGCAACGATCCCCGGAATACATAGCGTTATATATCTTCAGTATAAGGGCAGGTATGACGTGGCTGGTAGTTAAGTTAAAATGGTCATGCGGTCCATACATGTTTACGGGAATTAGGCTTACCCCATTAAATCCATACTGCTCATGATAAGTTTCTACAAGTTTCATTAACGCCTTTTTCGCTATTCCGTAGGGAGCATTGGTCTCTTCTGGATAACCATCCCACAAGTCCTCCTCCTTAAAAGGCACCGGTGTATGCTTTGGATAAGAGCATACCGTACCCAAGAGGATAAATTTTTCAACATCCTGTTTCAAGGCTGCGTGTATAACATTAGCCCCCATGATCATGTTTTCATACATAAACTTTCCGGGATTTTGCTGATTTGCTCCAATCCCGCCAACTGAACCGGCGGCGTGCACAATCACATCAGGATCGGTCACGCTAATTAATTCCTCGCATTTATATTGTATTCTAAGGTCACATTCGCTGGATCTGACACCCAGCACAGTGTGGTCCTGAGACAGAACGGGGGTGATATTTTGCCCCACAAAACCACCAGAACCAGTTAGTAATATTCTCAATGCCCTTCTCCTGTTAAACGTGCCCAGTCAGCTAGGTCTATTGTGGGCTTCCATCCTAAGCGATCAAAAGCTTTGTCTACATTGGCGCGTGTTTCCCTAGACTCGCCCAGCCTTTCCTGTATAAACTCGAAATCCACACCCTCTACGGGGGCTTCTCCCACATTTTTTATAGCAAACATATTAACTAAGTCATGCATATTATAGCTGCGGCCAGTTCCCACATTAAAAGTTTCTCCGGAAACCTTCTGGCTGTCAGCCTCGGCTGCCAAAATGTTGATGGCCACAACGTCGTCTACGTTGGTGTAGTCTCTTCTCTGGAGTCCGTCTCCAATTATAGTCATTGGCTTTCCGTCTTCAGCCTGTTTTATGAATTTGCCTATAACAGTTGCGTAAAGCCCCTTTGTTGGCTGGCGGTTTCCATAAACATTAAAATATCTAAAAATAACTGTTTCTAAATCAAATAGGCGGGTGTATAGTTTACACAGCTCTTCTCCAGCGACCTTGGAGGCCGCGTATGGGTTAAGGCAGTCGTTTGGCATTTCCTCCGCCTGCGGTGTTGGGTTAGAGAGTCCGTATGCCGAAGATGTGGAGGAATATAAAACTCTTGATACCCCGTTTTCCCTAGCCGCTTGCAACACATTGCACGTTCCTAAGACATTTGTTTTTACCGCGAGCCTAGGGTTTTGTATACTTGGTTGTATTCTGGCCTCGGCGGCGAGATGAAATATCACATCGCAGCCCTTGGAGGCATTCTTGATGGCCGGAAAATCATTTATACTATTTAAGTGGTTTCTGGCCGATGAATTCCAAAAGTACTTGCCGTTAGAATCAGACGATTCATTATCTATAACAGAAACTCTGTGTCCTAGATCCAGCAACTGATCTACTAAATTACTGCCGATAAATCCGGCTCCGCCAGTGACCAAAGCTTTCATTACGTGTCCTTAAAAAAATCTTCGCTATTGATGTTCCTGTCGTCAATAAACAGGTCATAGAGAGGCTTTCCCATCTTTAATCTATCGTGCTTAGCTCCCCAATCTTCAAGCTGACTTCTTGTGGTTACTTCCCAATCAATTCCGGTAGTGGTTCCGCGAGCTGTCCAGTATATTATAGTGTTTCCAGCGTCGTAAAGACCATTTATTTTTGAAATTCTTTCCTTTATTGGGGTGGCCTTTCTGTAGTCACGATCCCTATGGTTTATGCATATGGTTTCATCTATGTCAACATATATTATCATTAATCGCCCTTTATTACCCTGTGGCTGTCACTATCAAAATGTTGGGTGGAAAACTCAAAAAGCTCAGTATCCTCCAAGGCTAGCATTTGGTGCCTTAGACCCCTGTGAACATGAAAGTTCTCGCCCTGATTTAATATGAGCTCCTTGGCGTTGTTTATGTCGTTCTCCTCTGAATATTTAATGAGAATCTTTCCAGACTGGACGTAAAAAACTTCATCTTTCAATACGTGATAGTGCCAAGAGCATCGCTTGCCCTTGAGTAAAAATAGTAACTTTCCACAGTATTCCTCCTTATTTACAATCCACTTCTCGTATCCCCATCCTTTTTCTACGAATTTCATGTTACAGCCCTTCCTTTGAGTTGCTCCCAGTCTTTCTCTGGCCTTACTTTAAGGTTAGTTTTCCAAGCTCCTTCTAGGGTGTTGGTAGCAAGGGGTTTTCCGATTAATTCTTTTGCGAAAGCAATGATACCATTTAAGTCTTTTGGAAAACAGCTACCACCAAATCCCTTTTTACCATCCGGGCCGGGAACTGCCCAATGTGACTCGCCCAGTCTTTCATCTTGGGTAGCATATTCTATAACTTTGCTATAGTCTACTCCACAAGAATCACACAGTAAGGCAAACTCATTAGCTAGAGATACTTTGGTAGCTAAAAAGCAATTAGTAATATACTTAACAAACTCAGCGGTAGTTGAATCTGTTTCAATTATCTCCGCTTCGGGAAATACCTTAAGATAAAACTCTCTTAATATGTTCCCCCAGTTAATATGTGTCATATATCCCATCCGTTCTTCCTCAAACCATAGTGGCTCGTCACTGGTTCTACCACCTAAGATAATCCTCTTTGTATTTTTAAAATCTTCTGTTGCGGTTTTCTCGACCAAGAACTCTGGATTAAAAACCACTGGAAAGCTATGCGACCTACAGCTATCTTTCCACCGTAGGCTTTTTGTAGTTCCCGGCGGTATGGTAGATTTAATTACTATAATTGACTCAGAGTGTTCAGGCCAGTTCGATGGGAAGCCTTCACTTATTCCACCAGAACTTATGCTATCGCACACTTCTTCTACAATGGAGGTGTCACAAGAGCCATCGTGTTTCATTGGGGTAGGAACACAGACAAATATAACGCTATCGAAGCCACACTTACGGGCAACGCTTTCTGTACTGGCACACGTAGAGAGATCGTCTCTAAATTTGTCATGGGTGAATACCTCATAATGAGGGGAAAATGCTTCCTTTAGAGCTGTTCCCACAAAGCCCTGACCTATGATTCCTACTTTTTTGATGGTCATTATTCTGCTCCTTTTATTCTCTGTCTTAGGTCGGTTGTTGAATATCCGTATCTTCTGTTATAAAATATTTCACCATGCAGTCTGCTGAACAGTTTGCCTGTGAATTTTTTGTGCTCCCAGTCCTGCCCAATAAACCTAATGTCTGGCCTAATATGCCTCAGAAGCTGAAGGAGGTGGTCTTCTGTGTCATAAACAAATATCTTATCCACGTATTTAACAGCGTCTAGCTGTAAGAACCTCTCAAACATACTCTGTACGGGCTTGTTTTTCTCTGGCCTATCAATGGTCGGGTCAGACTGTAAGCCAACCATGAGGGTGTCGCAATTGTCCTTACATTCTTTGAGCATCAGAATGTGACCAGCGTGCAGCAGGTCGAATGATGAGCATGTAAATCCCGTTATCATTTGGTCTATCCTATTTAAAATGAAGAAATTTAATGGTTTTCCAGTTTGGAAATTGGGCATCAAGCCCCCAGTAGGTAAGTATTTTGCTTGCTACGGCCTGACTGTCTTGAATAAGGTCGTCAAACTCAATGTGAAGAAACCCGTCTTTTTCTGGGAAAAAGGTATCTATGTCTTCACGAAACTTAATAAAAGACTCTCTGCATTCTGTTTTATATCGTCCTCTGCTCCCATGGGGACACTCAGCGGACCATACTCCCGGACTGGGCTCGCTACGTCTCTTTAGTTGGGAATTAAAACTTTGCTCGGCATCTCTTTTTAAAACAACGACTTTTCTCAGCGGCTTAGGTATACCCATTAATATGTCCCTATGGGCTTGAATTGGTAGAAGATGCTCTCTTATTAATACTTCTTTAGAGACGGTAATGTAGGTGAGTAGATCTTTTGTTAGCGTCATCGCGGTGCTGCTGGGATAATGGATGTACCCATCAACCCTCTCGTGCTCCTTCGCCTTTTCGATGACGAATGAACTCATCCCGGTAATTTCCATAAGATAATGATACAAACTGGTACTCCCAGCTCTCATACAAGAAGTTATTAACATTTCACCTCACCCCTTCATTTACCATGATGTTCTTCCTCCGTCAATAATTAAATTAGTTCCTGTCATGTAAGAGCTTGCATCCGAGCACAGGAAAACAATCGCCCCCTTGTAGTCGTCAACCTCAGCCATGCGACCCATTGGGATAAGGTTGGTTAGCTTTTCTACAAATTCGGCTGGCTGATCCGTGTATACTCCGGCTGGACACAAAGAATTTACGCGAATGTTTCTATCTGCAAAATACGTTGCGAGGTATTTTGTCATGCCTATCATGCCCCATTTTGCGGTAGAATATGTTATTGGCTTCGGTGAGTCTGGACTATATATTCTTTGGTCGGGGGCAATAATCCCTAAGTCGGAAACAATATTTAAAATAACACCTCCCCCATTTTCTAACATCTTATTAGATAATGCCTGCGAGCATATGAATGTGCCATTGAGAGCAACGTCTATTCCCTCCAGCCAATATTCTAGGGTCATGGTTTCAAATTTAGTCTGACCTGTAAGGCTGTCTACGGTTGGATTTTTTGCAGCATTATTGATAAGTATGTCTATCTTTGGAAACTGTTCAATAACGCCTTCTATCATTTGTTTGTTTGTGATATCGACACACACCGGAATTGCTTTCTCTCCCAATTCTGTTGCCACCTTGATCGCAGCTTGTTCATTGCAATCCGCTAGAATAACAGTTCCGCCAAATTCGATAATTGCTTCCGCGTGCTTTCTCCCAAGCAAGCCACCGCCGCCTGTAATGAACGCAGTCTTATTGGTTAGGTCAAACATAGTACAGTTCTTCAAATATCCTTTTATGTTCTATAATGTTAATTGCCTCTAGACCTGTCTTTGCTCTAGCCGTTTGAATCACATAAGCCCCATCGTAATCAATAGATTTAAGCAGTTTGAATATTTTGGAAAAATCGGTGTCGCCTGTTGACGGATAAACTGTCTTGGCGTCAAAGGTTCTGTCTTTTAAATGCACATTATTAATCTTATGTTTAAAGTGATTGATGTATTCTTCATGGTCTATCCCAAACGACGTAATGTTTCCAGTGTCGTAAGTGACTTTAAAGTTGTCTCGCAGACAAATTATATCATCTAGCTTGTCTGCTTCTAGCTCTGCTTCAAATGAAAACGTGGCATCACAAAAGCAATTGCCTAGTTCTTCTATCCGATCACAAAATAGTTTTCTACGGTTGTCATTTCTCATGTCGCTTTCTTCTAGAAGCGGAATGGTAAATTTTCTAACTCCAGAATTGTAGCACGAAGAAATTACATCCTCAAGAAAGCCAGCACTGTCGATCATGCTATCAATAATAACATCTAGGCAAACGGAGATTATGGGATATTTTAAGAATGTTCCGTCTTCCAGTATGGGGTTAGAAGGGTAAGACCTTTTGGTTACAAGCCATTCAACACCATGCAGGCCGAGCTGCTTGATCTGGTCAACTTCACTTCTCCAGTGCTTATGTGGAAACTCTTGAATATGTCCACCAACCGGAGGGGACAGTCTGCCCTGCATCAGCCCAATTTTCATTGTATGAACATCCTATTTAGCCTAATTTCTTCACTAATCATATTTCCATCTAAGGCGGTGTTGTAAACAATATAGTCAGCAACTTCGTCTGGCTCCATAAAAGTGTCATACAGCTGCCCTAATTTTTCTACCTCCTTGCCCATGTCGGTCTTAATTGTTCCGGGAGACACGCATATAACACGAACACCCTTGGTTTTTAACTCACAGAATAGTGATCGTGACAATCCAAGTAGGGCATGTTTAGATGCGCAGTATACAGATGTCTTAGCAGATCCACCATAAGCAGAAGACGAGCAAATGTTTACAATTCTACCCCAACCTCTATCAATCATGCCCTTTGACAGCTCCTGAGATAAAATGAAAGGCGCGGTTAGGTTAATTTGAATACACTCGTTATATTGCTCCAAGCTCATGTCGTGAAAATCCTCGGCGTGAAAAATACCTGCGCAGTTTACTAACACATCAACTGCGCCCACACCTTGAACAAAAGAATAAATTTCAGCCGGTTTGGACAAGTCACAGTCTTTTCTAGTTAGGCCGATAACGTCTGCTCCAGCTTTCTCGTAGGATTTAACTAGAGATTTTCCAAGCCCGCGCCCTGCTCCAGTAATCAAGACTTTTTTATTTTGTAGTGTCATTTTTTTTCCTTAGCTTCTGTGCGATGGGGAGTTCTGAATCAAAAACTTTTTTCGTGCCATCCCCTAGCATTTTTTCTGTCTTTTTAATTGCGTCCACAAGAATTTTTGCACTATCAATAGAAGCTGCTTGGTCTGAACCGTAGGCAGTTCTGTCATGCGTAATGTGAAACTCAATACATTCTGCGCCCATAGCAGTAGCGGCAACGCAAGCGTCGTGACCACTGTAGTGATTTGAGAAACCAACCTTACACGAATACATGCGTGAAAGTGTGTTGATGTACTCAAGGTTCAATTCATCTACCCTTGTGGGGTATGTACTAGTGCAAGCAAGGACGTATTCTACATTGTCTAAGATACGCATTGCCGCATCTACTTCTTCCTGAGTGCACATGCCCGTTGAAAGGATAACTGGCTTTCCTGTTTGGTTTAATTTTTGCAAGAACCCTTTATCTGTTGCTAGAGCAGATGCCACCTTGTGATACTTTACATCGAGACATTCAACGTCATCAACACTCTGCATGTTCCAACAAGAAATAATGAAATCCATGCTCAAAGATTCCGCGTAAAGCTTTAAGTCCTTATATTGCTCAATAGAGAATTCTAGCCCTTCTTTTTGCTCCCTGTTGGTGGTTCCCCAAGGAGATTCTCTGGGCTTATCTAATTCTTCTTTGGTATATACAATGTCTACGCTTCTCTTCTGAAACTTGACAGCGTTTGCTCCTGCTTCATGTGATTTTTTAATCAGAGCCTTCGCCAAGCTTTCTTCTCCATTGTGGTTAATGCCAATTTCAGCAATAATATATGTCATCTATTTTTCCTTATTGAAATAATTAATAGTTCTCTTGAGGGCCTGTGCTTTTTCTTTGGCGGTATTAATGTTTCTATAGTTAGTTTTGAACTGCATTATTTTTGGTTGTGCTGATTCGGCTATTGGGCACAGTCCTTCTCCATAATAAATATCTTTATAAATCTCAGGACACCTTCTAACGTATTTTCTATCAGAAACAACTGGTTCAAGATAGGGGATGCTCCAAGCAGCATAGAAACTGTCTCCGCCAAATTCCACATACTTATCTCTAAATTCTTGCCAAGTATGTCCTCCGTTTTTCTCTTTTTCGTATGTCAGCCCAAGCGTAAAGTACGAATGAACGCAACCTCTTGGTACTTTCTGAGGTATTAAGAAATCGCATCCAATAATTTTATCCAAAAACAGAGAAGCAACCCTTTTTCTTCTTTCTACCTTTTCTTCCATTTGTTCAACCTGACCAAGAGCTATAGCTGCGCAAAATTCGCTCAGTCGATAGTTTATCCCAAACTCGTCGTGTCTTTTATAAGACGGGTCTTGCACCACTGTTTTATTATTGAACTTTATTCGCCCTCCGTCAGCAGTCAGGTTTCTGTATCCGTGACCGGCAACCTTTCTTGCAAGCTTAGCATACTCTTCGTTGTTTGTTAGCAATATTCCTCCCTCTCCCGAACTAAGGTGCTTTGTGTTTTCAAAGCTCCAACTGGAAAAAGCATTAGAGACACCAACAACCTCTCCATTGTACCGCCCCAGAAAGCATTGGGCATGATCCTCTATCACTGGTATATTATATTTGTTTGAAATTTCATTGATTCTATCCATGTCACACGGTAGCCCATAGAGAGAAACCACAACAATAGCCTTCGTTTTGTCAGTTATTTTTCTTTCTATGTCTTCTGGATCAATAAGAAGTGTTTCTGGGTCGATGTCTGCGTAAACTGGTATTGCGTTGCACTGCCAAACAGTGGTTGTGTTCATAATGACTGTTATTGCTGGACATATAACCTCATCGCCAGAGCCAACCCCAATAGCCTCAAGCGCTGCGTGTAAAGTCGCCGTACCGGAATTCATTGCTATAGCGTACTTAGCATTAAAAGCGTCTGCAAACTCTTGCTCTAAGCTGCGACACCAAGTCTCTTTTGGGGCAGGTTGAGAACTTAGTGCCATCTGTAGATACTTTAACTCATTTCCAGAATACTTGTCAGTTTTCATTTTTGATTCTCCTTCCATGTATCCTCTAGGTAAAAATTTATTTCTGGTATTTCGGGATTTGTATCAAGTAAATTTAAAATATTTTCAAACTGTAAAACGTTTCCTAATCTTTCTACTATTGTCCTAAAAAATAGCAGATCTATGTCATAATCTAGTGTCATCCTGTATTTCTTTTTGAACTTATCTGGTGTGTCTTCTAGCTTTTGATATATACAGTCAAGACCTTTTGTATATTTTGATATGTGGTGAGTCTCTAGTATTTTGCCGCCCTTCTCACTGCACAACCTATTTAAAAAGGCTGATGTCATACCGTAAACATCGTTGTATAGGTCGTGACCATCAATAAAATCTGCTTCGGAAATATCGTATTGGTTAAAAACCATATCAATCAGCTCATAGTCGCAAAAGATATCGTCGCCACCACACTCAGCAAACATTTCCACCCCAAACTTTTCGCAGGCCCCTTGCCACCTAAGAAGCTTGTCTTCCTCGTTGCCTCTAAAAAAATCAATGTGGTTCTTGGTAGCTATATTGCATAATATATCGTCGCCACTCAGCTCCGTGGTACACAAAACTATTCTGTCGGCTTGTTCTGAATTCTTGAGATTGTGTATCAAGTATTCTATGGCTGGCTTTCCACATATATCTGCGGTTGCTTTATTTGGCAGCCTTGTTGAACCCGACCTTACTGATATAAATATACTTTTCATAAACAAATATAGTGGAGAAAGAAGGACTCGAACCTCCATCTTTCAAGTGCGAATTAAGTGTTCTTCCAGTTAAACTACGAAGGCGGATTTGAACCACCACCTTTTAATTCATAGCACGTTGAATGTTTTCCCTTTAAACTATTTCCCCTTTTATAACTCTGGTTTCACTTGCGTTGGCTTAAATAACATTCGCTCTTTCCATTTAGGATATTGTCCAGCCCCAGAGTAAACAAGATATCCAATGTGTTCAGTAAGCATTAGCTGTTTTATGATTGATATGATTAAATTAAACATTAGTCCGTGCTTTAAGTATTTTGCGTGGGCAAAAATAGGGCCTATAGAAGCCATCTCCCCGTCTACCAAGACTTTGCAATACGCATATAGTTTCTCGTTTGTTTTTATTTCTCCCTGCTTGTAGTGTTCTAAGTGCCTGAAGATTCCATACCACTCGCCGTAATGTTTACTGTCTTCCCATGGGTGGTCACGCCCTGAGTGTGATCCTTTAAAAAAATCAATACCGTTTAAATACCAAGGGTTTATGCTCCCCTTAAGCCCTTTTTGAGAGTGGTTGATTTCGGAAAAATCATGTATAAAGGAGTTGAAGTTGTATTTTTTTAGTATGAACCCCTTTTTTTTAGACTGCATGATATCTCTACGAACATTTTTTGATAGGGACTTCTCATATCTTTCATATTCATTGTTGTGCTCAGAAAAATTTATAGCCATAAGATTTTGATCCCAAGGTTTTTGGTTTCCTAATACGACCCGACCAATTAGTTCTGTATAATCTCTGCCTTGAAAAGCGTCAGCGCAATGGTTCAAATCCCAAAACTTGTAGCAATCGACATAATACGATACCCCTTGAAGCTTTATTGAATTGCTATTGAGTAGTTTTGGGCAAATCATTGCAGCTCCAGAAGCGTCTTTATTGTTTTGTCCGCTTTAATAACAGAAGAGTTTTCTTTTATCAGCGTTTTAAAAAATTCTATTTGAACATTGTTGGCGTGGGCTCCATGGCCGACTCCATATCTCCCGTTATATATTTCTTTATCTGCTTCTGGTAAAAATCCATCGTAATATGTTGTGTCGTGTGTGTTTCCTTGTAGGTAGAAACTAAAACCAGTTACAAAGATTTCTTTGACGGGATAGTGAAGCAATACGGCTATAGACATAATGCCCGTGTTGGGTTCAACCCCTATTCTTCTGTACAGTTTTCTATAATCCACGTTCCCAATCCAATAAAATGGAATGTTGTATTTATTTACCTCTTTAAAGTTTCTAACAACATTGCTGACATAATCTTCCGGCCAATTTAGAAAGTTTGTTTCTGAGTGGTCTGATTTTGTTGCGAGGCACCCGACCAGTTTAAGCTTTTTAAACGAATCCTCGTTTTTTTTGATCTGTTCTTTTAAGCCCTCTTGCCAAGGAGTTCCTAGATTATGAAACATAACATCTGTTCTCGACCCATAATCTTTCCTTAGGGATGAAGGTGGTGCGAAAGCGTTAGGGCGAACTACAATGTCGTAGCTGTCTATTTCTTTGCCCGCGCCATGACCTGCTAGATAAGGAGCCGGTCCAACTACCACAACTCTTTTTCCTTCTACCAAAGAAAGCAGGTCGTCATTGAGGTCAATATTAAACATTTATTATCTTCTCCGACCTTTTTCTCAAAATGGTCATTCCGTGGCACCGAGGAATAGTGGCGTATTCCCAAGTGCTAAGATCCAAGTCGGATATTGCTTTATACGGACCTCCTTTATCCCACTGCTTGTCCTCTGGGGAATCAACAGACCTGTAATTTGGCTGAGAGTTTCCATACATTAAGTCGTGCAATAATATCAAGTCTTTTGGACTAACGTGGTCGGATATCAACGACAACTCCTTGGCCACATGGCCTCCATCGTGCCAGTCATCTATGTATATAATACCCCCACTGTCTGACTCTTCCCAAATTGATGGGAACTCATTTTTCAAAAAGTCTAGGGCATCGCTCCTAATAAAATTCCAGTTTGCGTTCCACTCATATGGGATCGCAAGGTTTGGGCATGGGTCATTTATATCGACAGAAGTAAGCTTTGCTCCCACCACATGACATCCAAATAAAAAGGCGTAGGTGCTGCGGGCAGTTCTTACCCCAAGCTCAATAATACGTTTAGGCTTCATTGACACAACCAAAGAAAATAGTGTCAGTAGGTGTTCATCAATGTCTTGCTCATTTTGCATAGTGATTTCTAGAATTTTTGCAAAAGCTTCTTCATTTTTCATAATATTCGCACACCCTCCTGATTCCGTCTGATAGAGATGTTTTAGGCTTCCAGAAATTTAATATATATGGATCTGGCTCGTTTATCTTCCCTCTTTGTATGTTATCCTTACTTTCTCCCGGCACTATTTTTGCTGGAAAAGAATTGGACACTTCGTTTGCCACTTCTAGTATACTGCTCCATTCATGCGTGGTAATATGTATTTCTGCATCTCTGTCAATTTCTGTATAATTACTACACACTGCATATAGGGCCTCACAGCAATCCTCGCTGTATAGAAATTGCCTCTTTTCTGTTCCGTCTGTAAGCATATTGATAACACCGGAATCTCTTGCTTTTAATACAAAATCTGTTATAACATGTGACTTTTCAAGGTCTGGTTCTATTCCATAAACATTCCAGAATTTTACGACCACCCCTTTCAGCATTTTTGTATACCATTCGCCTATTTTTTTTAGGGTTCCGTAGGACGAATATCCCATGTTTGACATTTGGCTTGAGGTAAACAGGAATGGTTTTTTGGTCTGCTCTAGAAGGTCAAACGTGTTTGACATTATACTAACGTTGTTGTGCATAAAGCTAAAAGTCTTTTCGTATTTTTCGAGGTAATGAGAGCCGCCAACATCAAAGGCCAAAAAGAAAACAAAATCAGAGCCTTCTATTTTCGTCTTGAGTAGTGGGTTATTGTAAGCCCTTAGGTCCTCCTTCGGGTTGGCAGCTATGTCAAATCTTTCTACTGTGTGCCCAGCCCGTTCATAATAGCTACACAATGAGCTTCCTATTTGCCCGCTTGATCCTAGTATTAAGCATTTCATATTTAGTCCACCCTATATGGTTCTATCCACTCCTGAGACTGAAGATTATCAAACCTATCCCACTGCTTTCCATTTCTATATCTAGCAAAACGAATGTCAAAATTTCTAACTTCTACCTTCATTCTAGATAGGTGATGCTTTAGGGTGTTCTCGGCCCTAAATATATGTCCTTGATCTGCATATTCTTTTACGTGGTCATAAACGGAAAGGTATTTATGAGATCCCTCCTTGCTTGAAACCACAAATCTGTCATTGTAGCCAGATGTCCAATTATGAAAACTTGGAATCCAGACTAAATCAGGCGACAATTCTAGGTCTTTTATTAGATTGTAAACAGGCTTTTCGTATATAACATCCATTCTTGAAAATATAACTCGGTCATATTTTTTGTTGAGTCTTTTTTCGTTCTGATCAATCAAAGTATTCATGTGTGATCTAGACTTCAGCATCTTAATAAAAATTTGTCTTCCCAACTCATAATTAGTTTTTTGACTAGGTGGCCACTGGTCATAAAACCTAAAAGGACTGATATCAATAGGCTCCTCCTCAACGACATGCACGCAGGTATTTTCTAGCTTCTCGAAAAGCAAACGCCCCTTGTCTGACTCACTGTTTTCAGCTATGTAAACTATCGTATCTGAATTTTCTACGTCTTCAACAAGATGCTTTCTTAGGTTATCAAAAGTGTGGTCAATCTGTCTGGCTGTACCGGCTATACATATTGCGGTTTTCATCATACCGCCCTCCCATCAAAATATTCACCCCTAGCAAAAACGGTAGAAGTTGTGATGCTTTTTTTTGCGTTGTGTTGATCATAATCTGATAAACGTATTACTCTAAAATCAAAACTGACCCTTGTCTTACCGGTAGTATTTATCTGGTTTCCATGTTTTAGATTAGCCCCGTCCCAAGCAACAAGGTCGCCATATTTAGCTTCAATTGGTGCAAAGTCCCCCTTTCCGTCTTCTGACTCTGCCCATATAGTATTAGAATCATACGCCTGAGTTATTGGCATAAACAAATTAACTTCCTTCGTGTTATGGTTGAAATCTCTATCTCTATGCCAATCAAAAACGCATATATTTTCTGGCTGATGGATTCTAAAGGTGGGAAATTTTTGAAATAATATGGGCCCATTAAATACAGGCGCAACTATGTTTTGTATCATTGAGTCATACAGAGCCTTAAAGGTTAGGTCTAGATCCATGCCTTCATAAAACTTTCGGTGCAGAAGCTGTCCTTGGTCGGAATTTTCTCCGGCGGCGTTGGTCAACAATCCAGAAAACTTATGGCTACTGTGTATATTCTCTAGATCACAATCTTCCAAATAGAGTTCTACTTTTTCTCTGAATGGATATAGGGCTGTATCATAGGCGTGATAATGCATCTTCCCACCTTTCTGTGACGGTTAGCTTTCTTGTGGTATTAAACTCTCTCATACTGTCCGAGACGGCAAGAAGGTCTACACTAGACAGTATTTCTGGTATATCTGTAAACGAATCGTAAAAAAGGGCGTGTGGCATCCACGTATCATCATAAAAATCTGCGAGCATAATGGCCTTGTCGTCATACAGGGAGGGGACAATTCTTTTATTGGTGTGAAAAAACAATTCGCTAAGGTAGCCCGCTGTACGTTTTCCAAAGTCGAGTGTGGGAAAAAGAAGGGGAACGCTTGCAGCATACTGTTCAGATATTGACATGATAGACGTGTTGTACGGTACGTGCACAATGGCCTTATGGGAATATAAATCCTCCCAGCTATGTCTTCCTAGCGAGTTTATATGCTTGCACTCATCTACTTGATGGTTTACCCGGCTTGATATTACGCAGGCATTTTTCCAGCGGTGCACGGGCTTGTATGTGGCTTGGGTGTAATCGCAAAAGCTTGGTATGTGATCCCACGTCCTGCCGGTAAAATGCTCGCAGTAAAACTTGTCGTATTTATTGTTGGAAACTGGTGTAATCTGTCCGCTGTCTATCATCGCTATTAATTTTTCGTTGAACCATCCCCATCTATCTTGGTCGCCAGAAAAAGGGTGCTCGTATCTTGTTGCTGCGACAGCAATTATGGGCTTGTCAAACTTTTCGTATAGCAGGGAAAACGCTGGCGGATAACAGGCTATAAAGCAATCATAATCAGACAGTTCGTTTTTATACCTATCATAGAACCTGTCACACATGTCTTGATCTAAACCTTGCCAAGTTTTTTCGTTGACAACTTCTACTTTGTCCATCTCTTTATCAAAAACCCAAGAGTGTCCAGAGATGCTCCAGTTATCAACCGTGTGACCTAAAGGCTCCAGTGTTTGTTTTATGTCCTGTATTACCGAGACATGTAGATCTAGATTAAAGAATTTCATTGCTCACCCTCTGCTTTTAAACTTCTCCACCAGCCTTTTGTGGTAGTCTATGTGTAGAAACTCGCCAGACTTTTTAAAGTCATGGTCTAAGCTAAGGATTTTTTCAAACCGGTCTGCGTCTAGGTTGTCCCAAGATTCAATAAATATTCCCGGTATTTTATGGAAATCGAAAAGCTTCTCTATGATATTACATTTATTTATTGGTATAGTGTCCACCAACAAGGCGTCATAATTCCTGTGAATATCAGGGCCTGCGCCCTCCAAACCAACGACAAACTTATATCTATCCACAAGCTTTATGTATTCTTCCCAAGGAAGCTTGTTTTCTTGCGTGTCCACAAAATCCAGATTGGCGAGCCTTTCAAATAAATTCTGCCTACCCCTATTTGTCCCAAAATTATGATGTGGTAAGAGTATTCTGTCCTTTTTTTCTTCAAAAGGAATTCTTTCAAATCTCCTAGAGTGTATGACCCTTTGGTTGCCTCCCTCACGTTCCTTCTCCTCGAAGCCAATTGGAAGAGGGATGACCTTGCTTGGAAGCCTATCCTCTAAAACAGGCGGGTTTGTGCAAAACCAATGCTCTACTAGGTCATTCTCAAGTATTGAATGAATGGGAGCTCCATCGCCCACAGCTAAAGCTGAAACTCCAGAAATAAGGGTGAAGCGTTTCTCAATCTTTGGTAAAACCTCTCTTTGAAACAAGCCGCTGTATATAAAGTCCGACTTCACAAAGACGGTTTCGTTGTCTAAGACGCGGCTTGGAATTAATATCTTATCGTGAAGCCTGCTTACTCCGGCTTGCCTGTATCCAGCCTCTTCGCAATCCAAGCAGTGGTCCGCTATTATTGGAAACCAGTTGTAGCAAATGTAACGCATTTAATAGGCTCCTACCTGTAGTCCACTAGCGGTTGATTTAAATAGTATATTTTGACTCCCGCGTCGAATAAGTCCTGACAAAACTTTCCGTCTTCTGACCTATAATACTCAAGAGTCTCGTTGAAATTTATTGCTTCTAGGGCTTCCTTTTTAACGGCTATGTGCGCGTGGTGGATGCGACCACCATCAGGAGCTACTAGATTAGTGCAGGTTGGATTTTTCTCTATGATTTTTACAACCTCTTCATTTTTGATAGACTCAAAGAGTGTTCCGTCCCGTGAATAGGAGTGTACGAAAGCCTCCGCTTCCCCCTCAGAGAATATGTTTTGCGTTACTTCTACCTTTTGCGGGTGCGGTATGTCATCAACATCAAAGAAGAGTATTATATCTCCGGAGGATTTTTTTATAGCTCTGTTTCTGGCTGCGCTTTGCATAAGCCTCTGCTTGCTGTTTGTGCCAATCACGGGAACAGACTTGCCTTCGATGATAAGCTCCTCAGGAAGCTCTAGGTCATGCAGCCCGCTTGAGGATACAATGACTTCGTAAGGGGCTTTGGTTTGTTCTTCTAGGGTTATTAGGAGATTATTCAGCAAGTGAACATCTCCGTTATAGCATGTTATACAGAAGGACACTTTCATTTTAACAGACCTTTTATCATTTCTAGGTCGGCGGGGATTACCTTAATTTCATCTGGGATGTCCTCAATAGCCTTTTCGGCGCTGGAGGGTGTGTATATTTGTTCGCTTGTACATGAATTTACTTCACAAAATGCCTGAGCCAAGTCGTGCAGGGATATTTTATAGCAAGACGGCGGAAGAAATATCTCTTCTTTTTTTGCCATGCTTTTGAGCACCAAGTCGGCAAAGTCCTTTACGTCTATAAAAAATCTAGTCGTGTCGTTTTTATTAACGGTAATGGGCTTGCCTTCTCTAGCCTGACCCCTCCATATATCTAAGACGCTGCCGTCAGAAAAAAGAAAGTTAACCCCCCTGCATATAGGATATCCCTTTTCTAAGAACATCTTTTCCATTAGGTGCTTGGTAGACCCATATACGCAGGAAGGGTTAATGGCTTTATCTGTACTAATTCCAACAAGGTTTTTAACACCGTTTGAGTAGGAAACGTCCAGTACGTTTTTGCTACCAATAACATTCACTTCAACCGCTCTGTAGGGGTTGTCCTGTGACAGCCCAACGTGTTTCATGGCGGCGGTGTGTATCACATACTCAATGTCATGCTTCTTCATTATGTGATCCAGCTGATTTACATCATGGGATAGGTCTAGGCAATACAATTGCACCTCATCGAGTATGAAGTCTGCTTCATGGGCTCGCTTTTCGGAGTGGCCTATCCCGGTAATGTTATCCCCACATACGCCAAGCTGTTTGGCGATTTCCCTACCCAAGAAACCGCTTATCCCAGTGATTAATACGTTTCTACCCATTGTTAATATGATCCTTGATTATCTGTAAGTGCTCATCAACCGTTTCTTCATATTCATTGAAAATCTGTCCAACAAAGCTGTATCCATCCCTTGTGGTGGGAAATTTATTACCACTGAAAAACTCGTCGTGTGTCATAATGTTGCCTTCGACTAAAGGTATGATGCGCTGAGCAAAGAACTCATAGTCAATGGTGTAATAATTTTCTTTGTTGAAGCTGTCTACTATCTCGTTCATCTGAGGAAGAATCCCATGCTTAACTCCCCACATGCCGCCGAGAACCGGGAAGCCATGGCAGGGATGATCTCTCATTATATGAAACCCCTTGTCACTTTCCATCCATTCATCAACTGCGGCCTTTTCTCTAGGGCCGAGACGTGAATCTGTATCTCTGGATATCATTATTTCGACATCGTGCTCAGAGGCTGGTGGGTATCTCCAGAAAAATCCAGTCCAATCTCCAACCTTATCTTTGTTTACCACCTCCACGTTTGGGAATTTCAGCAGGGTGTTTGCAACGCCTTGAGGCACACAAGAGCCTATGTAGTATCGACAAACCCAGCCGGGGTATATTTCCAAGGCAAGCTCTGCATTTCTTATAGCTCCAACTGAATATTTGGGATCTTCACCCCAAAGGGAGAAGGAAATTATTTTTTTCATGTTCTCATTACGCCATTAGGGTCGATATAAATCTCAATATCATCCCCCGGTTTTCTATAAATACTATTTATGTACTTGTTTTTAATCTCAATTTCTTGTTTCTTTCGCTCTACTAGATCCTCTCTGTCTGTTGAGAGTCCTTCTGGGTTGAAATAATAAATAGCCAGAACCTCCGGAAGATAGAGGAAGTCTTTTACGCCACCATCCAAGCATCTCAACCAAAACTCATAGTCTCCAGCAGATTTATATTTTGGGTCAAACATTCCAAACCTGTCATGTAGAGATCTTCTCCAAGCGGGGTGACAATGTGGATAATTGTGTTTAATCATGTTCCGCCTGTCAAATGGGCCACAGGGATACAGTAGGGCTTCTGTGTCCTCTGTGTAGTTTTTGTATGAGTCCGTTGGGTTGTTTGACATGATGTTTTCAGCGTACACCAAGTCTCTATCTGGGTTTTCGTCAAGGGCTTCTACCATTTTTTCTATAAATTCTGGGAAAAGCCTGTCGTCTGTGTTTGCGTTTGTTATATACTCACTGTCTGAATTTTCTATCATGTGGTTCCAGCAAGCATATATGCCCGGATCTTCCTCTAGCCTCTCGTATTTAATGTTGTCGTATTTCAGATATGGCTCTATGATTGAAAACTCATTTTCTGGACTTGCTGCGTCCAACAGATACCACTGGCACTGATCAAATGCCGTCTGGTCTACTATATCTTCCATAAAGCCCGGAAGATACTGACTGGCTTTGAATACAGATGTTATAGCTGTTATTCTTTTCATTTAACTAGGTCCTCAACCTTCTTTGCCTCTTCTGTATCGCCTAAGCTTCTTAGGAATCTAGCCATCCTGTGGGTGCATAAATGTTTAGCTTTTACCTCTTTCTTTGCGTTACTCCCAAACATGCTCCGAGGTTTGTCGCCACTACCAATCTTTGTATTTAATGAGATAGATGGGCCGTCTAGTGAAACGTTGTCTCCGTAGAAATGGGCGTCAAAGAATAACTGGGTAGGCACCATGTCTCGATGTTTTATGACGATTTCTTTGTAGTTCTTACATAAAGCGTAAAATGAATGTATTGGGAAATGGATGTCGGCTTTAACCTCGGAATACTGGGAAAGTACGTGGTAACTTCCTTCAAAATCTATCATTTCTTGGTCTTCGTCAACAACGAAAGCCTTGTCAATCAAATAATCAGGAATCGTGTTATTTTGATCTTGCAAAAAAACGTCTGCGCCTTTAAGTATATTTACTCGACGTATGCCGTTATGTGTCCCGTTGGGGGAGGTCTCGCTGAAAATAAATGGGCAGTCAATTTTATTTGTTTTTATAGCCTCGCACAATAGGTCTACTTCTTTTTCTGAGCTACCAGCAACATTAACCACCAGCTTTGTTGATGAAGACTTAAGGAGCTTAAATATGTCGAGGGATAGTTTGCCCATGGTTACGACAACAACATCTGGCTTCATTACGTCGTGGGCGTCGTATATGCTAACTTCTTCGGGATTCCAAAGCATACCCTGAGAGCCAACTCTGTTGAGACACTCAGAAAAATACAGAGGTTCTGTTGTTAAATTACTGGAGTAGTTTTCTAAAATAGCCTTCATGGAGCCTGTTTACCTTTCTAAGTGTCTTGATATTATTTATTTTTACTATTTCTGGTCCGGGGTTTTCTACTACCTTCAATTTGCACTTGCTGTCTATCATGGAATTCAGGGCTTCAAACATAAGCCTATTCTTGAATTCAACAGACGACACCGTTCTTCTTAGATCATCAATTAGTTCCTTGCCTTTCAAAAATAGAATTTCTGACCATATGCTGTTCTTGATTCCGTAGTGAAAATTTATTGAAACGTCTTCGCTATCAGTTATTACCCCAACCTCTAAATTGGAATCATCCCTATTTGACTGTGAAACCACACAAGACTTACCAGAAGCTGCGCAGCCGATTGATTCGGGGGAGAAAAGAAGGTCGCCGCTCATTACCAAGAGGCAGTCATTTACTGTGTTGTTTATACATAGCCGAAGGCTTTCACAGCAGTTGGAGTGATGATATACCTGATTCTCTACCACCCTAATGTTTATGTTTGAGTGTTTGCTCCTTACATATTTAACAACCTTGTCAGACTCAAACCCGCAGGCTACGATAATTTCAAAATGCTTAAACAATGTCTTGATTGCAGATATCTGTATATCAATTAATTTCCTACCGCCCACTTCTATAAGGGGTGTTGGCCCGTAGGACTTCATTCTTCTTCCCGCCTTCTCACATAAGAGTATAACAGAAACAAACTCATTAATAAAGGTGTTAGTTTCTTGGTCTCTGACGGGGGTAATAAATGATTTATTTCTATTCATATATCTCAGCGTATTTTGATTCTTTTTTGGCTGCTTCTGTCGCGGACTCTAGGAAAACTTCGTAGTCGTTGTATTCTAAATAATTCATGTTAAGCAGCATAAATAGCACCCACACCTCTTTGCCACTATCTATAATGGCGGGCATTTCTAGGTCTTCATTGACCACCTTTTCAATGTTACGAAGAGCGTTTGACAATTCATCTCCGAGGAAAATCTTGGTTACAAATGACGAAGACCTTGTTTTAGTGAATCCATCTATTTCTCTGGCGAGCCTATGTATTGAAGCCATCACCATCACATCAAAGCCTAGCGGCTTTAATTTTGAATACATACCAAGAAGTTCTTCTCTATTGTCTTTGGAGGTTGAAGAAAGGATGATATGTATTTTGCTTCTGTCATAATCTATGGCTTCGATTGAGGATATCGTCTTGTTTGCCAGCTCTTCGCTATATTTATCACAATCTACAAGTATAGAAAATTTTGGCTCAATTTCTTTTCTTGATAGTTCTACGCTTGGTTCTCCGTCATTCCACTTTGCGTCCCTGAAAAGACTGCAAACCCTATTTATAACAAAAAAGTCTCTTTTGTTATCAGTAGCTTCTACTGCGGAGTCTCCAAACTTTTCTACGCGACCATGAAGACACCCTGTTTGGGTGCTTCCATCCCACACGGCAAACAGGCAGTCGGCACAGTTGGTTTTGAATCTAGAATCATTGAGCTCTTGTTGCTTCGATTTCATACTTTAATCCTATAAGTCTAGCTGAAACAATTTTTAATCCTAGGGAAATCAGGACTTCTTTTGTGAGGTTAATGTCGGTTATTGATCTTCTTGAAAACAAAGCTTTATTGAGGTCGTATATCTGGATGCTACCTCCGACCACGCCTCTTGCCATCATTCTAGCATCTACTCCGCCAATTACAATGGTTCCACCTATGCGAATTTTCTTAACAAGAGATACCAGCATTGGGTTCAGGTCTTCAAAACTAAAGTAGTCCATAAGTTCTGGGGCTAGTATTTCTGTACACTCGCTTTCAGAAAACTGGTCTAGGTTAATGTTGCCACCCCTAACCTCTAAGACTTGATAGCCTTCGGGGTGTTCCCCGCCCATCGGAATTATTGCGACCTTGGCTCCTTCGGAAGAAATGTCCTCTAAATTTATGGCTTCTTTAAGTATTTCAAGGGTGTTATTCATTAATGTATTCCTTAATTTGGTTTCCTATTTTTTGGTAAGAGTATTTTTCTGCCCTTTTGAGTCCGGCTTTGGAGTGGTCTGTGTCTTGGTTTTCATAGTAATGGCGCATCTGATGTTTCATCTCTTCTTCGGAGGGTTCAAACCAAGATTCTCTGCCGGTAAAAATTTCTGGAAATGCAGAATCGGAGGAGTTGCAGACTTTGTGGGTTCCGCTAATGGCTGTTCCGGTGCTCGCATCTTTATGATCTATAAAATCGGATGGTCCACCAAAATTACCACATACGGGAGTGTTCCCCACCGCCATTGCCTCAAAGGCTGGTATCGACCAAGCCTCCCCGTGAGAAGACAGAACAAAGCAGTCGCATCCCTTGTGGATAGCCACTATGGCTTCGTCGGGCACTCTTTCTGATATAATGATTTCCCTATGATAATCTTCGAGATTTGGGTATAGGCGAAGTTCGCTTTTTACTTGCGTGCATATCTGTGAGGTTAGGTTGTTTACCTCTTGGGGAGAAAGACCATACTTGTTTACCTTCAAAATTAAGGAAACTGGCTCAGACCTGTCAAATTCACTATGAAAGCATCTGATTATGGAGCTTATATTCTTCCTGTCGTTCAAGTCTCCTATGTAGTAAAATTTGAAGTTTCCGGAATCATGTCCTATGTCTAGTACTTCGTCCCCCTTCTGTAAAGAACTAATATTAAAAGTGTGCGGAAAAACCTTAATCGGAACGCCTATCTCGTCATCTTCTAGGGACTTCTTTAGGTGGCTATTGGGAACCCATACCTCGTCCATTCCCTGCAAGCATGGGAACCATGCCAAGTGTTGAATCGTGGTAGACTCTGAGACAAAGAAGGATATGTTTTTCTTAAAGTGGTCAGTGCCTACCAGATGGTGGGGCAGAACATGCTGGATGCAAATGTCGCAGTCTGTCGTGTCCTTCTTTAACATTTTAAGTATTTTGAAGGGGAGGTTTGTTTGGGCGTTCTCAGTTAGATTAACGCTTCTCACAGCTACATCTATGCCTACGGAATCCATTGCTAAGACGTAGTTTATTGCGGCCTTGGACCATCCGCTCCCCTCGTAAAAATGCCCTATGTATAAAACTTTCATGATCCTATCACCTTAGCTCTTTCTTGCTCCCAGTGGTTTCTTCTGCCACTCAGGTTTACCATCTGATTATAAGCATCATCTACTGTGAATGGTTGCCTATGTTTTATTCCGTCAAAAGCCGCTGAGCTTTCGTTGAAATACATTCCTCCGGTATAGGAGGTTGTTGTCTGATAAGTCAGGTCTCTTGCAAGCCTAGCCCCAAACATGGTATTTATCCTCTCTGGTTCTCCCATAACATTCGTTATTAACCATCTGGATATCTGATCTGGGCCCCAGTCTTTGGGAAATTTCTCAGGCTTAGGATCTGGCTGATTTAGTCTTGGGGGTCTGCTCCAAGCTTGTGTCCCGTCTTCAATCTCAACACTATCAAAATAGTCTTCCCATTTTTTACCGCTAATGTCCCACTGATAATGTTTTTCAAAAGCCTTTCTGGTTTCTAGTCCTATTTGCTTACGCATCTCCTTGGGGAGATTAAAAAAGTCTAGCATTTCTTTTGCTGCCAAATCGTTGTTTGGAACAGCCCTTAGGCATCCAGTTTCGAGCTCTTTGTATAATGCCGCAGGCTTTATCGTTATCCCTCCAAGTTTTCTCAGCACGCTCTCCATGGCAGAGTAATCTGTCCCCATTACTGGAATTGCGCAAGCGGCAGCTTCTACCTGCGGAAGCCCAAAGCCCTCACTGTTAGCATACTGTACGTATAGATCGAAAATGTTTATGATCTCAGACAGTTGTTCGTAGGATGCTCCGAACTTTACGTTAGAAAGAACTGCTCCATATTCTCCAGTAAAAGCCGACTGACACATCGCCCCTCTAAACAACGAAGGAAAGGGTCTTTCTGTTTGTCTACACATGTAAGTGAACAAAACGTTTGATGCCAGCCCATACTCTTGAAGAAGCTCAGGTATGTCCCATCCTAGATCTGGATAGCTGGTATGACAGTATAGGTAATATTTTTTATCGTCAGACTGGTCTAAAAATTTACGGAAGGCCTCGAACAGGTCTGGGTATAGTTTCCGGCGTTGGTTCCTCATGACCGTTCCAATCACTTTGTATTCTGGGTCTATACCAAAGGCTTCCTTGTGCTTGTCTTTGTCACCTACGGGATTGTACGCTGGGTGGGCAGAGGGCGGAGCGCTGCCGAGATAGTTTATTTTTCCTCCGGATTGTTCATTTAAAATTTTTCCGGCCCAGTCTGAATATGTGAAGCAGACATCTGAGGTTTCGTAGGTATTTATCCAAGTTCTAGATTGCGGCCTAGCGTCAACGGTTGGCATGATTGCCCATTTGAAATATGGCCGATAGGGAGAATTTTCCGCAAATTCCATCATCCAGAAGTCTCGGATGTCACAAACTATGTCGGGCAAGAAGTCTAGGCACACCTGCTCGAATACGAAGGCACCAAATTGGTTCTGTGGGTTTGAGTTGTAGGAATTTAACTCTTCTGCTGAACATTTAGGCTCGCAGTTCTGGTTTGGCATAACGCCGTAATATCTCCAAGGAATGTCTTGGGCTCTGGGATCATTTCTTTCTCCGTAAGAAGCCATTTCTGCGAGGTCATATTTGCCTGTGGCGTGTAGGTAGTTTAAAATTTCTCTGGCATAGGTGGCATATCCAGTGTTAAGGAATGTGGCTTCACTACAAAAGAGTATTCTTTTTTTACGCATTGGTGGGCTCCTCAAGTCTTTCGTCGTCGATGACTCCAGCGAAGTCAAATTCATTAATTCTGAAGATAACATCGCTGCTATTTTTGGCGGAATTTTTTGCCGAAGCGAAGACGCTCATTTTAGAGCCCTTTTTGGCAAACTTATTAATTGTCTCAGCCCCGGTGTGCCACGCTTCGCAACGCAAGAATGTTGGGGTTCTGCTTTTCTCCCCGGTGCTTTTCGTCCTGCGATAGCTATATGTTACCAGAGTGAAGTTAACAACACTGACACTGTTTATATCTGTGAGTACTGGATCGTCAACTAAAAACCCAGTGAAGGAACAAAGATTCATACATACTCCCATTTGTACATCAAAACATTACACCCTATTATATGGGGCGTGACTATAAAAAACACATTAAATCTCATATATCTTATTTACTATAAAGGAATCGTCTGATTTACTCACAGCCCCGCAAAAAATGAGGTTATTTCCTTCATATAGCACATATTGATATTTTTCTCTAGCTTGAGGGAATACAACCACACTATCTAGTGAGCAGGTCTCATCTTCTATTGTGAGAAAAGACATCATCTTTCCTTTGGTTTTTCCCTTTTTAACCTTATAATTTGAGAGGCGATTGATATTACCGGCAACACAAAGAAATTTGCCCGTCTTTCCGTCAACTATTTCTTTGCAGGTGGTGTTTGCGTCTGATGTGTCAGCAGCCTCTATCTTGGAAAGAGATACCGGACAGCCTAGGAACTTAACCTCTTGGTCAATAATCCAGCTAGGGTCATCATCCATCTCGTATGGTGGATTGTCTAAAAAATGAATCTCGTTTAATACAGCCTGATTTCTCTCAAGCCTGCTTGTTCCTCCGCCCTCTTTCTTTAACGGGGCCAAGTCAGTAAAGCACTCTGTCAGACTGCTCCATTTCTTCTCTTTGTAGTTGTTTTGTACCCACGTAGACTCTGCCTTTGTTAGAGATCTATAAATCTCATATTCATATAAAGCCCTGTTGCGCGTGATTGTTCCATTGAAGCCCCTAAAAAACCCAACCGAGGCCAAGGCCTTGAAGGCCGTGGAGGATATCTTTTTCCCCAACCCAAGGAGGATGTCCATCCACGAGACCTCTGAGATACTGGTTCCGACATCTTCTTTGAGGTCCTTTATTGCTTCGATAACCTTGTCTCCGTTTTTGCCTGTTAGCGATTTTATATCCTTAACGCCGAACAATATGCTCCCCTTGTGCTCATGAAACTTGGGGTAGTGGTTGATGATGCTTGGGGTTAAGATCTCTAGATCGAACAGCTTGGCTTCTGATACAAGCTCATATATTTCTTGATGTGGGTCTTGTTTGTCGGAGGCGTGGTAAAAATACGAAAGAAAAAATTCTTTCACGTAGTTTGCTTTGTACCACGCACTCATGTAAGAGTTCATTGCGTAGGCCACCGAGTGAGACTTGTTGAAGGAATACCTTGAGGATTTTTCAATCCAGCTAAAGATCTCCGCAGCTTCTTCGCTGGTCAATATTCCTTTCTTGTTAGTGCCTTCTAGGAATGATTTCTTTACTTGGGCCATGAGACCGGCCTTTTTCTTTCCGATAGCCTTTCTCAGTATGTCTGCCTCTTGCAAATTAAACCCTGCCACATCTTGGGCTATCATCATGGACTGCTCCTGATACACCAAGACTCCGTATGTTTTCTCCAAGATTGGCTCTAGGGATTCGTGTAGGTACTCTATCTCGTCAACGCCGTTTTTTCTATCTACATAGTGCTGAGTCATGGACTTACCTTTACTCATTGCCTTAAGGCATCCGGGCCTAATGAGTGCTATGAGGGCAGAAAGCTCTTCTATATTCGACGGAGAGACCCTTTTTGACCAAGACCTACCAAGGTTGCTTTCTAGCTGAAAAACCCCCTTGGTCTTGCCTTCTTTAAAAAGCTTCCATGTTTTTTCGTCGTCTAAGCAAATTTTAGACATAAAGGTCTCCGTCTGCAAACGCCTGTTCTATTTTCATGTTTCTATAGACAGCCCTATGGGTCTTCATGAATTTAATCATTATGTTGGCCGTGTCTTTGACATCTTGGAGTGCGTCGTGAGCGTTTTCCTTTGACAATCCCATCCTATCTCTCAGAGAATCCATACTTATCGACTTGACTTCGGGGTCTGCTTCAGTCCACATAAAAACATTGTCCATCACATCAATCTTAAATATCAAATTAAAAAGCTTTTGTCTCTCTGATTTTTCATCATACGGCCCAAACTCCTTGCACAGACGATTAATTATAATCATATCAAAGCCAACTATATTAAACCCAGCCGGAATGGGGGCAAACCACTGAGTTCCTTTCCAGTTATACTTGTCAACAAAACTGATGAACTTTTTCCAGACAGTTTTGAGGTGAGGAGCTCTTGCTAGCTCGGCCCTTGTCTTCCCCGTTACTTTTAGCGCCTCGTCCTCGACGGGATCGAAGCCCGCCGCGATTGCTTTTTCGTCGTTAAGGATGGGTCTTATTTCGCTATTAAATGTTCCCTTTGGCCTCAGGCTTCTGCCATCCAGTGCCAGCGCCGCTATTTGTGTCGGCTGAGTTTTATGCGGATTTCTACTCCCAGTCTCAAAGTCAAATACAATAATATCACGATTAGCCATCTATAAGCTCCTTAATTTTCATTATTTTATCTAGAAGATTGATTCCTAGTATGTCAAACTTTACATGTCCAAGGGCCTCAAGGTCTGCCATCTCAAGTCCAGCTATTTTTTCTTCAGAGCTTTTCTGGTTTACCATGGGGCAAACGTCTCTTAGAACATTGGCGGAGATTACAATACCGGCAGCGTGTTTTCCTTGGTTTTTGAATGTCCCCTCTATTCTGATGGCTTGCTCAAAGTATTCTGCGTAATCTCCATCAAGGTCTCCACGACTGTTAATAAAGCAAAAGTCCCTGAGCTCTTCTGGGTTGTTTATAAGAGCCCACTTTATAATTGACCTTTCTTCCTCGTCCATCTGTTCTAACTGGTCTGATATGTCAGCCTCGTTTGGTATGCTTTTAGTTATTTCGTTCATTTCCCCAAAGGAGCACGCTCCGTTTATCCTTAACACTTCCTTTAGGGCACTCCTTCCCTGCAATCTTCCAAAGGTTATCATTTGGCTAACGTTATCGTGTCCGTATTTATCCTTAAGGTATACAATGATTTCATCTCTCTTGTTTCCCGGAACGTCAATGTCGATATCCGGTAAGGAAATGTGGGTTTCTGTATTTCTTCCGCTATTATAGAATCTTTCAAACAGGAGGTCAAACTCTATTGGGTCAATCTTTGTTATGCCCACAAGGTATGACACCAAGCATCCGGCAGCCGAGCCTCTACCCGGACCAGAAAGCCACCCCTTGCTATTAACGAACCTTATGATGTCCCTGACTATGAGGAAATACCCAAATAAGCTGGCCTCATTAATCACGCCGAACTCTTTTTTGAATCTCTCTAGGTAGATGCTTTCGTCTTCTGGGGTTGAAACCTTGCCTGCGTTTACAAGTAATTCTTTCCAGCCTTTCCTGCAAAGTTGTTTTAGGGATTCTTCCTCTGATGGCTCGCATGGAAACTTTGGGAGGCTGGGCCTGCTCAGGATCTCGTAATCTTCACACATGTCAACGAGGAGCTTTACTTTTGACACATCGGCGTGTTCTGTGGTTATTTTTTGACTTATCTCAAGCTTGTCTGGCATGTGGTAATCAGACCTGTCGAAAAACTTTTTAACTTCTGAAGCTTCGCCACTCCTAAACTTGGTGATTATTTTAGGAAGCGTTGTCTTCAAAGAGGAACACAAAAGTATTCTGTGTAAGCCAGCGTCTTCCCTTTCAGAATAGTATATGTCTTTGAACAGTTCGTTTTTCTTAAAGAAGTTGTCTCCCTTGATGGGGCAGGCTGAGCTCTCTTCGGCAATCCCTATTAGGTTTCCGTGGGAGCAGGTGGAAATGAGTACGTTTTGGTCGGGGCTTCCGCTCTCGTCAATTGAAGACACTATAGAGATGAGGTCAAACCAACCGCTCTTGTTCTTAGCTATTAATGAGAAGCCGTCGAAAGAGCAGCCAATGATTGGCTTTATTTCATTGCGCTTGCAGGCTTTGTAGAAGGCTACTGCTCCGGATATTGATTTGTAGTCAGATATCCCGCAAGCTTTATAGCCATTTGCTTTACACTTCTTCGCTAGCTCGTGAGGCTTAGAGAAACCCTTGAGCAAACTATAATGTGTGTAGTTGCATATAGGCGACCAATCCATACAGATCCTTCAATATTTGTTTTCAATTTTAAAATAAGTGTTTTGGCCCTACATGGGCGCTATGGGGATGACTTTAATGCAACCATCTCCCCATTTCTCTGCTGACTGTTATAAATAATATTCCATGTGCTACCGGAATTTAATTCTTCTACTATTTTTCTGGTTTTTGATGTTCCCGTGTCATCTAAGATTATAACCTTTATCTGATCCTTAAACATTTCCCACTCTGGTAGGGTTGAAAAATGACCTCCATCTAAGCACAGGACATCCACGGGCCTTTCAATTTTGATCAGTGGGGCAGACTTGATGTCGAGATTATAGTCGTAAGTTTCTTTGTTGTGCCCAGAGTCTGTTATATAGTTTTCGTCTAACTCTTCGTATCCTACGACGCTTCCAAAAACTAAGTCTAGTTTTTTTTCGTCTATCTGTTTGTATTCAAAATACTTGGTCCAATAATTTTCGGTTATATTATAGAACC
>TARA_R110002020_G_scaffold63136_3_pt1 | contig 31060 bp, 29 predicted proteins | sample TARA_R110002020 | Tara Oceans TARA_R110002020 (sample SAMEA4396489) | marine metagenome | biome: Westerlies Biome; feature: [MES] marine water layer (ENVO:01000295) within the mesopelagic zone...; material: water (ENVO:00002006), including particulate matter (ENVO:01000060) such...
TCTAATGACAAATGACCAACGACTACATCCGAATCGAAAAATGTTCCTTTCGCTGTTCGCTTCGAAAGAAAACAAGTCCCCACAGAAAGGTGTCTATGCTTACGGTCACCTCTGGATGACGAATAATTTCCTGCCAGGCTTCGGTCATTTCTTGGCTCCAATAGATGTCGTCGAAAATAAGTACGGTTTTATTATTGACATAGGGTAGCAGGGCTTCAAAATTCTCTAGGGTGGCTTGTTTGCTATGGTTTCCATCAATGTAGACCATGTCTAAAGTTTCTAACTCTTTCCGAAGAAAAAAATCACTGAAACTGGAATGTACAATCTCAATGTTTTTGAATGAAAACCCTGCTAGGTGCGCTTTTGCTTTTTCTGAAGTAGCTGCGCACCCCTCAATACTGGTAATCGTTGCGTTTGGGCTGCCAGCTGCCATTGCCATTGTGGCCATCCCAAGGGATGTTCCGAGTTCTAAAATATTGTCTGGTTGAAAATAATAACTCAATCGAAATAAAAGTTGTTGTCGTTTTCGGCTTATGCCAGCGTGTTTCGCGATTGCTGAAACCTTTCGTTGATTGCTTTTAAATATCCGAGAACCTGCGCCAAAATCGGTTACCGATATAGTGGATGTGTCATTAAGTAACGCTTCTCGATGTTTCGCAAGGATTTCATATGCATGGTGTTTCGTTTTGTCATAAAAACACTGCGTCACCAAATCATATACAAAAGGGGAGTGCACGCCGTGTTGGTTGGTGGCGCGGAGGAGGAATTTGAAATATTTGGCAATTTGGTAGACCATTTAAAAATTGTCCCCTTGAGGGGACTTTAGGGGTGTAAAAGCGAGAGGATTGTTTGAATATTGAAATAATCCCCAAGTAGCCCCCTCTAGGAGGGAGTTTAGTTTTCTAGTTTCTCACTTAATTCGAACCAACGCATTTCTTTTTCTTCAATAGCGTCTATAATATCTTGTAATTTTCGTGATTGTTTGTCTATTTCTTCACCGTCCCAGCCTTCTGTGGCAAATTTATTTTGCAATTCTTCTCGTTGTTTTTCTAGCTTGGCAATTTCCTTTTCTAACCTTCCGTGTTCTTTCTGTTCGTTATAACTTAGCTGGGGTTTGCTTTGGTCTTTTTTCCAATCATTTTTGGGCTTTGAATCGGCTGCTTCACTTTTTTCTGATGGTATGCTATCTTCATACACTCGGTAATCACTGTAATTCCCTGGAAAATCTTGAATCACTCCTTCACCTTGAAACACAAACAGGTGATCCACAATTTTATCCATAAAATACCGGTCGTGTGAAACCACCAACAAACAGCCAGGAAAATCTAGCAAAAAACTTTCAAGCACGTTCAGGGTTACGATATCGAGGTCGTTAGTGGGTTCATCCAAGATTAGAAAATTCGGATTTTGGATTAAAACCGTGCACAGATACAGCCGTTTGCGTTCACCACCACTTAATTTTTCAACAAAATCGTATTGCTTTTTGCGGTCAAATAAAAACCGTTCCAGTAGCTGTTGTGCTGAAATCTGGCGTCCTTTTTTTAACGGAATATAATCTCCAAATTCCCGAACCACTTCAATTACTTTTTGTCCGGGCTTTATTTTTATTCCTTTTTGGGTATAATAGCCAAACTTTACCGTTTCGCCTATTACAACCTTGCCAGTGTCGGGTTTTAAGGAACCGGTGAGCATGTTTAGAAAGGTTGATTTTCCGGTACCGTTTTTTCCGATAATCCCAACGCGTTCTCCCTTCAAAAAGTTATAATCGAATTTCGTAAACAATTCTTTATCACCATAGCTTTTCGAAACATTATGCAGCTCCAACACTTTGGTGCCCAGCCGTTCCATATTGAGTTCTAACTGAATTTCATGGTCGTTTCGACGTTGGTGCGCTCTACTTTTAATTTCGCTGAAATCGTCTATCCTGCTTTTGCTCTTCGTAGTTCGCGCCTTGGGTTGCCGCCGCATCCAGTCTAGCTCCTTTTTATACAATTGCTTGGCCTTGGCAGTTTCTGTAGCTTCATTTTCAATACGGGCATCTCGCTTGTCCAGATAGTAGCTATAATTACCCTTGTAACTGTAGAGTTTGCCATGGTCTAGCTCCATGATTTCGTTACAAACGCGCTCTAAGAAATAGCGGTCGTGGGTTACCATAAAAATGGTGAAATTTTCTTTTGCGAACAGTTGCTCCAACCATTCTATCATCTCTAGGTCGAGGTGGTTGGTGGGTTCGTCCATGATAAGTAAGTCTGGATTCTGTAACAAAGCAGATGCAAGTGCGAGTCGTTTTTTTTGTCCGCCACTCAAGGTATTCACCTTCAAACTTAAATCGTCTAGCTTCAACTTATAGAGCACTTGGGTGTACCGCGTCTCGAAGTCCCATGCATTGTGTGCATCCATGGCATCAAAAGCTGCTTGGTATGCTGTGGTGTCTGACGGATTTTTAATGGCTTTTTCGTAGCGCGCAATAATCTTGAGTACAGGGTTGTCTGAAGCCAAAATGGTTTCTTCTATACTGAGGTTTGGATTTAGGTCTGGTTCTTGTGAAAGAAAGGCGGTGCGCAAATCTTTTCGGAAAACCACTTCACCGGTATCGGGCACATCGTCTCCAGAGAGAATGTTCAGCAAGGATGTTTTTCCTGTACCATTTTTGGCCACAAAACCAATTTTCTGTCCTTCATTTATTCCAAAGGAAATTTCAGAAAAAAGAATCCGTTCACCATACGATTTGGCAATGTTTTCTACGGAAAGGTAATTCACAAATACAATTTTTCGCAAATTAAACAGTTTTTCAGGAGAACAAACAAAATACCTTTCATTATTGTGAAGGTTCGTTTATATTTGTTGCCATACACCCTGCCACTATGAACTTTAAGTACCTGCTTCTATTATTGGTGATCGTACTAGGTTTTACTTCTTGTATTTCTACAAAACAATTAACCTACCTCCAAGAAGACGAAAATACTGTAGATAGTTTGTATGTGATGCGTAAAAAACCAGATCCGTATCGGGTACAAGTAAATGACCTTTTAAGTATTCGTGGAAAAGCGATAGATCCGGCTGGAGTAGCTACTTTCAACCCAACGGGAGATACTAACCCGAATGCTACGGGTGAAGAGCGCTTGTATTACGACGGATTTGTAGTAGACCCACATGGAAACATTCGAATACCAGAATTGGGTGATGTTGCGGTTTTAGGATTAACCGTAGATGAAATTAGGGAAAAGATAGAAACCATGCTTCTAGAAAGTACGTTCAAGGCAGAAAGCGAACTTTTTATCACCGTAAAATTGGCGGGAATACGATATACAATCACAGGAGAAATAGGCGGGCCTGGGTCTAATATTATCTATAGGGACGCAGTAACTATCATGGAAGCCATCGCCAATAGTGGTGATATCGCAATAACTGGAGATCGTACCGACGTTATTATAATCAGGCAATTACCGGCAGGTCAAAAAGTAGGACATATAGATTTAACTAACATCGATGCAATGAATTCGCCGTACTATTGGGTACAGCCTAACGATCTTATCCTCATCAATCCGTTACCGCAAAAATCATTGGGAACAGGTACCACAGGATTACAGTCGTTTACTACAATACTCACTATTTTTACTGCCTTAGTAACTACAGTGCTTTTATTTACACGATTATAAGATGAGCGACGATTTCAACATAAATGAAGTACAGGTTAATTTTGACTTTAAAGGATTCTTGTTCAAGCTACTCAGTTATTGGCCGTTATTTGTCATTTCATTAGCCATTGCTTTTGGGGTTGCGTACTATATAAATGTAAGGAAATTACCTTCGTATAAAATGGATACGCTCATCACCATAAAAGATGACCAAAATCCTTTTTTTACAACCAATACCAGCTTAACCTTTAACTGGGGAGGAACTACAGATAAGGTAAATACCTCTGTAGTAACACTACGTTCTAGATCGCACAATGAAGAAGTGGTAGATAAGTTGCAGTACTACGTGAACTATAAGCGCGATGGGAAATACCAATTGGTAGATGCCTATAAGCAAACCCCATTTTTTGTAGAAGTAGATACTGCCAAAAGGCAACTTTTGGGTCAACAATTTAAAATTGTATTTAAAGATTCGGTGAATTTTGTGTTGTCTACCGTGTTTGAGAATGATGCCAATCGCACTTTCCAACGCTACAACGAAACCAAAGAAAAGAAACGTGATTTTGTTCCTGCCCAAACACTTCAGGAGAACTACAAAATAGGCCAAGCTATTGCATCCCCTTATTTTAATGGGACACTACTTCCAAATGGAGATGTTCCCGTAATTCCGAACGAAAACTACTATATCAGTTTTTCTAATTTTGACAGTGCCGTAAAAGGGTATACAAGCGTAGCTGTGAATCCGGCGGGTCAGGGATCTTCTGTCCTCAACCTTAGTTTAGTTGGTAAAAACAAGGCACGAATTGTAGATTATCTAAACGGTTCTGTAGAAGTTTTGAGTGAAAATATGCTCGAACGGAAGAATTTATTTGCTACCAAGACCATACGGTTTATCGATAGTAGTCTCAATATTAAATCCCAACAATTAAAAGATGTAGAGCAGGAGTTAAATGAATTTAAAGATAAAAATGCTGTTTTTAATCTAGAGTCTGAAGGCGCTGAAATTAAAAATAAGTTGAATAACTTAGACATTAGAAAAGAGAGCATGAACCAACAGCTTAATTATTATAGTGTTTTAGAAGATTACTTGCGTACACGCACCGATTATAGAGATGTTCCGGCGCCTTCTGTTGCTGGAATTTCAGAAAATAGTATTGTAAGTGGGGTGGCACAAATTGTGAGCTTGGCACAACGTAGAAATACGTTGGAATACTCTTACAAAGAAGGAGCTACACCGCTTTTAGATTTAGACCGGCAGATTGATGCCGTAAAAAGAGTGTTGTTAGAAAATATCACCTCTTCCAAAGGATTAAAAAATCAAGAGTTGAGGTCGATTAATGCCGAAATAGGAGGGTTAGAGGCTGAAATGCGAACGTTGCCGAAGGAGCAACAAGACCTTTTGAAAATTGAACGCCGATATAGTTTGAATGAAGGTGTGTATAACCTATTTTTATCTAAGAAAAGTGAAGCCGATTTAGTAAAGGCTGCCAATGTGAGTGATGTCCAGGTAATCGACCCGGCGAAAGATACAGGTGGGGGCCAAATCGGACCCAACACCCAGCTCAATTATGTAATGGCGGCATTGTTGGGATTGGTCATACCGTTTGTTCTGGTCTTTTTACGAGTATTTTTCGATACTAAAATACACCATGTTCAGGATGTTCAAAAACAATCTAACATTCCTATCTTGGGGGTGATCGGAAAAAGTAATCTTGACGGGAATCTTGCTGTACTCAAGAAACCTAAATCTGCTATTGCTGAGGCATTTCGAGCCTTGCGTTCTGGGCTTCAGTTTTTGTATCGCAAGCAAGGAGTGGAAGGCTGCAAAACGGTATTGGTGACTTCTTCGGTAAGTGGTGAGGGGAAAACATTTGCTTCTATAAATATAGCCTCTGTGATCGCATTGGGAGAAAAGAAAACGGTGTTAGTAGGTCTCGATCTTCGGAAACCTAAGATTTTTGGCGATTTTGAAATTAATAATGATATCGGGGTAGTGAACTTTTTAGTGAACGATGCTACACTATCTGAAATTGTACAACCCACCCAAGTCGCGAACCTAGATGTGATTACCTCAGGACCCATACCGCCAAACCCATCCGAATTATTGATGGGAGAGCGCATGGATGTCCTCATAGACGAGTTGAAGAAATCGTATGACTATATCATTCTTGACAGTCCGCCCATGGGCTTGGTGGCAGATTCTTTAGAGCTTCTAAAGTATTCGGATGCTACCCTGTACATGATTCGACAAAACTATACCCGAAAACGTATGCTGGGAATGATCAATGAAAAATACAAACGTGGGGAGGTAAAAAACATCAGCTTTGTATTAAACTACTATCAAGAAAAGGCCAAATACGGTTATGGCTACGGTTATGGCTATGGCTACGGCTACGGCTACGGTGGCTACGGTAAGTATGGAAATGGCTATCACGAAGAAGAGCAGCGTTCGGGCTATTTACAGCGCTTTTTAAGACGCTTCCGTAAGAAAAGGAAATAGTTTTTTGAAACTTTCAGTCTATGCTTACAAAGAAGCAACAATTCAGTAAACGTTTTTTCGATGTATCTCTTTCAATTCTTGTGCTTCCGTTTGCTATAATTCCACTACTTTTGCTGCTTGGTATAGCTACAATTTCTATGGGTAAAAATGGCCTTTTTGTGCAAACCCGAATTGGTCAATTCGGGAAACCATTTAAATTGTATAAAATTAGAACGTTGCGCGGTACAACACATGCCAATGTCATTGATATTCAGAAAAGTGAAACCACCATTGGGCGTTGGATGCGTAAGACTAAATTAGACGAATTACCACAGTTGTTCAATGTACTGAAAGGTGATATGAGTTGGGTGGGCCCACGGCCAGATATACCAGGATATGCAGATAGGCTGGAAGGTGATGATAGAAACATCCTTGCTCTGAAACCTGGTATTACAGGACCGGCAACATTAAAATACAAACAGGAAGATAGAATCTTGTTAGCACAAGAGAATCCGTTGCACTATAACGATACGGTGATTTGGCCCGACAAGGTGCAACTGAATTTAAAGTATTTGAACGATTGGAGCCTGTCTAAAGATATTGGCTATATAGTACGTTCTTTTACTGGATAACAATAATAAATAAGCAAACTAGGTGAAACGCTGTAAGCACCTTGAAAAAACAAAAAATGAAAGAAAATCCAACGATTGCAATTATAGGACTGGGATATGTGGGGCTTCCACTAGCAGTGGCTTTTGCTGAAAAGTATCGGGTAATTGGTTTTGATATTAACACAGAACGTGTTGCTGAACTTTCGTCAGCAAGAGACCATACCCTAGAGGTATCCGATTCAGATTTGGCAAATGCACTTGTCATAGAAAATGGAAATGGTTTGTCGGTAACTACGCGCCCTCAAGATATGGAAGCCGCATCGGTGTATATCGTGACCGTACCAACTCCCACAAACAAATACAACCAACCGGTACTTACCCCATTGGTGAAGGCAAGTGAAACAATTGGGAAATTGTTGAAAAAAGATGACATTGTGGTGTACGAATCTACCGTGTACCCTGGCGTAACCGAAGAAGTGTGTGTGCCTATCTTAGAAGAACATTCTGGAATGACCTTTAATACCGACTTCTTTGCTGGATACTCGCCAGAGCGAATCAACCCAGGAGATAAAAAACATACAGTAACCAAAATTTTGAAAGTTACTTCAGGATCTACTCCTGAAGTTGCAACCTACGTAGACCAATTATACGCATCGGTAATTACTGCTGGCACACATTTAGCTCCGTCTATTAAAGTAGCTGAAGCAGCCAAGGTGATCGAAAATTCACAAAGGGATATCAATATTGCCTTCGTGAACGAATTGTCGAAAATTTTTAGGTTGCTCAATATCAACACGCAAGATGTGCTCGAAGCAGCAGGTACCAAATGGAACTTCATTAAATTCACTCCCGGTTTGGTAGGTGGGCACTGTATCGGGGTAGACCCGTACTATCTAGCCCAAAAAGCGCAAGAAGAAGGATACAATCCTGAAATTATCTTGGCGGGTCGTAGAATGAACGACGGCATGGGAAGTTATGTAGCCCAAGAAACCGTAAAGTTGATGATTCAAAAAGATTGTAAGGTGAAAAACGGCCATGTATTGATGATGGGTATCACCTTCAAAGAAAACTGCCCTGACATTCGTAACAGCAAGGTGATAGATGTGATTGAAGAATTGCGGAAATACAACTTAAATATAGACGTCTACGACCCTTGGGCAAGTGCTACCGAAGTTTATAATGAATTTGGACTGCATTTACTAACCGAAGAAAGTCAATTAAAAGCAAATTATGAGGCAGTAGTCTTGGCGGTTGGGCATAAAAAATTCGCAGATTTCAATATTCAAGAGCATCTGGCAACACCTTCGGTGGTATTTGACGTAAAATCTTTTTTACCGAAAGACCAGATTGATGGGTGTTTGTAGTAGTGAGTAGTGAGTAGTGAGTAGCGAGTAGTGAGTAGCGAGTAGCAAATTCTCAGAATTTATAATGTAATAATTAGTAGTAAAGTGTACGAAACAAAATACCATTCCGAAGACCTTTCAAACTTTTCCTTCTTGATTACAGGCGGCGCCGGATTTATCGGTTCAAACCTTGTTGCATACCTGCTGAAATTTAATGCGAAAAAAGTTCGGGTGCTGGATAATTTTGCTACTGGGTTCCATAAAAATCTAAAGGCTTTCGAAAACCATCCGGCATTTGAGTTGTTGGAAGGTGATATTCGCGACGTTGAAACATGCAAGCAAGCCGTGCAAGACATCGATTTTGTGTCGCATCAAGCTGCGCTCGGAAGTGTGCCCCGAAGCATCAACGACCCCGCCACTTCAAATGAAGTGAACGTTTCAGGTTTTCTGAATATGCTCATCGCCCAAAACGAGAGCAATTCGGTGAAACGTTTGGTCTATGCCGCCAGTAGCAGTACCTATGGCGATAGCAAAAACCTTCCCAAGGTAGAAGATACCATTGGGAAACCACTGTCACCCTACGCGGTAACCAAATTGGTAAATGAACTCTATGCCGATGTGTTCTATAAAACGTATGGAACACCTACCATCGGACTCAGATATTTCAATGTTTTTGGTCCAAATCAGAGCCCTACAGGTGCCTACGCAGCGGTAATTCCGTTGTTTATGCAAGCCTTAAAAGATGGCACCCCACCCACCATTAATGGAGATGGCGAACAAACCCGAGACTTTACCTTTGTCGAAAACGCAGTGCAGGCCAATATAAAAGCCATGTTTGCTCCTGAAACCGCCGTAAACGAAGTATACAATGTGGCATTTGGCGAACGTATCAGCTTAAATTCCCTATGGTCAGACTTACAGCAGATTTCAGAAAAAAATATTGACGCGAACTATGGGCCGCCTCGCAAAGGTGATGTGCGTGATTCGTTGGCAAACATAGAAAAAGCCAAAAAGTCACTTGGGTATGACCCGAAGTTCTCAGTGAAAGACGGACTTGAAATCACTTGGAGTAAATTTTAATACATCATGTTATGAGTAAAGAAAATTCAAAAAAAATTCTCGTTACAGGAGCCGACGGATTTATAGGTTCGCATTTGGTAGAATACTTGGTGTCACAAGGCCATCAGGTAAAAGCTTTTTGCTTCTATAATTCTTTTAACTCTTGGGGATGGTTAGATAGTCTGCCGAAGGAAACCCTTAATAAAATCGAGGTGTTTACAGGCGATATACGCGATCCCAACGGTGTGCGCACGGCCATGAAAGATGTTTCTGTGGTGTACCACTTGGCGGCGCTTATTGCCATTCCGTTTAGCTATCATTCGCCAGACAGTTATATTGATACCAACGTAAAAGGAACACTCAATGTAGTGCAAGCTGCGCGCGATTTTGAAATCGAACGCGTGCTGGTGACCTCTACTTCTGAAGTGTACGGTACCGCACAGTATGTTCCGATCGATGAAAAGCACCCGAAACAACCGCAATCGCCCTATTCTGCTTCAAAAATTGGTGCCGACTGTATCGCAGATTCATTTTATCGAAGCTTCGATTTGCCAGTTACTATCGTACGCCCATTCAACACCTTTGGTCCGCGGCAATCGGCGCGTGCCTTTATCCCCACCATTATCACACAATTACTGAATGGTTTTGAAGAAATTAAATTGGGAGATATCACACCAACACGCGATTTGTTGTATGTGAAGGATACCGTACGTGGATTCGAAACTATTGCTAATACCCCGTCGTTGATTGGTCATGAGGTAAACATTGCCACAAATTCTGAAATTACCATCGGGGAAGTGGCAGAAAGACTTATAAAATTGATCAACCCAAAAGCAACGATTGCGCTCGACGAAACGCGCCTTCGCCCTGAAAAAAGTGAAGTATTCCGTTTGTTTGGAGACAATAGCAAGCTTATGGAGCATACCAACTGGAAAACGCAATTCGCTTTTAACGATGCCTTACAGGAAACCATCGATTGGTTTGCCAACAAGGACAATTTAAAGCAATACAAAGCTGGAATTTACAATGTATAGCGAGGTCGTTTCCTTTATCCAAAAAACCTTTGGAACCACCGATTTTCTTCCGCTGCACGAACCTCGATTTGTTGGGAATGAAAAAAAATACGTAGCCGACGCCATAGACTCAACGTTTGTATCGTCTGTGGGTGCCTATGTAAATCGTTTTGAAGAAGATTTTTCCGTAGCTACACAACAGAAATACACCGTTGCGACTGTAAATGGCACTGCGGCTCTTCACATTGCCATGTTGCTTGTTGCTGTTGAAAAAGATACCGAAGTGCTCACCCAAGCCCTCACTTTTGTGGCTACCTGCAATGCTATTTCGTATATCGGTGCCATTCCACATTTTGTAGATGTAAGTAAAGACACCTTGGGTATGTGCCCTGAGAAACTAGAGGTATACCTTGCTGAAATAGCTGAAATCCGAAACGAAGGTTGCTATAACAAACATACGGGCAGGCGTATTTCTGCTTGCGTCCCCATGCATACGTTTGGCCATATTGGTGACATAGAGCGCATTGTTTCTATTTGCGATGCCTATCAAATTCCAGTTGTTGAAGATGCAGCCGAGGCGCTCGGGAGTTATAAAAATGGCAAGCATGCCGGTAGCTTCGGAAAAGTAGCTGCGTTCAGTTTTAACGGAAATAAAATTATTACCTCAGGCGGGGGTGGAGCCATTACCACAGCAAACGAAACACTTGCAAAAAGGGCAAAACACCTGACTACCACTGCGAAGATTCCGCATAAATACAAATACGAACACGATAGCATTGGTTATAATTACCGAATGCCGAACTTAAATGCGGCCCTTTTGGTGGCACAATTAGAACAGCTGCCCTTGTTTTTAGAGAAAAAGCGTGCCCTGGCACAGCGATACGCGAACTTCTTTGAAAATAACTCGTTGACGTTTATCACCGAACCCAAAAATGCTACGTCTAATTATTGGCTTATGGCGTTGTTGCTCGAAAATGAAAGCGAACGTGATGCTTTTTTGGAATATACCAACGAGCATAATGTGATGACGCGACCCATCTGGCAACTCATGAATAGATTGTCAATGTTCAGCGATTGCCCATCTGCACCACTACCTAATTCTGAATTTTTAGAGGCCCGCGTGGTGAATATTCCCAGTAGCGTGATTTTGTAAGCAGAAATAGGGTAACAATTGTATCTTTGTGCCAATCTGAAACTGCTTATGGATTCTTGTTGCTTTGCGAGTGTGATTTTTGAAGGAAATGTACCGTTTCTTCCCAAATTTCTAACGTCGTTACAAGAACAGACAGACACCAACTTCACCTTGATACTTTTTAATGACGGAGTAGATAAACTTGAAACACATTTAGATTCGTACGAGCTTCCGTTTAAAATAATTGAAACGTCGGGTAGCATTGCTGAGGTACGCGCACAATTATTATCGTATGTGGCAAATTCAGATTTTGATAATACCGTTTTTGGTGATACCGACGATTTCTTTGCGCCAAACCGTATCGAACTTTCCAAGCAATTGTTGCAACAGCATGCCATTATTGCCCATGATGTATGGTTGGTAAACGAATTGGGGCAGCTTTTGGAACCAAACTATTGGAAATACCGTCCCGAACTCTTGCAGGGAGTTTCATATAAAAATCTTGTACACTACAATCTACTCGGGTTGGGAAATACGGCGATTCAAAATAAGGTGCTTCCAAAGGAATTTAAGATACCTGCCGATTTGATTGCGGTAGACTGGTATGTGTTTTCAAACTTGCTGAAAGAAGGTATTCGTGCTTTTTTTACTGCGGAGACCTATATCTATTATAGACAATACGAAGGCAATACTATTGGTTTAAAAAAGTTAACTTTGCAGCGTTTTGAAAGGGAAGTGTCTGTAAAATTACAACACTACCGCGCCATGGCACAAGTAGATACACAATTTGAGTCTCTTGCCACTAGTTTTGGGAATTTACATGCTAAAATAAGCACCCTTTCAGAAGCAGAGATAAGCGCTTATATGCAACAACAGGACCACCCGTTTTGGTGGGAACAAGTACAACTTTAAGTTTATGAACATTCAAATTTCAAAGAATAAAGAAGTTTTCAATTTTAGCACTCCGTATATCATTGCAGAGATTGGCGCCAACCACAATGGCGATATGGACTTGGCAAAAAAGATGATCGATAGTGCCGTTGAATGTGGCTGCGATGCTGTTAAATTTCAATCTTGGACACCCAAATCGCTCATCGCCAAAGAAGAATATGAGCGCAACCAGAGTTATGACGATTCGCCAAAGAAACACTTCGGGTCGTTAGAAGAAATGGTGACCAAATATTACTTGCGTCCCGAGCAGCATTTTGAGCTAAAAGAGTATTGTGAAGGCAAAGGAGTCGATTTCTGTTCGTCTCCATTTTCTACCAAAGAAGTAGACCTGCTCATGGAAATTGGAGTGCCGTTTCTTAAAATTGCCTCTATGGACATCAACAACCTGCCGTTTTTAAAATATGCTGCTAGAACCATGAAACCCATCGTGGTTTCTACGGGAATGGCAACACTTGCTGAAATTGACACGGCTGTACAAACCATACGTGGCGAAGGAAACGAACAAATTGTATTATTGCATTGTATTTCTATCTACCCGCCAAAAGATGAAGACATCCATTTGCGAAATATTACGATGTTGCAAGAAGCCTTTCACCTGCCGGTAGGGTTTTCAGACCACTCGTTTGGAACAGCCGTACCCTTGGCATCGGTGGCATTGGGCGCTTGCATTATCGAAAAGCATTTTACACTAGACAAAGATTTACCAGGTTGGGACCATGAGATTTCTGCAGATCCGGCAGAGATGAAAGCCATTTGTGACGACTCTAAGAAGATTCAGGCAGCCATGGGGAATGTACATCGCACGGTTTCGGCAGATGAAGAAGCGAAAAAAGATAAATTTAGACGCAGTATTGTAGCGGCAACCGATCTTAAAAAAGGAACGGTACTTTCCGAAGAACATTTCGACTATAAGCGTCCGGGTACCGGAATTCCCCCCAATGAGTACACCTATGTTGCAGGAAGAAAATTAAAAGAGGATATTTCCGCAGATACGCTACTAACCTGGAAACATTTTGAGTAAGCCATGAAAACTATTGCTTGTATCATTGCCCGAACTGTTTCTACCCGCCTTCCGATAAAAGTGTTGCGCGATTTGACGCCAGGAACCACTATGATCGATTATTTGGTGCAACGACTCAAAACCGTTCAACGAATTGATGAGATTTACATTTGTACTTCGAGTCAGCCGGTAGATGACGTGCTGGAAGATGTAGCCATTCGCAATGGTGTAAAATTATACCGAGGTTCTGAAGACAAGGTGATAGAACGTATGATAGACGTGGGTACTGAGGAAGCTGCCGATGTTGTCTTGCGTATTACTGCAGACAACCCGTTTACCACTACCGAATATATCGATGAACAGATTCAGTTTCTGATTGAAAACGAACTAGACTATGCGCGCATCGTTGAAGTGCCCATTGGTGCCTCTCCTGAGGTAATACGTTTTTCAGCCTTAAAAGATTGCTACGCCAAAATGGATCCGTCGGTAAGTGAATATCTGATGCTCTTCTTGTTCGAACCTAACACCTACAAATGTGGCGTCTTAAAGGTTTTTGAAGAAGACTATTCAAATTATACCGTGACCGTAGATACGCCAGAAGATTTGGTACGTACCAAAAAAGTACTCGAAATCTTTGAAGGTGATGCTATTGCTTTAAAAGATATTATTGAAATCTATAAAAACAACAACTACGACTTGCCAGTGACGCAATTTGCCATGGCGGGAGATGTAAAGTTGCCCTACGGAAAAATGGTTTCAGTTGCCGAATTTTCAGCAGATATGAACCGAAGGAAAGAACAATCTATTGTAAAAAAACTGTATGGTTAAATCGTATGTCTACGCAGAGACCGCCTTTCACCACGAAGGCGACATGGAATATATCAAAAAACTGATTGCACAAGCGAGTGCGATAGGGGTGAACGGTATTAAATTTCAGGTGCTCACCGAAGCTTCAGATTTTATTTCTACCCAACACAGTGCGTTTAAGACATTGCAAGAATACACCTTTACCACCGAGCAATGGAGCACTATTTTTGAATATACCACCCAAGCCGGACTCGATATCATCATGATGCCCTTAGATTTGGGCTCGTTCGAGTTGCTTGCAACACACCACGTGGCGTATCTAGACATCCATTCGGTTTCTTTTTACGATTCGAAATTGCTAGCAGCAGTAAAGCAATCGGCACTCCCCATTATTTTAGGGGTAGGCGGAAGAACACTCGAAGAGATTGACGCTAAAATATCGTATTTTGAAGGAAAATTAGAGGTGCTCATGGTGGGGTATCAATCGTTTCCTAGCAAACTGGAACATGTGAAAATAGGTAAAATTGCACATTTGGCGAAAAAATACCCGCAGCTAGCTATTGGGTATGCAGACCATTCTGCGCATGACGACGATTTCAATATTCGAAGCAATGAATATGCCCGCTTGCTCGGAGCTACTTTTTTTGAAAAGCACATGACGATAGAACAGGGCGTAGAACGGGTAGATTACAATTCGGCTGTAAATGCGGAAACCCTGAAAGAAATGACAAATCGTATTCGTTTTATTGAAAACAATGTGCTGCAAAACGAGGCAGAAGCCTTCTCTTTTCACGAAACCGAAACAACCTACCGCAACAGACAATTGGTTTGCGTAGCGGCTAGAGATTTAGCGATAGGCACGGTACTTACTGAAAACGATATGGCGTTAAAGATGATGGACGCCGACGACCAGAATGTTTATAGAATAGAACCCTTTGTTGGGAAGAAAATACAAAAAGCGGTGGCAAAAGACTTCCCCATTCATTCACAAAACATTATTGATGAGTAGTTATAAAATATACCGAGATCAGTTAGAAACCTTTGAAGATGTAATCCAACAACTGGATAGTTACGGTGTTGGTTTTTTGGCGGTAGTAAATAGAGATGAAACGCTGTACGGAATTGTCACCGATGGAGATATCAGAAAGGCATTATTGCAACAAAAGCGCGAAATTGATGCTATTATCAATACCCAGCCTATAACGTTGCCGCATACCACACCGCGCAGCCAGATTGTATCGTATTTACAATCGAAGCGGCGTTTGCACATTCCGTTGATCGATGAAAATGCCACGCTAAAGGAAGTCTTTCTGTTAAACGACCTTAATTTTGAATACAAACCGAACAAAGTGGTAATCATGGCGGGCGGATTGGGTTCGCGTTTGGGCGACCTTACCAAAGACACGCCCAAACCGATGTTAGAAATAAAGGGAAAGCCTATTTTAGAGTACATTGTAGATTCGTTTAAAAACCAAGGCTTCAACAAATTTATTTTTTGTGTGAATTACAAAAAAGAGGTCATCGAATCGTATTTTGGTGACGGGAGCCGTTTTAATGTGCAGGTTGAATACGTTGTTGAAGAAAAGCGTTTGGGAACGGCAGGTGCCCTGAGCCTTATTGAAGAAGGATGTTTTGAAGACCCGTTTTTTGTGGTAAATGGCGATGTGATAAGCAATATTGAATACCAACACGTACTCGATTTTTTTCAAGCCAACCGTGCCCAAGCAGTGATGTGTACCAAAGAACTGAGCCACACCAACCCCTACGCTGAGGTAGAGTTCGACGCTGAGAAAAACTTAATGAACCTAAAGGAAAAACCCACCAAGATATTTCATATCAATTTAGGGGTGTACCTCTTAGACCCCAAAATGACCACCTTATTGCCTACCAATGAATTTTATGACATGCCCAATTTGTTTTTAAAGGCGAAAAAACAAGATTTTGGAGTCAAGGTTTTTAGTGTGAATGAAGACTGGGTAGACATTGGGAAACCGGTAGATTATCATAAAATTAGTGACGATTAATACGTACAATAGAATACCGAGGCTTCTCCGAAACGAACCACAGGAATTTTTGAAGTTTGGAAAGTAAAAAGGATAAATGCTAACTTGCAACCGCTATGGCAGACGATAAATGGCTTTATGAAATCTCTTCTAAAAAGAAGTTGCTTGATCTCAACTTTAGAGAAATTTGGCGCTACCGAGATTTACTCTTACTTTTTGTAAAAAGAGACATTACAACAGTCTACAAACAAACGGTGTTAGGCCCATTGTGGTATTTTATTCAGCCGCTGTTTACCTCGGTGGTTTTTACCTTGGTTTTTAATAATCTGGGGAATATCCAAACGGGGGGCGTGCCGCCTTTCTTGTTTAATTTGGCCGGTATTACCGCCTGGAATTATTTCAAGGAATGCCTCACCAAAACATCCAGTACATTTACTACGAATCAAGGTATTTTTGGAAAAGTATATTTTCCCAGAGTGATCATGCCTATGTCTGTGACCATTTCTAACTTGCTGAAATTTGGAATACAGTTAGTTATTTTAATTTCATTTTACATTTACTATCGTGCATCAGGGGTAACTATAGCCCCTAACAGCCACCTTTTCTTATTTCCCATATATGTTTTTATGATGGCTCTTTTAGGCTTGGGTATGGGGATGATTATTTCTTCATTTACTACGAAGTATAGAGATTTAAATGTTGTTATTGGCTTTGCAGTTAGTTTGCTTATGTATTTATCAGCTGTGCCATATCCTGTTTCAGAAGCACGCGGTAAATTTCCTGAATATGTTGCAAATCTCGTAGAGTATAACCCGTTAACACAGATTATCGAAGGTTTTCGGTATATGATTTTGGGTGTAGGCACCTTTTCTTTGGCAGGATTTGTTTATACCTTGTTAATTTGTCTAGCCTTATTTTTTATTGGGCTCATTATTTTTAATAGAACTGAAAAAACGTTTATAGATACTGTGTAATGGGTATAATCTTAAAAGCTAAAAACATAAGTAAACAATATCGTTTAGGTCTGGTAGGTACAGGTACACTTTCACATGACCTTAACCGCTTTTGGTACCGTATACGCGGGAAAGAAGATCCTTATTTAAAAGTAGGAGCTGCCAATGACCGCAGTGAAACCGCAACCGAAAATTATGTATGGGCATTACGCGATATTAATTTCGAAGTACAGGAAGGAGAAGTTTTAGGGATTATTGGAAAAAACGGAGCTGGTAAATCCACATTGCTTAAAATATTATCTAAGGTTACAAGCCCCACTACCGGTGTGATTAAAACCAAAGGACGTATTGCTTCCCTGTTAGAGGTGGGTACGGGCTTTCATCCAGAGCTTACAGGCCGCGAAAACATCTACCTAAATGGTGCTATCCTGGGAATGAATAAAAAAGAGATTGCCTCAAAAGAGGAGGAAATAGTAGATTTTTCTGGTTGTGCTATGTATATAGATACCCCAGTTAAAAGATATAGCAGTGGAATGCGGGTTCGCCTGGCTTTTGCGGTGGCGGCGCATCTAGAACCCGATATTTTGGTGGTAGATGAGGTATTAGCCGTAGGGGACGCTGAATTTCAAAAAAAGGCAATCGGGAAGATGCAGGATATTAGCAAGGGAGAGGGGAGAACCGTCTTGTTTGTAAGCCATAACATGGCCACGATACAAAACCTCTGTACACGTGTGATGCTTCTAAATAACGGTACGGTTGACATAGTTGGAAAAACTGAAAAAGTAATTAACCATTATCTAAAGAAATTTAGGAATGAAGAAGTGGTAAAGGAGCTCTCATTGAGAACAGATAGAAATGGCGATGGGCGTTTAAAATTCCTTGATTATTGGTTTGTAAATGCAAGTGGTGAGCGAATCAATATTATACCCTCTGGAATAACTTACAAGATGGTAATCAAAATCGAAAATACGACTGCATTTGCTTTAAAAAATATCCGAATCTCTGTCGGAATCGACGACAACCATGAACGGCGAATTACAATATTTAGTAATGACTTGATGAATCAAGAAATTCATTTTAAACCGAATGAAACAAAATTGGTAAAAATATTTGTTCCAGAAAATCCATTTCAATCAGGAAAGTATCATTTCACGCTCTTTACGAGTATAGATCAACAAGTTGCCGATTGGGTCATCAATGCAGGTTTGTTTGAGGTAGAGCAGGGAGATTTTTTTAAAACTGGACGTATTCTACCTATAAATCAGGGAAATATTTTAGTGACTCATGAATTTCAATAAAAATATTATGGCTAAGCTTAAAAATTCTCTGAAAAAACAGTTTTTGAAATTCGTCGAACGGTACATTGGAAAGCGAGTTATGCTTAATGAGTTTTTGTCTCCTATTGAAAAACAGGCAATAAATCTCATACATCATGGTTTTCTTCATGATATTGGCTGGTGGAAATCATGGGAAACAAAAGCTCCTATTGATTCAAATAATAATCCGTTGCCTTGGGTCACTTACAGTTTTATAAAATTTATAGAGAATCGACTGAGAAAGGACATGATATTGTTTGAATTTGGCTCAGGTAATTCGACTCTTTATTATAGTGAAAATGTTAAAGAAGTACATACTGTTGAGCACAATCCAGAATGGTTCGAAAGAACTTCTCTAAAAATTCCTGAAAATGTTTTGATTGAAAACATTCATTCAGGAATTGGAGGTCAATATTCAATGGCTTCATCAAATAAAGGTATAAAATATGACATTATTATTGTTGATGGAATAGATAGGGTGAACTGTATTTTAAACTCTATCGAAAACTTAAAAAATAATGGAGTTTTAATACTTGATGATTCAGAACGTGAAGAATATAGAGCAGGAGTCAATGAACTTTTTAATTTGGGATTCAAAAGTATTGATTTATGGGGTATTTCGCCAGGGTTCATATCTTATAATAAATGCACCTCTATTTACTACAGAAATGAAAATATTTTAGGAATATGATTCTAGGAATTAAGGACTTGAAAAAGCGATTGCGAGTTTTCTTTTATTATAGAAAACTCAGAAAGGAAGTTATATCAGCAAAAAAAATTAATGTGGGGTCGGGGAATGTGAATTTTGATGATGAGTGGTTTTCTTGTGATAAAGACATATTAGATATAACGAAACGTAGGTCTTGGAAAAAATTACTAGGGGGACAGAAGCTTAATAATATTTTTGCCGAACATGTTTGGGAGCATTTGACAGAAGATGATACGATACTCGCAAATAAAAACTGTTATGAATTTTTAAATAAAAATGGAAGATTAAGACTGGCTGTTCCCGATGGATACCATCCCGATAAAAAATATATAGATTATGTAAAGCCTGGGGGTGTTGGTCGTGGAGCTCAAGATCATAAAATCCTTTATAATTATCAGACGTTGAAAGATAAGTTAGAAAAAACTGGATTCAAAACTGAGTTGCTTGAATTTTGGGATGAATCAGGTAATTTTCATTATACAGATTGGAGTATTAAACACGGAAGGGTGTCTAGGTCTAAGCGATACGATCAAAGAAATAGAAATGGTCAATTGAATTATACTTCTTTGATTATAGATGCCATTAAATAAAAACTATTATTCGTTGAAAAGATTATGATTATTTCGCACAGAAAAAAGTTTATTTTTATTCATAATTATAAAGTCGCTGGCACTAGTATAAGAAATGCTTTAGATAAGTATAACAACAAGAGCCCCGCTACTCTAACTACTTTTGAAAAGTTAAAATGTGCAATTCAACTTTATCCTAAAATATTCTCTAAAAACTTTAGCGGGCATAGTAAGGCAAAAGAGATAAAGGAAACTTTGCCATCAAGAATTTTTGATAGTTATTATAAATTTGGTTTTGTACGCAATCCTTGGGATTGGCAGGTTTCCTTATATACATTTATGCTAAAGGAAAAAAACCATCATCAGCATACGTTAGTCAAGTCTTTTGCGAACTTTGATGAATATATTGATTGGCGGGTGCATGAAGATTTAACTCTACAGAAATCGTTTTTTTATTCGAATGATGAATTTTTAATGGATTTTGTGGGTAAGTTTGAAAATCTTGAAGAAGATTTTTCGAAGGTTTGCAAAAGGTTGAAGCTTGATGCCACTTTGCCTTATTTAAACAAAAGCAGAGAAGACAACAGGTTTGTGAACTTCTATAGCAAAAATTCATTTGAAATGATTTTGCAGGCCTACAAAGAAGATATTGATTTGTTCGGGTACCAGAAACCCATTTTATAAATACATTTTATTTGATTTATGTCCGCATTGGCTCCCATCATATTATTTGTTTACAACCGCCCTTCGCATACCGAACAAACGCTGGAGGCTTTATCTAATAACGAGTTGGCGGATCAAAGTGTTTTATATATTTATTGCGATGGACCAAAACAAAATGCCACATCCGAGGACGTAAAAAATATTGAGGATGTTCGACAGATTCTTGAAAAAAAACAATGGTGTAGAGAAGTTATAATAAGAGAACAGGATCATAATCTTGGATTGGCAAACTCTGTAATTCAAGGGGTGACACAGGTCATTGAAAAACACGGGAAGGTTGTTGTTTTAGAAGATGATATCCTTACGGGCACCTATTTTCTTAAGTTTATGAATGAGGCCCTAGACCTTTATAAAAACGAACAAAAGGTATTTGGGGTTTCGGGATATCGATTTCCAACTTCTCAGAAAATTAAAGAAGAAACTTTTTTCCTGCCTATAATGAGTTCATGGGGTTATGGAACCTGGAAGGATAGGTGGAAGAGGGTAAATTTTAATGGAGATGAACTACTTGATCTGATTGAAAATAAAGGTATAGGAGATAAATTAGACTTTGGGAACTTGAAGTATTATAAAATGCTTAAAGATCAAGTGGGTGGGAAAAATGATTCTTGGGCCATTCGGTTTTATGTTTCTATGTTTTTAGAAAAAGGGGTATTTCTCTACCCCAAACAATCGTTATTAAAAAATATAGGTTTTGATGGAACAGGCGTTCATTGTGCTATAGATAATTCTAAAGCACACCAAGGCAAATATCAAAATGAAATTCAAATTAATGTTGAAAAACAAGAAATTAATTTAAACAGCAAAGTTACAAAAGCCTTCATTACTCAAAAAGTTAGTGCCAAGAATGGATATGCCAATAAGTTTAAACGTAAACTATCAGGTCTCGTAGCCCCTGAAATAAAAAAATACTTAAGGAGAAAGTTGGGTTATAATAGTAATATTTCATCCTCAAATGATTTTAGTATTTTAAAGAAAACTCCTCGTTACACTAGAACTAAGGTATTTATTAAAGGGGTAGAAATTGATATTCCAGACAGTGCTTCTTTTTTGTTTATGTACAAGGAAATTTTTCAAGAAAACATATATCGCTTCAAATCTTCAAATCCGTGTCCATATATAATCGATGGTGGTGCGAACATTGGGCTAGCATCCATTTATCTTAAACTTCTTTATCCGGATTCAGAAATTGTTGCCTTTGAGCCAGATCCCACGATTTTTGATATGTTAAAATCAAATATAGAAGCTTTTTCACTAAGGGGAGTGGAATTAATTGAAAAAGGATTGTGGAATGAAGATACATCCATTACCTTCAATTCAGAAGGCGCAGATGCTGGATTAATCGCAACTCTAGATGAAACATTGACCGCTACAAATTCAATAAATGTAACTTCATTAAGACCCTTTTTAAATAGAACAGTAGATTTTTTAAAATTGGATATTGAAGGAGCTGAAACTAAAGTTTTAAAGGATATCGAAAATGATTTAAAAAATGTGGAAAGAATTTTTGTTGAGTATCATTCTTTTATTGGACAACCTCAAACACTCAATGATATTATCAATATTCTTACGAAAGCAAATTTTAGAATTTATATGTCAATCCCAGGGAATAATGCTTTGAAATCTCCTTTAATGGGGTTGAGAAATTATAATAATATGGATTTTCAGTTGAATATTTTTGGATATAAAGAAGGCAATAAATGAAATTACTCAATTTAGGTTGCGGTCAGAAATATCATAAAGATTGGATCAATATTGACTTTGAATCCAATAGTGACAATGTCATACCTCATAATTTGCTAGAAGGTATTCCAATGGAAGATAAGTCTGTAAATGTAGTTTATCATTCTCATGTTCTAGAACATTTCTCAAAAATTGACGGGTTAAATTTCGTGAAAGAGTGTTTTCGAGTTTTAAAACCAGGTGGAATTATAAGAATTGCCGTTCCAGATCTTGAGACAATAGCAAAAGAATATTTGAAAAATCTTGAATTAGCTGCAATAGGAGACAAGGATGGAAAAAATAATTATGAATGGATAAAATTAGAACTCCTTGACCAAATGGTTCGAAATGAATCTGGTGGGGCAATGAAAAAATATTTATTTCAATCTACACTTCCTAACGAGAATTATGTTTATGAACGCATTGGTATGGAGGCAAAATCGATTAGACAGGCATTTTTGAACAATCAAGTTTCACGCAAAAAAAAAATAAAAACTCCATCATCTAAACACGTTCTCATAAAGCGACTTTTAAAAAAGATTAAAAACAAAATTTTCAATACATCAAAAAAAGAAGCTTTAACCGTAGCGCAAAAAAAAGCACTTCGCATAGGTCAATTTAGATTGAATGGGGAAATACATCAATGGATGTATGATAGATATTCCCTTACAGAACTATTAAAGGAAGTAGGTTTTAGCGAAATAATTTATAGTAATGCTTTTGAAAGTGAAATTGCTAATTGGGAAAAGTATCAATTAGATGTGATTGACGGAGAAGTTAGAAAACCAGATTCTCTTTTTATAGAAGCAAAAAAGGCATGAAAATTCTTATAGTAAATACTTACGATAGAGGTGGGGCGGCAAAAGCCTGTTTGCGGTTATATGAAGGTTTATTGAATGAGGAGGTTGATGCCTCCTTGTTATTACGTAAAAGAATAAACAATATTCCCAACGCACATATCTTGAATCCAAAACATAAACAATTTTCTTTTATTAAAAAATTACATAGAAAGTTCCGAAGAATTTTGAAAGAATTAAAATTAATTGGAAAGGAATCTATTACCGAAGATGTCGTCTTTTTAAAAAGTAGGCCGAAAGGGTTGGAGTTGTTCAGTTTTCCAAAATCTAATTTTGATATCACCACTTCTTCATTATATAAAGAAGCCGATATAGTAAACCTACATTGGGTAGCTGGAATTTTGGATTATGAGTCTTTTTTTAAGCAAAACACCAAGCCTGTTGTATGGACACTTCATGATATGCATCCGTTTACCGGTGGGGAACATTATGAAGAAGAATATTTGGGGATGGATGCTAATGGATTTCCAAAAAAAAGAGCTAAAACAAATTACGAAAAGAATGTTTCTTCCAACAATAAAAGATTAATTGTTCAGGCGCTCAAGCAGGTTCAAGACTTGACAATAGTTGCACCTTCAACTTGGTTGGCTAAAGAAGCCGAAAAAAGTGAAGCCTTTCAGAACAGACAAGTCCACTGTATACCTTATGGATTAAATCCGGAAATATTTAAACCGCGAGACCGTAATTATTCCAGGGAACTATTGAATATCCCTAAAAGCAAAAAAGTAATTTTGTTTGTAGCAGATTCAATTAGTAATCATCGCAAAGGATTTCAATATCTCAAAAAGGCATTCGAAAAAATGGATAGTGAAGGTCTTGTGTTATGCGCCATCGGAAATAAAAACGGAGCGTTAACATCTTTAAATAATATACAGGAATTGGGGCATATTTATGATGAGCGGTTAATGAGCATTGCTTATTCGGCAGCAGATGTATTTGTAATACCATCTTTAATGGATAATCTTCCCAATACAGTGCTAGAGTCGTTAATGTGCGGCACTCCAGTTGTTGGTTTTCCAGTAGGAGGAATAACAGATATGGTACAACCCGGAATAAATGGTTTATTGGCAAAAGAGATAAGTACGGATGCTTTGTACGAAACCTTGAGTACTTTCTTAAATACAATCGATACCTTTGATTGTGACAAAATACGGAAAGATGCGGTAAATAAATATGATTTGGAAGTACAAGCAAATTCTTATATTGAATTGTTTGAGAGTATATTGAAATAATAAAATTTAAAAGGCATTCACCTATATATGAAAAAAGCACTCATAACAGGAATCACGGGGCAAGATGGATCTTACTTAGCTGAGCTTCTTTTGCAAAAAGGATATGAAGTGCATGGGATTAAAAGAAGAAGCTCTTCCTTTAACACAGATCGTATCGATCACCTGTACGAGGATCCGCATGAAGAAAATGTATCACTCAAATTACATTATGGCGATCTAACCGATGCCATGAATATTACCCGGATTATTCAAGAAGTGCAACCCGACGAAATTTACAACCTTGGGGCCATGTCACACGTACGTGTCAGTTTTGAAACGCCAGAATACACAGCCAACGTAGACGGTTTGGGCATCTTGCGGGTCTTGGAAGCAGTACGTCTTTTAGGCCTTACCAAGACCACAAAAGTATACCAGGCATCTACAAGTGAACTGTACGGCCTCGTACAAAAAACTCCACAAAGTGAAAGCACTCCTTTCTACCCTCGTTCACCCTATGCCGTGGCAAAATTATATGCCTATTGGATCACCGTAAACTACCGTGAGGCATACAATATGTTTGCCTGTAACGGAATTTTGTTTAACCACGAATCACCCGTACGTGGAGAAACGTTTGTGACCCGAAAAATTACGCGTGCTACTAGTAAAATTGCGCTTGGGTTACAAGATACCATGTACTTGGGCAACCTAGACGCCCAAAGAGATTGGGGCCACGCCAAAGACTACGTTAAAGCCATGTGGCTTATGTTACAACAGGAAAAGCCAGAAGACTTTGTGATTGCTACCGGAATTACCACCACTGTAAGAGAGTTTGTAATCTTGGCTTTTCAAGAGTTAGGTATTTCACTTGCATTTGAAGGAACTGGTGAAAATGAAATTGGGGTAATAAGGGTTTGTAGCAATCCGTTATACCAACTAGATGCAGGTACAGTTGTGGTGCGTATAGACGACCGATACTACAGACCCACCGAAGTAGACCTACTCATTGGAGATGCATCTAAATGCAAAGAAAAATTAAACTGGGAGCCGAAGTATACCTTGCAAATGCTTGTTTCTGAAATGATGCAGAGCGACTTGCAATTATTTAAAAAGGATGCCTTTTTAAAAGGGGGTGGATACGACACGTTGCAACAACATGAATAAAATGATGGATAAAAATGCTAAAATATACATTGCGGGGCACAACGGTATGGTGGGCTCTGCTTTGCTGCGTTTGCTTCAGGAACAGGGGTACGAAAATATTGTGGTACGCACTTCGTCATCATTAGATTTAAGAAATCAAGAAGCCGTACGTCAATTTTTTTCAGAAGAAAAACCTGTCTATGTGATTATGGCAGCCGCCAAGGTGGGTGGCATTCAGGCAAACAATACCTATAGAGCCGAGTTCCTATATGATAATTTAATGATGCAAGCTAATGTGATTCACCAAAGTCATCTGCATCAAGTAAAAAAATTATTGTTTCTGGCATCTTCCTGTATTTATCCTAAAATGGCATCCCAACCTATAAAGGAAGAGTATTTACTCACGGGGTCTTTAGAAGACACCAATGAGCCTTATGCCATCGCTAAGATTGCCGGCGTAAAGATTTGTGAAAATTATAATAGACAATATGGGAGTAATTTCATTTCGGTCATGCCTACCAATTTGTATGGGCCCAACGACAATTATGATCTTGAGAATTCGCATGTGTTACCCGCTTTATTGCGAAAAATTCATGAGGCCAAAATAAATAAGAAACCTCAAGTTGAGGTATGGGGAACAGGAACGCCCAAGCGAGAATTTTTACACGCCGATGATCTCGCAGCGGCATGTATACATCTTATGAATACGTATGATGGATCGGTTGCGGTAAATATAGGAACGGGTAGCGATGTTTCAATTAAAGAATTGGCGTTACTTATCAAAGACATTGTAGGATATTCAGGTGATCTTATCTTTAACACTGAAAAACCGGATGGAACCCCTAGAAAACTACTTGATGTCAGTCTCATCGAATCTCTAGGATGGAAACACACCATAAACCTTAGAGATGGCATTGAAAATACGTATAAGGAAGCTTTTTTAAACGAAAACAAAGCGTAGATGATTTCAGTAATAACTATTAACTACAATGATGCTTCGGGACTTGAAGAAACAATACAGAGTGTGCTTTCCCAAGAAAATGCAGATTACGAATTTATTGTCATTGATGGTGGTAGTACAGACAACAGTACTGCTGTAATTGAAAAGTACAAGCAACAGCTTCATTATTGGGTGAGTGAGCCTGATGGGGGTGTTTACAATGCTATGAATAAAGGAATCGTTAAAGCTTCAAAAAACTATGTGTATTTTTTAAATAGTGGAGATACACTGTATGATAACTCGGTATTAGCAGAAGTTCAAGTTGCGATGCGAATGAATCATGATATTTATTACGGCAATATCATACAGGATTATCCAAGTGGTCCAATACATAGAACAACCCCTAGGGAATTATCGTTTTCATTTTTTTTTAAAAGAACCATCCCACATCAAGCTTCTTTTATTAAGCGAGAGTTGTTTGAGCATTTTGGGTTGTATAATGAAGAACTTAAAATTGTGGCCGATTGGGAGTTTTTTGTGTTGAGTATTTGTAAACACAATGTTTCGTATCAATATTTGGATAGAACGATTTCGGTATACGATACCAAAGGACTCTCTAGCATGGCTGCCAACAAAGCTTTATTTTCAGCAGAAAAGCAGACGAGTTTAAAAACTCACTTTCCGTTGTTCTATAACGATTATGTGACATTAACAAACTATGAAGGCTATTTCGGTCTTAATCGATTTCAGATGCTTAAGAATTTAGAAAACAGTCGTATTGCTCAAAGGATGAATACAGTATGGCTCAATATTCTGTCTAACTTCTGGTCGTTTAATGAGAAAGATAAAGTTCAGCAATAATTAATTACAATGAAAACCGTTTCGGTAATCATACCATATTACAATAGACCAAAAAAGCTAGATCGTTGTATTCGTTCCGTGCAAAATCAAAGCTATAAAGCGATAGAAATTATCGTTGTAGACGATGCTTCCTCTCTTCCGCCTAATGCACTAGACGATACCATTCGCTACTTTCGATCTGATAAAAATTTAGGTCCCGGCCCTAGCCGGAATATTGGGATGCAGCACGCCACGGGAACCTATATCAGTTTTTTAGATTGCGATGACTATTGGGGTCCAGATTTTCTGGAAACAACGCATAGGCTTCATTTACAATTTCCAGACATAGTCATGGCGTATTCCAATGGTCAACTAATCGATACGAATAATCAGGTTTTGGGGATTAGGAGAGGGAAGGTGTTCGATTCAAAAACTATAATTCCTACAATTTTCGAAGAGGGTCGTCCTTGGGGTACTGGCGGTTGTCTTTGGAAAGCGGAGGCCGTGAAATTGTGTTCCTGGCAATCCTTTGCGGCTTGGGAGGATTATGCGTTCGATACTGATGTGGCGTTATCTAACAATACAATCGTGGGTTCGCCACAATTGTTGGTATATTATGATGCTAGTGGTGCCGATAAAATTTCAAACTTATCTAATGATACAGTCAAGAACGGGAAAAACCAAGCTGCGGCCTATATCCTAAAGCAGCTAAGCAAGAGCCACCTGAATGAAGATGAATACATCAAAAAAAGTGCGAAACGTTTGCTGTTTTCGCATTGTATTGAAGTTGCGAAGAATGGAAACTGTACTCCAGAAACCCGAAAAAATTTGATTAATTTGGCGCAAGAACTCTGTCACCTTACCACGGCTTTCGTAGTAAGAATATTGTTCAGATTACCTAAAAAGCAACAGCTTCAAGGATTTCGGTTTTTACGAAAATCAATAACCTAATGAAAATAGCCTTTGTATTAACCGTGAAAAATGAATCGCGCCTTTTGCGAAACAATCTGCGGTACCACCAAGCTATAGGTGCAGCTCACATTTTTGTGTATTTCGATGGCAGTACAGATGATGGAAAGGATACGATTAAAGACTTGGCGTACGTTACCATACTAGAGTCGGTCGCGGCTAAAAAGTTTGAACATCTTCCTTTTTTAGAGAAATTTACTTCTCAAGCCATTGAACACCATACTGCCAGACAATGTTTAAATACCTATGATGCTAAACTGAGAGCTCTTGAAAAGGGCTGCGATTGGCTTATTTCTATAGATGCAGATGAGTTGGTTTGCCCTAATTTTGACGCACACCAATCATTGAATGAATTTTTTGGAGGTATCGACCAAGCAGTTTCCGTTATTCGGTTCTACACCTTCGAAGCAATTCAACGCAAGCAACAATATGAGAATGTATTTGCTGAGGAAACACTTTTCAAAACAACACATACCTATAAAAGCAAATTTCAGAAAATATGGAAAACCCTAGAGGATCCATTTGAAAAACGACCCTTTAAAACAAGTTATTGGTATGGCCACCACTTGGGAAAAGCAGCTATCCGTACTTCCTCCCATGTGATTCCCAAGAATGTGCATGCCTATCAGCGTGTCGATGGCTCAAATCCCAGGAAATTGCAAAAAGGTAACGTATTGCATTACCATGCATACGATTCTGATGACTTTTTAAAGAAGTTCACTAATTTCTCGAAGCACCCTGATGTGTTTCTTTCTGGTAACAAAGTGAAACCCCTTAAATTGTTGCTTAGAAATATTGTCAATTCTAAAGAATTGTGTCAGGAGTATAAAGAGAAGTATTATAAGAATTATCTAATGTTTACCGAAAGGGAGGTAGTTAAGTTAAAGAAAAATCGATATCTTTTTTTTCTTAAACGGAATAAGGCACCACTTCGCACTATTATGGTTCCCAACCAAATCTTTAAGCGGCTCAACTCATGAAGCTACATCATTACAAACCCGATGAAAAAACAATAAATTTTGGTGACGAACTAAACACGTCTATTTGGAGGCATTATTTACCGAATATTTTTAACGGAAGTGATGCTTCGGTATTTTTTGGGATTGGAACTATCTTAAGGGCAGCTAAAAAACACTATCCTAACTCTAAAATTTTAATTTTTGGATCAGGTGCCCATAGTAACGAACAGACCATGGAAAAAAACTTTGATGTGAAATTTGTTCGAGGTCCGCTCACCGCTAAGGCGTTGGGCCTGCCAGAAAATAAGGCAATAACCGACCCTGCTATTGTGACGCCTCTGGTCTTTCCCTTACCGCTAAAGGAAAAGAAATTTTCGTTTTCATACATGCCCCATTACAGCGTAGCAAATACTAAGTACGAAGCGATTTGTAAAAAACTTGGGATACAATATATCGATCCTCGAGATCCCGTAACTAAAGTATTAGCGCAAATTAACGCCACCGATGTATTACTTTCCGAAGCCATGCACGGTGCAATTGTGGCTGACGCATATAGAATACCATGGGTACCCGTGCATTCCTACAAGTCTTTCAACGAATTTAAATGGAATGATTGGGCGGCTTCTCTAAAAATAAAAATAGCCTTTAATAAGATTCCTCGTCTTTATGAAAGTGATAAGGGTATTAAGTGGATGGCTAAAAAAATAGTGACAGCCTTGAAACTTCGTGTGATTATGAAAAAAACGCCTTACTTAAGTGAGGAAGATATATTTCGGAAGGCCCAATCAGATATTTTGAAACAAGTTGAAGCTTTTAAAAGGGAATAGCATGGGCAGCCAAAAACTGAATATAGCAATTTTTGATGGTTCCCTTAAAACTACGGCGTTCATTCAGCGGCTTATAATTGGCTTGTCCCAACGGCACACCATCACCGTCTTGGGTTTTGCAGAAAACAACCCCAATCCCATTAAAAATATACACTATGTGCCTTTGGGAAGTGCAACAGCCCTGGGCAGATTGCTGTTTTTAAGTTTAGGTTTTGCAGTCCGCGCTTTATTTCAATTGGGGAAACCCCAACAGTTTTTTAGAACCCTTGGGTTGCTATTCCGTTTAAATCGCCAAGCTTTGCAACAGCAAAACTTCAACATCGCACTGCAACTGGCAAAACCTGACATCTTACACGTACAATGGCCGTCATTACTACCGTGGTGCGAAGCTGCATTACAACAAAATAACGTAAAGGTGGTATTGAGCCAGCGCGGGTATCAGAATAACGTACGTCCGTTTGTTACCAAAGAGAATCTGGATTATCTTAAACAAGTCTATCCTAAAATCGATGCATTCCACTCGGTTTCAAAGGCCATGTCTGCCACAGGCGATTCTATTTATAAGGCGCACAATAAAATTGATAAAGTCGTGTATTCAGGTTTTAATATTGCTGACTTTACCTATCGGACGAATTATAGCAAAGGAGACATACTGAACATCCTGTCTATTGGCAGACCGCATTGGGTAAAAGGATATGCAGATGCGCTCCAAGCGTGTGCGCTGTTAAAATCTGAAGGCATTCCATTTACCTACACTATTGTGGGCGCTAACGGCAACGAAGAATTGCTGTACCGAATACATGCCACAGGATTACAAGATAAAGTTGTGCTTACCGATAAGATTCCGCAACAAAGAGTATACGAACTGATGCAGACCCAAGACGTGCTTTTGTTTCCTTCTATTGCAGAAGGACTGCCCAATGTTGTGGTAGAAGCCATGCTCTTAGGTCTCCCGGTAATTGGTACGCGCTGTGGCGGTATTGAAGAATTGTTAGATGACACCACAGGAAGTATCGTGCCTACGCGCACCCCAAAAGCCATGGCAGAAGCGATTTCGGTCTTTTATACCACTCCAATTGCTACCATAGATACACAAAGAGCGTTGGCACGGAAAAGAGTAGAAGTACAGCACACAGCCACCCAAATGATCGATGGCATGGAGGCTTTGTATGTTGAGGTGACAGTTTAATATTCCCCCTCGAGGGGGGTTAGGGGGTGTTCATTAAATTAAAGTTTTCTTATACTTACACCCCTAATGAGCTGCGCTCGCTACCTTCGTGCTAACGGTG
>TARA_R110002020_G_scaffold459092_1_pt1 | contig 31021 bp, 10 predicted proteins | sample TARA_R110002020 | Tara Oceans TARA_R110002020 (sample SAMEA4396489) | marine metagenome | biome: Westerlies Biome; feature: [MES] marine water layer (ENVO:01000295) within the mesopelagic zone...; material: water (ENVO:00002006), including particulate matter (ENVO:01000060) such...
GCATACAATGGCTCATGTACGAGACATCAGATGGTGGCTTTTACACTTTTTTTGGTGCAACAGCCCCGATTAAACCTTGGAAAAACATAATTAACGTTGATGGAAGGCCAATAGATGGGACAGCAATAAGCCGAACAGTGATGTCAACGCCTTGGGCTGGAAGCAGTTTTTGCACCTATGCTGGGCGTGTGTATGTAGTCAATGGGTATGATGCTCCACTTTGTTTTGATGGGCGAAAAGCAACTCCCATGGGATTTTCAAATGACATTCCAAATCCAGAAGTCGCTGTTAGTGAAGAAAGTGGCAGAAAAAAAGCAACGTTAGAAAGTCTTAATTGGGGCCTTGGATACGAAGGTGAAAAATCTCAGTTCAAATACAAGGTTACATTTTTAAATGAAAGAGGACAAGAGTCCACGACATCAGTTGACTGGGCAGAAGTCACATTCACTAATGATGCAAATTGCACTAAACTTGTGACTCTTATTTTACCTATTGGGCCAAAAGGAACAGTTGCCAGACGAATTTATCGAACTCAAAATCTTAGGGATATTGATGGAGAAATCGCTGGTGAAGGGTCGCCATTAAGAGACGCTCCTTATGGCGAAGAGTTTTTCTTTTGCGCTGAAATACAAGATAACGTTACAACAAAATTTGTTGACTCAAGGTCTGATATACACCTTGGCATTTATCATTCCGAGCTGAAATACGGTGAAGTTCCACGCGATTCAAATCTTATCGCAATGTTTAAAAACACTATGTTTTATGCGAGCAGTAAAAGTTCAGCATTAAAGTTTTCTGAAACACTAAGGCCTGAAGAGGTTCCACGCGACAACGTTATTGAAATTGGAGACAGCATTGCTGGGCCAATAACAGCTCTGTACACAACGAGAAACGCTCTTGTAGTTTTTAAAACAAGAGGGGTTTATTTAATCAAAGGAGATCCGAATCAAGGGTTCTTTTGTATGACATTGTCAAAAGATGTTGGATGTATAGCCAGTAAGAGTGTCCGTGAGATACCCGGTCAAGGGTTATGTTTTTTCGGTACAGATGGCGTATTTCTTTTGCAAGGGGCTCTTGAAAATACCGGCACAATTACAAATATCGTTCGGATTGGACAGCCAATAGATAATCATGTGAGACGTATAAATGTTTCAGCAGCTCAGTCAATAAGGACAGTCGTAAATTATCGAGACCATGAGTTTTGGCTTTTGGTGCCATTGGATGGGTCATATTTGCCCAATGCACTTTTAAAGTTTCACTATGAGATTGGAGAGTGGTCAGTCGTACCTAATTTTTCTGTTCGTGACATGGTTACAACAGATGACCATCGTGGGTATGTGTATCTGGCTTCAGTTGATGATCAAAATGCATACAGTGGTTTGCATGTTTACAGTCATGGCTATGATTCAAAAGGGGCTCAATACACTTTGGCCCCCAAGTATGAGACAACAAACATGGCCTTGGGCTCCGCATACGACAGCTTTAATATGTTGCGTGTACAAGTTTGGGCCGTTGGATACGGCAATAACGATTTGCAAATAAATTATACTGCAAATCGAGAGATGAGCGGGGCTTATACAACTAATTCTTCCAGAAATCAAATGAGACCTCTTGAAGATAAGCTGGCTCCAGTTTTTGGTACTGCAACTTGGGATTCAACATCAACTTATTATGAACACCGACCTGTTCCAATCAGGTTTGATTTGTCATCAATGCACAAAGGGCCTGTTCAAGAAGTCAGATTTGATTTCACATCAGACAGCAATAGAATTCAGATTCTTGGTTATGAAATGGAAGTTCGCATCGGTTCAAAGCGAGATGTTATTACTTTAAGTGAGGCCTATGGTGGGTCTTTGAAGAGGTAGATATGGCATTTAAATACCGACAAGTCAAACCAGCAGATGGCGACATTATTGATCCTGAAGACCTGAACGCCAACAATCGAGAGTTTGTGAATGAGTTCAATGGTTATCTTGACCGAGATAATATTGAATTTCAAAGTATTGAGCCAAAACACTGTAAGCGTAATGCTTTCAACAAAATCTATAGTGACTTTAAAGACACAACATTTACACTTGATGGTTCAACGATTGATTACAGCAGAATTGTCAATACTGCTTTAGTCATAAACAAAATTACATTTGAAGCACCCACAGATGGTCTTTTGATATGTGAGTGGTCAGGAACATGGGAATTTGCATCATCATTATCAGCAACAGATCCAGATGCCAGTGAAGTTCAACTGGTTACAATTCGGCTGACCGTTAACAACAATGAGCTGACAAGGATATACAAGGCAGCGGATGGGAAACAAATAGACAGCGGCTATATGTGTGGAACTTTTGAAGCGGCAGCAGGCATAAATATTGTAGAGGTTGAAGCCAGGACTTACAAATCCAGCAATACATCCGGTGTAAAAGTTGTTGCTGGAAATAACGTTACGTTGGATGACAGAGAATTAATTGTCAACTTCAGGAAAAGATAATGTCACATGTAACGCAAACATATTTTCAAAAGAATGATTCAATAAATTCAACAACGTATAACGATAATCTTGATTCTTGGGAAACTGCATCAAAAACCATTTCATCAAATAATGTTCGTGATCAAGGTTTGGACATGCATTCCTTTAAAGCACAATCATCAATTGATGACTTTGCCAGTTCAAACGTTGCTGCACACCCTGCGCTTGGCTTCACGGTGAGTGATCTTGGGACAACCAAAACATTGCCATCTCTGACATTGCCTAAAGTAATTTTTAATCAAAACAATGAAACATACATTTATCGATGTTCTTTTGATTGGAGATACAATGGAATTGGAACCGCTGGAGCAACCACTCCCTCTGATACATTTTATCAAATCATGGTTTTTTTTACGGTGAAAAGTGATGAAATGAGCGGAATGTCATCAATATCTGGAACTCGTAAGTTTAAAATTCCAAATAGAATAAATTATGCAACACACATAACTGGCGACCTTACATTTGCAGCTCACATTACAAGAGACAGATTGAATTTCAATTCAGATGAATTCACTAATTTAAAGATTACACCAAACATTCAAGTTTCAAAAGGTTCATCATCTCTTCCAAATAATCCAGAATTATACATTACGGGATACACCGCTAATTTAACCAAGTTCATTGGGGGTGAATAATGCCTTTGTCTTTGACGCATGCAATAGGCAGTGGTGTGATCAATGCTGTAGACATTGAAAACAATGTCGATAAGATTGAAACGTTTATCAATGGTGGAACAAACGCAACTGACTACGACACTAATTTTGTTGATTCAACACATATTAGACCACCTGAGTTTTTTGGTTCACCGGCTCCAAGAACAGAATTAGTTTCTTCTGATGTTCATTATCGAAAAACTGGTATAGAGAATGTTGATGCATTTCGTCTTTGGGCAGACATCGACGTTACTGATTTTGTTCCAATAACCGGTATGGCAACAACAATTCATGTCATGCCTCCGGTGCCAGGAGACATGGTAGAAGCAACAGTCCTTTGCAATTGGTACTCGCGTGAGATTTCTTTTGGTCAAGATACTTTAGATGTGTCAAATGAAACAAACTTGGGAAAATATGTGTTCGCAACATTCGGTTTATTTGTGAAACATGACGATGGCCCAGGTATTTTTCAAGTAGGCACTATGAGACAATTGCATGCCGCTGGCGATCTTCGTATTTACGCACAAAATTATTCATTAACAACAAAAGTTAATCTGCAAACCGGTATAAATCACGTTTATGTTGGTGCGAAAATTGATCCAAATTGTCCAGCTTCAAAAGCATATCGATTGTTAGTTGGACCCAGAACGCTTATTGTTGATGTACATTACTTGTAGAGGTTTGATATGGCACAGTTGACTGATGAACAACGTAAAAAATTAGAAGCATTTTCCGACAGCAAGGTTGGTGAAACAGCCATGGGTGCAACCGAGACTGGTTTGAGTATGGCTATGAGTGGCGCGGCTGCTGGTGCTGCATTTGGGGCTGGGGGAGGGCCGATTGGTGCAGTTGGTGGGCTCCTTATCGGTGGACTTATTGGTGGCATAAAAGCTTATCAAGAACATGGCGCGATGGCTGATTCTCAACGCAGTCAGATGAAACTTCAAAATAGAGCCATGGCAGAACAAAAAAGACAAAACCTCAGAGAAAGAGGTAAGGCTGCGGCTGATTTGAATCGTGCATATAAATCAACTTCTCCTGAAGTTTCAGGTGTGGCTGCAAGTCCTGGGGTCAGTTCTTTTGATGCTTACAAGATGAAAAACTACGGGGGCTGAGATGGCAGAGCAATTTAAATCAAGACCGAGACGCTTAAAGGCTGGCGAAAGCGCACTTGCCCAACTCTTAGGACTTTCTGGAACAAACTTGCCGTTGGATGCTCAAAAGAGAAATCAAGGAATACCGCAAATGCCACCAATGGCTCAACCTGAGTCGGCACCGGTTCGGTCGTTTTTACCACAAGATCAACAGGCTGCACTTCAAAGCTATGCTGACCGTACATTCACACAGTCAAATATTTCTCAAGTGACTCAACCTTTACAGCAACCAACTCAAGTGTCACCACCTACTGAAAGAGTAGCAACACCATTAGACCCAGGATTGGAATTAGATAAGGTTTACATTCCAACGGAAATAACTGCAAATAAATATGTAAATATTGCAAACGTAGCTGACCCAATTCAAATTGAAGGCGAAATGTATTATGTTTTCTCGCCTGAACAACTGAAGAATTCTGCTATATCTGCGTATAAAGATGGTGATGAAAAGGCATACAATCAATTGATGAAAAAATCAATTCAAGCGCCCGGTCTTGCTATTTCTCCAGGGCCATTAAACCAAGTAAAAGCTCAAATTAAAAAAGAAACAAAAGCTTATTCCGATGAAAGTTCTTTTGTCGTGAAAGGAATTAACAGTCAAATTATTGATGAAATAAACGGCATGTCCCAAAGTGTCCTTGAAGAAAAATTAGAAGCAGCAAGGGAAAGATTTGATCCGAGGCTTCGGGAAAACACTTTAAAAGAGCAAATCGAGGCAACCGGAGACTTAAGCGTTGTTCGTCAAGAGTTGGCTGGTATTTACATTGCAGAATTGTTTGATATGCCTGAACATGGGGATCTTGCATATCTTGAAAATGAACGATTAGAATCTTCTGATCTGGATACTGCTTTGAAAGGATTTGTAGAAATTGATCAATACGGTGAAGTAAAAAGGTTGTCAGGACCAGCCAAAGACCCACGCGTATTGAACAATAAAATAGGCTACAAAAACAACGATTTGGACGTAACAGTTGAACCAAATACTGCCTTGGAAACGGCGAATAAAAAGATTACATCTGGGCTAAACTTGAAGCATTCTTTGAAGTCTGAAAACAAAGACTCAAATGGTAATCAATTGAATGATGATGGGATTTATGGTGGCGTTTATTATGGTAAAGCTAATGCTGATGTAAAACTTTCTATTGAAAAGAAAAAAGAAGAACTCAAAAACGAATACGCCAAGGTTCAAGGTGATTTTAAAAGAATAAAATCGTTGAAAGACGCAACTAAAAAAGATCCTTTATATCAAGAAGCAGTAAAAGAACATGGAGAACTTTCATTAGATCAAGAAAAATTAGATGATTTTCCAGATGAGATAAACTTTGCACAACAAAAACAATTCATTGCAGCCCAAAAACAAGTAGTCAGCTCTCAACAAGAAAAAATAAATGTATATCAAAAAGAAACCCAAGACATTTTAGATATTAAAACAAAAGAACAAAGATTAAAGGGTCAGCCTTTTGCGGGAATGGGTGAGCCGGGTGTTGAATCAGAACTTAAAAGGTTTGATTTACCACGCGATCAAATTGTTAAATCTGGACAAACGTCTGAATTAGCGATGGGAAGAAAAAAAGGTACGCCCACAACCTACAGTAAACCCGCGCCAACAGATTTTGTTTTACCTACAATGTCTCCTCGTCGAGAAGATTTTTCGGAAGGAACAGAAGGCGATGTTGAATTTTCTGAAGCACAACAACAGTTTCTGAAAAAACCAGGAGCCTTTGCTGGGCTGGAAGGGCCAGTTTTTGAAAAAACAGAACAAGCGGCACCACCGATAGACCCCGCCAAATTTAATTTTGACATTAACACTAAAGAAGGCCGAACTGAACTACAAAAAATGTTGGTCAGTCAAGGCATAAATTTAAAAGGCACAACAAAAGAAGCGGGAGTTATACAAGAAGATCCAACAAAAGCACTTATGCCAACGAAAGGGGTAGGTCGAGCAGGGCCAAGAACAAAAGCTGGAACAAGAGCAATACAACAACAACTTGGTGTATCTCCAACAGGCGAATGGAATCAAGAGTCAGCAGTGGCCTTGGCGCGAAAGCTTTCTGCTGAACAAGACCCCATTTCTGGCGTATCCGATGTACCATCTTTGCCGAAAGGATTAAGTTTTGCCCAAGCACCTAAAAGCATTAAACAACCTGAGTTTGCACCGACAGATCCAAAATCTGAAGGCACCGCAAAAGGTGAGGGTGGTTTTTTTGACAAACCAGGTGCAAAAGAACTGGCGATTACCGGCGGCTTGATGGGAGCGGAAGCGTTTCGTTACTTGATGGGAACGTTAGGACCAGCAGCTACTTATGCGCGAAAAAGAATTGATCAGCTTGAAGCTGAAGAAACAGATGACTTTAGAGATCGTGCTCTTGAAAGACAAGAACGAAAAGAAGGAATGGCTGCAATCCGTGGGCTTGGTGAATCAACTTTGCGGGAACAAGAAAAAGCACAAGCCATGCAACCAAGAACATCGGCTGCAAGATTACAACGAATGAGAGAAGGGGCTCAAAGAGAACTATACCGGGCTTCTTTAGGGTTGGAAAAAGATGTTCAGGCCAGAAAAGGCGCAAGGGCTATGCAAAAACAAAGAGAACTGGAGTCTTTGTATCAGTACGAGCAGCAGCGCAGAGATGCTGGTCTTGGGCGGCTGACCGCTGGAGCATCACAACTCGCAGGTCAATACGGTAAAATAACCGCAGCAGGGGCTCAATTGAGAGAATATGACCCCATCAAGTGGGCTGAAAAGTTTGAATCTGCTGGATGGACAAAAGAAGATGCTCAAAAACAAGCTATGGAAATGGTAAAGATCGGAGCGAATAAACAAAGCTATGAACAAGCCATGCAGCTAATTAAAGAAGGAGCGTCTGCCAAAGATCCAAGATGGTCAGATTTAGGTGGTTTGACCGAGAAACAAAAGAAGACGAATACACTTTTTGGATTAGGAAGTTAAAATGGCAATCATTCAACCTTTTTTTGCACCGACACAAGATACTTCGTTACCTGTATTTGCCAGTTTCTGGAATGGATTCATGCAAGAACGGTCATCGATGAATTTGTTTTTGATGAGGCAATTTCTTGATAAAGCCTCTCCTGAATTCCTCGATGCTCATATAGAACAAACTAACAACAGAATTATTGAACTTGAAAAACTCCGAAATGACATGGCTAAAACCAGCAAGATTGAAGGCAATAAATTGTTGATGGAAGTGATGAAACTTGACTTAAAAAGGAAATCGCGACGAGCAGGTTATCGGGGCGGCGTAAGTTCAAAAGACTTATTAAATTTTGAAAATCAATTAAACAAAACGATTATTGCTAACTCAGATCCAGCAAAGTTTTCAGCAAATCAACAAAAACAACAAGGAGTCATATCTGGTATAAACAGCGGTATGAGTCAAAATAAAAATCAATTCACTGATGATTTTATGTCGGCTGTCACCAGGGGCCAAAATATTTCTGGGAAAACAGAAGTAGGAGAATTGGGTAATAATTACAAAAAATGGAATCAAGGGGAACTTGCAGACAAGGTTATCGGGCCATTGGTAGACAGGGCATTGGGCGAAGATCAATGGAAAAAAGCTGATCAGGCTACACGGAGCATAATGACAGCAACCGTCATGGAAAACGTGCTGACAGACATATCAGAACGACAAACTGGGAATACTGGAGCAGGTCTGGGGTCGTTTGGTCCTCAATCTGGTCTATCTGGTCAGGCGTGGTTTCCCAGAGGGAAAAATGATACACGAAATGACAATACAGCAATGGCTCATAGGAAACTTTCAAGGGCCAATCAATTGTTAAGATCATCAATTGGTGAAAGTACAATTAAAAATGCCGATGCTACGCGTGACTCACTGAGTGGATTTATTGATGAAGACGGTCAAGGCTACTACGACGATTCTGCCACGTTAAGTAAAAAAGCAAAATCAAGTGCAGAAGATTTTAAGGCATACAGACAAAACGCCACTGAGATAGACTATGCCACGCAACAAAAAAGATTTGCCAACATTCAAGCAAATTATCCTACTTTGATTTTGTTGAGTGAACGAAAAAGAAATCTTGATATTGCAAAAAGCAAATTTGCAAAAACAGCCCCAGATGGCGGCACAAAACATTATGAAAGTGTAGAAACTCTCAGAAAAGCTCAATCCCAATACGATCAAGTTGAAAGAATGGTGAAAGGAACCTGGACCGCCGGGTCAAAAAAGACACCCTTCGATAAAAGATTTGCATCTATAATTGATGCCAGCCTTGCGGTTAGTCCAGCTTTGTATCGACAATGGAAAAAACTGAACTACACACCTGAAGATCCAAATATCGAAGGTCTTGAAAAGTCTCTAAGAGAACAAAAAGATTTACTTACAGGGTTGCGAGTTCGCAGAGAAAAAATGTACGAAGACGCAATTAGAGGGCCGGAAAGGTTTTTCAAAGGCTTCAAGTCTAATTATTTGTTGGAGACTCCGTTTAAAAAACCATCAAGAGCAGAAGAACTTTCTCAAAAGTTTATAGAAAAATCGCAACGCGCAATGGGCACACCAACTGGACAATCCAGTAGGAACTTTCCTGGGTTGGAATCAGGCCGAGAATACCAACTTAATACTGGAATGTGGGTCGGAGTCACGAAAGATGAGCAGCCGTTTTTTAAGGAAGGTGCCAACCAACCACCTAAAATTATCACAGCAGACAACAAGGATTACGATTACTTCACGAAAGTGTTAACAAGATTAAACAGGCAAGTTGCTTCACTGGGAAAATAACATGTACAAGACAGACAAAAAATTGATGGAAATGGAAGGCGAACGCAAAAAAGACAATGCATATAAAGCTTATGTGTTGGATCGATTTACCGTCGAAGACGTGCATGAAGGCCCCAAGGGTTTGTGTGCAACAATCCATGACAAAGAAACAGATGAGCCGAAGCATTACCATAAAGGTGACAACCTTGCTGATGGTAAAATTCAAATGGTTGATTCGGATGGTATTGTCTTTAAGCCACCAAAAGCAAAACAGCCGCCCTTTGCTCTTCGCTCAAAACAAGAGCTGATGCCTATTAAAGGGGATAAGGCGAGAATGAAACGAGAAGAATTAGATGAAGAATTGATGATGCATGAAGATGCTCATGCTCCTGTGATGACCATATCCATCGTTCGTGAAGCAGAATCATATTGAGTTAGTGGTCCTTTTCGGCTAAGTTAAGCTTGATAAAGGAGTACAAATGTCTGATGCAGCGGCAAATGTCGATGATGTAAAACGTTGGCTTAAAAATAATCAGGGCTCCATAATGGATTTGACTCCAAGAGATGTCGAGTCGTTCATTAAAATGGAGTACGGAAATATCTCTGATGCGGGTCTCAGCGTAATTCGTCAAGAATCAAAATACATGGCTGTGTTGCCTGATTTGGTTGATAAAGAAGCATACATTGAAGCTGTTTATCCTAATTCAAAACTATTCGTTGAAAAGCCAACAGCCGTAACTTCAAAACAAAAAACTAAAAAAGATGCCGGTAAAGGTGGGATTGAAGTTGGGTTGAACGCTGAACAATCCGCAAATGCTGAAGAAGCAATGAAAAGAATTAATGAGAGCCAAGTCTATGAACAACGACTTGTTACATTCGATACAGATCCAACTTTAAACAAGGACTCATTTGCAGCAAGAATGCCAGTAAAAAAAGTTGGAGACAAATGGCAATACGAATACACCGCTGCTCGACCAAAAGGATTCAACGAAGCATCTAAAGAAACTCAGGATCGAGCCCTTTCATCAATGGAAAGAATCTTCAAGGAAGACCCAACTGCCAGAGACGCTTTTAGACCATTTGAAGTCACAAGTGAAATGCTTAGGAATCCAGATTTAGCAATAATACCGGGGATTTCTGATATTGAACCATTGAAAAATAAGTTTGTTAAAGATGCAATGGAACAATATGCTCGCATCAATTTGACGGACACCCAAAAAGCGCAAAAGGAAAAAAACTTAGAACAAGTGTTTATGGAAACATATCTGTCAATTTATGCAGAAAACATAAAGCAAGTCAAGACAGAAGGTAAGGATCTAACAATCAATAGGAATAATGTTTCGCAGTGGTCTAAGAACTTTTATGAAGACGAAGAAAACGGTGCCTGGAGCCAAGCGTTCATCAAGGAATACACACGCAGACCATTTGGAGCATTTGGCCTTATGAGCTGGAAAATTGTTCCTGATATGTACAGAAAAATGTTGCTTAAAGACCGAAAGAATAAAAACGTGTCTGATGATGATATGATGACTGCTTCTATCGGCGGCTCAAAAGCGAAAGACTTAGGGATAAATCAAAAAGAATTTGAGTCCAGCGATAAAACTGTTTTGCAATACGAGACATTTTGGGATTTTGCACAATTGTTGGATGCAGCAGTTTCAAAAGGATTCATTGAAAAAGGCTCGATGGCCTTAGAAAAATTAGATGAATTGATGGGAAGTGGTCGTGCTGAAGATTTAGCTAAATATGTTCCACCGCAGCACAGCAAAAGAGTTGGCCATTTGTTGGGCAAACTAAAAGAAGTCTTGGAAGATAGAGACGAAAAGTCAATTAGGTTGCTCGACATCTATGGAGATAAAAGAGCTTTAAATGAAGAGGCCATTGCTGATATTCGTAATGCTGAAAAAGAAGTGATGATTGAAAATGCAAAACTCCTTGCACTTCAAGAGGCCATTAAACCCTACACTAAGATGGATTACACTGTCGATACTGGGCATCGCCTTGCAATGCAACGTATGACCAAGGAAGCGCAAGGCATTGACGCTAAAAAAAGGGTCTTGGCATTAGCAAATTTAAGAAATCTTTTGGAAAGTCCTAAATCGACATCGCCAGTTGGAGGGGTTGACTTTGAAGAAATTATTGATGTTATCGATGAGTACAAATCTACAAATAGATTGCGAATTGAAGATTTGCCTGCTGGAATTCAAAAACAATTGAATGACCCCAATATCTTCACAACCAGAGAGGTTGGTGCGAGAGCTGCAAAAGATGAGGCAATATCACAACTTCGAGTAATTTTTCCAAAATTAAGTGCTGCATACGCGAAATACGGACCGACTGATGCTGCTATAAATTTAGCTGGTGGCGCTCGATTTGAAGACATTCTGAGTAAGGCGACTGACTACGACAACCTGATGCCAAAGCTTGAAAATGTACCTGATTTCAAGCCAACGGACTATGAATTTGCGCCAGAATACAACAAGCCTCAACTTTTTGATTTGCGTGGCAACATAAAGATGTCAAGAGAGCAAGTAAAACAAAGAGAAAAATCACAACAGGCATCAATAAAAGAACAAATTCAAAGAAGAAGAACAGGAGCAGCAAGATTTGGTAAGCTTGAATCATTCCCACAATTGGCAACGAAAGCAAAGATAACTGATATTATCCCGGCGGGAACTCGACTCACTTTAAAACAAATACTGCGGTCATCACCTTACACTTCACAAGATTCTCCAGCAGACCTAACGTCACCATTTACGGAAATGTTCAGTGGTGGCTTGGCTGATAAAGAAGGCTCCAGGCCAGATGATTATTTTAAAGCGCAACCTTTAATAAATGCGCTTGTAAAAAAAGGCATAGAACGAGAAGAAGCTGAAAGTGCATTGCCAATTGAATCAAAAGAAACACTTCAAGTTGATCAGTCTAAGGCAGTAGAAGAAGACGTTCCGAAAGAAGATATTGAAAGGTCTTTGCCAGAAGAAATTTCAGACATGTCGAATGAGTATCAAGACTTATTTGATAAGTATTTTGAGGTCAAAGAAGGCCAGACGAAACCGTCACCAAATCAAAAATGGATGCAAATATCATATTTTGAACGAAATAAAATAACCAACCGATTAAAATCGTTGGAAAAAGAAACAAAGAAAAAGTTGGATATTTGGCAACAACAAGAATCTGAAATCACAGAAGAGATGATACCAGTTCTTGAGCGAAGAGCAGCAAGGTGGTTGCAATTTATAGTGGCTGCAAGAACTCAAGCTGCTGAAAAAGAAGTGGGTAACACAAAAGATAAATTTGATTACGAAAATCTTAAAAGACAGAACCCAATAAAAGCTGCATATGCACCCGCTATTGATGCCCTTATGGATGACCCACAGTTTTCTGAGCTGGTAGGCGGCAAGTTTGGTGAAAAGAACAGAGCATATTCTTATCGTACTCAAGCAAAAAACTTGAGAGAAAGCTTTAAGTCGTTTCGTTACATGATTCTTCAAGAACACTTGGGTAAAGAAGCGCTTGGTGAGTATACAGAAGACAGCTTGACCAATTCTGATGTTGCTGAACTTGCTCCAGAACTCATGGATGAATTTAATCTCCTTGAAGACAAAATGAATATTGATGTGAATGCATTGGTTTATTTAGCAAGTCAAGAAGACAAGGGAGTGGGGATTGCACCAGAAGCAAGGGAACAGCCATTAGCCTCGACCTTTCCAATCTTGACACCAATAATGCTTATGGCTGGTGGTCCAGTAAAGGTAGCGCCGAGAGCACCGGCAATCGGAGCAAAAGCAAAGGCAATAAGATATGGTTCTGACATTGCTCTTTTAGGTACACCATATTTGGTGCGGCATACTTTTAAAATGCTTCCAGCGGCTATGAGAGGGCCTACGCTTTTCCGACAACTGGGCAGCAAAATACCAGGCGTAAAAAGAGCAGAAATGTTCAAGACATGGGGTGTGTTTAAGCAAGGTGGATGGGGGCCGGGAAAAGTTATTCCGAAACTTCGTGGAGCAGAAGGCAAGTTTCTTGCAAGTTCCAGAGTTGGTGGGCGTAAAAGATTTATTTTAAGCCCTGCTCGATTGGCTTCAAAGCCGTTTAGATCAGCAATTACAACGACACAACTTGCCGGTAAAGCGGCAACAAGCCGACCAGGACTTCTTTTCTTGGGCGCATATTTTATGAATGACCCCGGCGCACTTTCCTTCATGCCAGCCCCAGGTGCGTTTGGTCCACAAAGATCGGATGACTTCTGGGGTCTTGGGTTTCAAGCGAGAGAGATGTTCAAGGACATTGGCGCATGGTCACTGAGAGGAATGGGCTCAGTCTATGAAAACGTTTTGCCCGATGACATAAAAAAGTTTTTATACGTTGGCGAATTAATTGACTCAAAAGCCAGTGGAATGAGCGATGACGAACTTGTCAAAACAGTTCAAACTGTTGAAACAATTAAGAAAACTCCAATCTACAATGAACTTGGACATCTTAATGTAGACCCCGATGAACTGCGTAGTGACTTTGAATTACAGGTAAATGCGAATCACGAACTGGCAGTAAGATTGGGGTCTCTTGTTGAAGATCAACATCAGGGATTTGCGGCTGATTTAAATTATTTGGCTTCGATGGACCCAGAAAACAAAGAACATGTTTTTGGTAAAGAAAGCCCATTGCGTACTTTACCGATGAGCGAGTTTCCAATTGTTTTGAAAGAAAAAGTTAGGGCATCAATTCAGTATTTACCCAATGACCCGAAGTTTGGAGCTGATGTTGAAGTCAAGGATTGGATCAATCTAACTTACCCTCAACTGTTAGAAAACTTTCAGGTTGTTTTAAGCCCATCTGACATACGAAGTATGGCAAAAATGCAATACGAGGCAATGTCTGGTGGTGCCGGAAAGGTGAATCATACGCTTGAAAATTGGATGTTCAGACCAATATATGACCCAGACAGTGGCAAAATTACCAGAGAAATTACAAACTTCGGATATGCAATGTCAATTGGTGCAGCCATATCGCCACGAATATTGATGGAGACGGCAAAAACAGCATATTACTGGTATAACGACATTGATGCACCCAGTTGGACAAATCGTATTATTGCACGATTGGCTACAGGAGACCCTGGGCTAATGGGTGATGTAGACGCTTATTTAGGATATCAAGGACACTTACCAGGCAGCAGAATCCGACAGATGATGAAGTTTCCGACTGGGGGGGCTGATTGGCTTTCACCTTGGGAAGGAACCCTACTTGGTCCGGTTGGTCGAATAGCACAAAGGTCAACCACCGCCATTAAAACCTTAGAAGGTCTCACTGGGCAGAATTACAGAACCAACGCCATGGGCAATACCTTAACAGGCTTAAAATGGGGCGTAGGTGCCAGCATATTGGCAGATAGTTTAGCAGTAGGCTTGGGCGTTGGGCTTACAACGGCGACATTGAGCCCTCTGGGCAGACAGTTGAGAATAAACAACCTTGGTAAAAGCATAAAAAAAATAACAGATAAAGATGTTTTGACAGATGGAGACTATTTACAAATCAATAAGCTGAAAGAAGAACAAGACATTTTGATGAATAAACATAGATTTATTTCACCAGAGCTTTACCAAGAAATAGGTTTTTCAGGAGCAGCAAAAATTGCATTTAATACCGCTATGTACGACACAGGTCAAATGCATCTTACAGGCATCGTTATGGGAGCCCCTGTTGCTGGTATAGCTAAAATTGTCAACTCAGTCGTATCAAAACCTAAAATTGTAAAAATACTGCCTTTTGGTGAAAAGTTCAAAGCTGGTGCCGAAGCAACAGATGCTATTGCATCTGGATTTATGACTGGAGAATGGCATCAATTTGTTTCAAACATGCGTACAGAAGATTTTAGAAAAAGAATGCGTGGTCATTTTTCTGATTTGAGTGATCACAAAAAAGTAGTCACCGCTTATGACATTTTAGCATTCAACATTGAAAGAGAGTCTCATCGACTTTTCACAGAAGTGATGGACTACGATTATGATGTTGCAGCAAATAAACGAAAATTAAGGGGTAAAGCAAGAGAAATATACATCCGTGACCGAAAAGATAAAGACAGACGATTGGCATACATGTTGGGAACGGTCGGAATTGATTTTGCTACCAAAGTTAGACCATCATTAAAAAGAGCTCAGTCAGATGCTTTTCATCGAATTGCATTAGAAACTCAAAAAATACTTACTCAAGAAGGCGAGGTTCCATCAAGAATAAAAAAACACCACAGATGGAAACAGCTTGAAAACAGATTCAGACATCAGGTCAACAATAAAAAAATGACCACTATTGATTCAGAGATAAATAAAGCTGTAATGGTCGCGATGGCAGAGATGTTGTTTCCAGAAAACCCAACGCTATTCTTTGATTTACTTGATTTCAAATTTGAATCTTTAGGTCAAGCTGTAAAGCCTGAACAGGTTTATGCAACATCTATGATGGACGCCTGGACAACATTGGTATCAGATTTTGAAAAGAAAGACCAAAAAGTAAAAGCAACCGAACTAAGCCAAGCTTTGGGAGACATTCTTACCGGTCCATCCAAAAAAGAATACTACAATAATGCAACTTTCACAGATTTGAAAAATACGAGTAAGGAAGTTGAAGGAAACCCAGTTGACACTCACTTAGAGAAACATCTCAAAGGAATAGACGTTGTTGAGATAAGTGAACCTGTTGCAAATGGCATTTTGGCTCAGTCAAAGCTTTTGACAGTTGTTGGTCGAAGAGATGATGTTGTTCGGAATAAACAATACGCTTCAAGAAAATATCCACTTATATCAAGAAAGATTTGGCAGAAAGAAGCTGATTTACCCATTGACAATGACTTGGCAACTGAGAGAAGAAATTTAACAGAACTTCAAAAGCAATATGATGAGTTGGATTGGGCTGCGACAATTGATGAGCAGAAAACCAAACTTGAAGCCATTGATGATGAGCTGCAAGCTAAGGCTGAAGAAGTAGAGCGCTTTAAACGTGAGGGTCCAAAAGAGGCCGCTAAAGAACTAAAAAGATGGAATGAAAAAACCACAGAAATTAAAACCAGAAAACCAACTGATTTGGTGAAAGGGTCCAAAGCCCTTGCAAGAAAAATTGCAGAAACTGAAAAAATGACAGACAAGGCTGCAACTAAAGAAAGAATTACTACCTTGAATCAAGAACTTCGTGACGCTTATATATGGTCAAAACTTGCCGTAGATGTCAAAGAAGGCATTGGTAAATTTGATGTTCTTATAAGAGAAAAAACTGCTGAATTGAAAGAACGGAAAAAGAATAAACAAAAAACCACAACAGTTGAAAACCAACTGAAAAAACTTAAAGAGCAACGAAAAATAATCGTTAAGGCAAAACGTGGCCATGCGCTGACAAAGTCAGAAGCCAAATCATTGAATTCAATTAAAGAGGTTGAATCTGTAAGAATTCGTTACCCCATCGATAGGGTTGCATGGGATGAATATACAGCAAAGCTCAGAGAAAAAGCTCGCGCTGAAGGGAAAAATTATTGGGAATTATTATCAGAAGATGAATCTGCATCTCCTACTAAATTCAAAAAAAGACGCACAGTCGTTGCGATAAATAACGAACGCCTCAAGCTAAAAGAAGCTGACCCCAAAGCCAAAGCTGCTGAACTTAAAAAGCTCAAAGAAGAGTATGCAGCACTGCCGTGGGAAGAGCAGTTGAAAGGTATTCCAAAAGAAGAACTGGATGAAATCAATGCGCTTCCAACTTTGGACGAAAAAATTAAACGTTACAAAGAATTCTTCAAGCGAGATTCTGGAAAAACACCGGGTCAAAAACTCCAAATTGCTCAAATATGGACTGAAGCAGCGAAGAAAGAAAAACGTGGAATCAAAAAACTGGAGCCCAGAGTTGAGCGATTGAACAAAAGCAGAGAGATTTTATCGCGCAAAATCAAAGAATTGGATCGTAAAAAAGCAAACAACCTATTCCCAGATGCCGAAAAGATTGAAGCTGAAATCATAAACAGAGAAGCTGAACTTGAAGTTAAAGGTAAAAACGTCAAGATATCTGAAAGAATCAGAGATGAAAATTCACTCGATGCAAGACGTGAAGAAAATCAAAAAGAAATAAGAATATATGATCAAAGCAATCCTGTTGATGACCCCAAAACAGGGAATGTAGCCAGAGAGTCGTTCGTTCGATTTGTTGAAGACGAAGCAAACGTTGTCATTGATTCCTTGTCTGGAACCTGGATGCTCATGCGTGACTACTTCACGATGTACACCGAAAAAGGTCTGGCGGCAAAAGACTATCATCAACGTAAGTTAGCAATCATTCAAGCCATTCAATACTTTGCAAGAACAGGCAAAGACAAAATCTATATACCTATTGGGGATCAAGGAGTATTCAATCAGCTTTTTGGAAACGGTGTAAAGCTGGGTGCAGAAAGACGTATTGCTTTATTGCAGAAAAAGATTGAAAGGAATGAACTTCAAATTGAAGAGCTTGAAACAACCAAGAAAAACACAACCGGAACAGCAGACCCGCTTGTAATAAACAAACTTGAAACCGAGATAATTAAAGCTGAAGCAGCTTGGGAAGCCCTTCCTTGGGAAAAAGAGTTAGATTCTCTTCAAAAACAATTGACTGAAAAGACAAAACAGGTCGATGAAACAACGGTCAATATAAAACAAATCAAGTTTGATTTAGACGAGGCTGTTGAAAATGCCAGCACCAAGCGTCTTCAAAGAAAAGCCAAGAGAAAAGGCTATACCCCTACTGTGGATGGGAAAAAAATAAATGCTGAAATTAAAGAACTTGAAGCTTTGGAAATCAAAAAAGTAAAAGAACTTGAAAAAACTGAAAAGAACCTAAAAAGTCTTAATGAAAAAATTGCACAGCTTGCAGAAGAAAGAACAAGTATATCTGAAGCCAGAGATGCTTTTGAAACGCATCCCAAAATCAATAAAAAGAAAGCGCAATCTGTATTAAAGAAAATTGCTGCCGCAAAATTGAAGTACGAAAAAGTAATTAAAGGGGTGACCGACCCAGCGCAGTTCAAAAAATATATGAGTTTGGCTCGCGAAACAAAGGCGTTGAGAAGAGATTTAAAAAGCCTTGAAAACAATAAAACAATTGATGGCAATCCAGAAATAATCAAGTCATTGGACAATGCTTTAAATGATTTCTTGGAAGACTACTTTAAAGATGTTGACCCAACAAAAGACGAAAACCTACGCTCAAACGTGAAAAGGTTTAAACAACTTCCATTGTCCCAAGGTGAGGATTTAATTGTTGGGCTAAAAGAAGGTACAACCTGGGTGTCTGAAAAAACACTCCCAAATCAAGAATACTTAGTCATCAGCTTATCTTCAGAGTTGCAGTCAAATTTGGTTTACACTGAAGGACACACTTTGGTGCAACAAAAACGCCAATCCAGAACAAATGAATTGGTAAGAATTCAACATCCAGACATTGCAGAAGAAAAAATAATCAAATTAAAAGGCAACAGTTTACAGTTTGAAAACGCGCAAAAGCTTGCCAAAGATAAGATTATTCGTGAACGAAACGAGCTGAAAACTCAAGTTGCATTGAATAAAGACAAACTTGAGCCAAGAAAACTTAAACAGCTATTAATTAAAATTGAACAATCTTTGGAACAAGAAAGAAGACTCAGTGAAGACATATCTGGTCGTGATGACATCACTACTGAGTTTGGATTGCAAAGACTCGAATTCGCAAATGGCGAAAACGCAATGGCATATACAGCTATTGATGCAGATGGCAATTCAATTATTATTCAGGTAGCACCAACAAAATCAAAAAGAACTGATCAAATTACAGATAATGTTTTGTTGATTGAAGACATCATTTACGAAAATAAACCTGTTGGTTTTAGCAAAAAATCAACAGAAAGAGGTTTCAGTTTACAGAACGAATACTTGCATTATGAAGAAACAAGACAATTATATATTTCCCAAAAAAGGGAAGCGGAAAAAGTTGACACAGAAGAATCAAAGCGGCAAGTTGAGCACTTTGAAATCACTATTCAAAGAATTCAAAAAGACATAGATAAAGTCAAATCCGATTTGTTTCAAGAGGGATATTATGATGTGCTTTCATCGGGCTACATCGGCAAAATATCTGATACTGACATAACTAAAGCTAAACTCATGGCTTCACAATTTCAAAACACGATATTTGATGATTATGCAGGCGAGCCACGACGTATGGCTATGGAGTTTTTAAAAGCAGTCATTAAAGGAAAATACAGCGGCATTGCATATCGCCATGAAAAAGATGCAGCGTTTGGTGGAGCAATACACCAAGTTCTCCAAGAAGTTGTTGGATTCCCGCTCGACAAGCGAACAAACCTCGTCAACCAGGAAGCTGGCGCATACTCATTTATACATTTTGGGACAACTGAAAATCAAATCAAAACTGTCGTTGAAAATTATGATGCCAATGAAACCAGAACAGGATTGGCCCGGTTGATGTTCGATGATGATGTAGCCAGCGTTTATGACGCTATAAAACTTGCTTTTGAATTAGACGGTCAAATAAACTACAACAAAATACCTGTTGCAATGCGCTCTAAAGTCAAAGTCATTGAAAAATGGCTCGCGGGTAATTTAACGGATGAATCATTGGTTCAGACTTCAGGGCGAGCTCACATTATTAGGACTGATAAAAATTATTTTGGATTGACTCAAAGAGATATCAGTCAGAAACGACAAGACCTTAAAGGCAAGATTACAAACATCCAGAAAAAAATAACAAGAGCCCTGTCTCCGTTGTCTCCGCTGTCTCCGGTGTCTCAGCCAAAGCTTCCGGTGGTTTTACCAGTAACTGAATTAAGTGGCAAAAAACTTGCCGCAAAAAACCAAGCTGAAGCAATGGTTGCAAAATATAAAGCTTTGGACACTGAACTTGAAAAGGCTCAAATCTTGTTAAAAAGCAACAGACCTAAAGGTTCTGTCGATAAACTTTGGCACGCAGTTCCTGGAACAGAAGGTCGCAAGGTTGAATTGTTGGTAAAAGTGAAAAAATATCAATCTGGAGATGCATTTGTTGCTGACGAACCTCATATGAGATTGACAATGCTTTTGGAAGATGGGGAACCAAAATCAAATGTTAGGACAAATCGATTTGCAACTTTGTCTGGTAAAAAGACTTTAATAATCAATGGGTTGGGAACAAAACTTGAGGCTGATTCTTATCGTTTTCAAAATAAAGAATTAGTTTTATCGGTGGTCTCCAGGATTGCCAGAGAAGCTGCTGCTCAAGGTTATGATGCAATTGCATACAGGGTTCCGAAAACTGACGTTAGCACTACTAATTTCAACGTTGTTTCGGCATTTGATGAAATTAGAAAAAGTTGGGGCAACCCAGTGCCAAAAGGCGCAGCAACAAAAGCTGGTATTGATGGTCTACCTGACGTTTCTCTTGAATTAGACTGGGTTGAAACCACTCACAAAAGAAATATTGAAGACCGATTTGATCCAACTTTGGTAGAAATATTGAAAGTAGAAATGGATGAAACCGCAACTAACCTTGTTAATCCAACGCTATTTTCTTTGTTGAGCGTAAATTCACGAAAGTTAATACAAGATTTGAAGTCGGACGTAAAAGCCAACCCAGATATCAATCTGATGAACTTTGTTCTGACATCAAAATACAAATTACTGGCGCATGATTTAAATATTTACAACATCATGGAAAATGGAAAAGTGTATGACGCTCTTTACACAATGCCATTGACTAATGACATGAAGTTGAGCGTTACTCAAAAACCATCAAGAACCGTTATCCACAGTGGTGAGTTTGTTCCACGCGGAACTCGCGATTCAAAGATGATGTATCACCACAGCGCACTGCCTGAACCGATTAGTTCTGGGAGTGTAGCTGCCTTGCTAATGGACCCAACAAAAGACAAAGTGATGTTAGACACGCCTTTGGGCGAATATGAGTTGAAAATAACAAAACGTCCTGACGCTGCAAACATAAGTAAGGCCATACAAGACATTGCAGAAGAAATTACTGTTCACAATATGACACCTGAAGACTTGGAACATATGCAACCAGTCCGAAGAGAAATGATGGATCTTTATGGCAATGAAGAAATTGTCAATGATTTAATCAAACACGCTTACAACCTGGAGACCTTGAATGCCTACGAACGAATCCTCAAAGATAATGGATACACAGTCACCACAAGATCAACCAACAGAGTCGTTGAATCTTTACAATCTGATTCACTCCAACGAATTCGTGAACAACGAAGAATTCAACGTAGAATTGCTGGGGCTTCCATATCGACAAGGGATGGTTTCAAGTTGTCAAGAATTTATGAAACAAGCGCCACCCTTGGAAGAATCGGAAAGGGTGAATCAGACTCAGAACATGTATACTTCACCGAACCAGCAATAAATAGAATTGATACAGGCTTGACGCATCTGGATCTTGAAACTCTTGTTGATGGGTTTGGCATTGATACAATGCTTAATCATTTACAAAAAAGAATCATTGATGCCGAAAACAAAACCATATCAATAGAAGACCTGCAAAAAGCACACAAGGTTAGTTCAACAAAGGTCAACAAGTTTTCTAACGACATCTTGGAATCAAAAGGTTCTGATTTGTATGGTGTTTCTAAAAAACAAACTTCAGAAATCATGCGTACCAATTTGTTTAAACAAGCTGTAAAAAAAGCATTGTATACCGGGTCGCATATTTTTAAACTCGACTCAAAAGAAAATGTTTCAATTGATTCAAAAGTCGCTGTGCGTTTAATCCCAGAAATATCAGATGTTCCAGACCTATCGAAAAAACAATTGTCCAGTTTGATTGATCGCATATCTGAATCATTAAAGTACCAAGGCTCACCTAAACTAAGACAAGATGAATTGTTGTTATTTGGTGCATATCTGGGACTTGATAATTTAACAGCCACGCAAATTCATAAACATGTTTTCCAGCGACAAAAAACTTTGAAAGTTTCTGAATGGAAAAAGCAAGCTGGTGATGTTGAAATTCCATTCAAATACCATGCAGCATATCAGCGCACAGAGTTGCTACCAATATTGTCGTATGAGTACGCCGCCAGAGATTACGCAGAATATTCGCCATTGATTGATTTGCATAGTTCTGCGTTGGAAACCGGGAATCAACAAGTCATGAAAGGTTCAGGGTTGCCAATCGGATTAAAACTCGACGATATGGATTTGTTGAAATTGAATGAAAGTGAAAAAGATTTCAACACAAACATTATGTCGGAATTCAAATACGATGAGGCTAAATCTTTTACTGAAAGACATCTGCCAACAACAAAAGAAGTGCCAAACTACGATCCAAGTGTTGATGTTGACCCAAGAGTCATGGGCATAATCGATGAATACAATGATGGATTTACAGTTGTTATTGACCCAGATGCGACCCCATTGGATTTTTTACAGGCAAATCAAACAATAATTGAAAAATTATTGCCTCCTTTGTCTCGTAAAATTGCGTCTGATTACTACAGTTCAGAACATGGAAAAATGACTGACCGTGGTAAGAATGATTTTGTAAAAGCTCTTTCAAAGCATCTAACAACTGACGATGTGCCTCCAAATGGGCATTATGCGTTGATGATGAAAGAAGCAGCAATGTTTCTTGACAAGGTTTGGCTGAGAATGCGGCACTCGCAATTTTCTGAAACGGTGCCAATAAAAATGATGCCAGAGTCTTTGGATTCTTGGTCTGCTATATTCCAACCAGAATTAAGAGCCGCTGAAACAGCCACAGCAACCGTAAGAGCTGATGAGACTTTCATGCCAAAAGAAACGATTATGAGCACGCCGTCTAATCTCGATAATCGGCGTTCAGCTACGATGCAGGCAGCAAAAGAAGCAGTGTTGAAAGGTAAATACAACGCCAAAGAATTTTTACGAGATTTAAATAGTCCTCTGTTTGATCCATACAATGCAAAATTAGAACTTGATGAAAATGGCATACATAGGATTACAGGCTCTTTGATACAAGATGGAACTGAAATTACAACCCTTGAACTTTATCGTAGAGCCTGGGTCATTGACACATTGCAACAACTAAAAGAACAACCTTCTTTCGCAAATTTAAGGTCAGAAAAATACGTTCCGTTGACAGCCAGAACAACAGTGAGCACCAGCAGAGCAACTGAAATTAAAAAAGAATGTCGAGTTTTTATGGATTCATTGCTCGATGTAAGCATGAGCGAAGCTTGGAAAGATGTACAAATTTACAATAAACAAATTTGGCAAAATTGGATTGAGTTGAAAGATGAGGACATACCATCAATAAAATCAGGTAAAGAAATTTTACTTGATGAAACACAAATTGATAATTTAGTTCAAAAAGTACTTGAACTTGATATTTTTGAACAACCGAGATTTGCCAAAATCTTTTCTCGGCCAGAAATATTAAAAGAACGTCGCGCAGTCACACAAATTGTAGATGGTGTTGAAACAAAAAAGTATCGATTATACCCATCTGAGTTAGCGACAATAAAACAATTGACACCAACTGATTTGGTCAAAGTACATTACATCGAAGCAAATGAAGCAAAACGGGTCTTACGCAATGCAAATATGATTGCAGGCTTCCCCATGGGAGATCAAGTTCCAGGTGCATTGCTGATGCCTTGGGACGAGTTCAAATCAATAAGGAAGGTTGGTGAAAAATATGCTGTGACTCAAGCTGAGTTCAACGGTTTAACTGATGCCTTTATGGACACTGCTGCTCCAATTGGTTCGTATCGGAATGCAAAATTAGAAGCTGCACCAGCATCAATGATTGAAGGAGCGTTTAAGTCTTTCAGCAAAATATTTAAAGAACTGTCCGACATGACACCAGTTGTAGGGCAACCAGCAGCATTGTTTAGTGCATTGTTTAAGGTATTTAATAAATACAAAGATTTACCTCCAAAATGGGGTGAGTTTTTAAAACGATACGAAAAAGTTGGTAACAATTTATCTAAAGATATGTTGGATAAAATCAATGAATTTTATCAAAGCAACCCCGATGCAACATATGATCATTTCATCGAAATTATGCTCAAATTTTCAACGACATTAGTTCCAGCGGTCAGACCAGAACTTTTGCCAAAACTGTATGAAATACGACATCGAATGAATGAGGTTGCTGATGATTTGACAAGAGCAAATCCAATGCAATTTGAAGAAGTAACCGACGAGGGCTTTTTGAATGCTGTGCAAAGCATTTTCATGAGCGATGGACGTATGGATCAAAGGCAGGCTGGAGTGATTGAGTCTTTGAGCCAGTTAAGAGAACTTGGCCCATATCAAACACTGGATGTATCATCTCAAATTTTGTATGTAAATTCTGTTACCGAGTTACAAATTTTAACCCAACAAAAAATCAACCAGGTGAACTTAATTGGCGATGTAATTCTGAAGTCAACTATTGGGAGAAGTGCTTTAGAATTCAATCCGGACATGCCATACTTGGAGCAAATGAGAACCCGGCGATTAGCGTACACTTTATTCTATGAAGGGCGGTTTGGGCCGTCCATGTACAACATGGATACTGCTTTCGATACGTTTGTAACAGACCCCAACAAAGTGGCTAATGGTTCGCCAGTTGACCATCATTTTATTGAAAGAACCGGAAAAGAAATCACCACCGAATCTATGATTGAGTTCCTGAGAGATAAGGGATTTGGTGATTACAGAGCCGCACCAGCAGATTTTCGTGGGTCAATAAACAAGCTTTTAAAAGAACTTGGTGCTGAAGATGATGCTTTACTTTTGCCATTAGAATCAGAATACAGCGTAAATCAAAAACGCCAAGCCCTTTACACATTGAATCTTTTGTTGACTGATGGTGGACCAACGGGTGCTGACCGAGCAAAATCACTGTTGACTCTTTATGATGTTTTAGGCGCAGATCCGGCGACTCGTAAAAAGTTCGGGCGATACACAACAAATCCAGAATATATTTTGGCTGATATTTTAGTTGCCTTGTCGCACCATGATCACAAAAATAAATTTGCTACAGAACTTGCTCAGTTGAGCGGCAATATCGACATCGACACTCTTTACAAAAAACACGCTATCCAAGGCGTGAGGCCAATAAGTTCAAAAGATGCTTTTGATAAAGCGGTCACAGATCAAATCAATAAGCTGATGAACATGCAAGCAATCCCCATCAGTGAACGAACTTTAGGTGCGGAAAGAGGGCAGTTGATCCGGAAACCAGTGAAAACACAATTGGTTAATGAAGCAACTTCTTATGACGCTTTTGAGCCTGATTTGGTGAGGGCTGCACAATCAGCAGCAGAGTCAATCGTGAATGAACTTGGGATGAGCGCAAGGCCAGTTGGAAAGACAGATAATTTCCAAATCTATTTGGCGGCTGACGGTAGCAGATACATGCTGCCTGGTAAAATTATTGAACATCTCATGGACATTGAAGATCAAGCTTTAGGCATCGGAAAACAAATTGGTAAAGCGGGACCATCTGAACATTTTAGGATTAAAAGACAGCTTGACAGAGTACGAGCTGAAAACCTGTCTAACGTTAGTTTGGATGATGAATCAATTGAAGTCATGCAACAGCTTAGAAATAAATGGGAAGAAACCAAAAGTCGATATTTAAAAAAACGAGTAGATCCAAATGGTGAGGTGATTGAAGATTGGTCTGAATTGGCATCTGTAATTAGAGCAGATAAAAAACTCGACCGCAGGTACGCTGCTTTAGTGGCCAGAAGACAACAAAAACGCCTGAAAGCAATAATCGGAGAAGATGCAAAAGCTTATCAAACCTCTCAATTAGGTACAATTGCAGCAAGCCTTTTGGGTACTGGTGCTTTAGGCTCGATTGGTTTGACTGGTTTGGCAGCAGGGTCGGTGATAACTCCCATAATGTCTTTTGCTGCGGCATTGTTGTTGGTTAGTGCCGCAGAATATCATCATCGTCAATTTGGAAATGCGCTTGCAGCTAAAGGTCTGATGAGAAATGAAGAAAAGCTGCATACTGCTATGCTCAACAAGGTCGAACAAATAATTCATGACCGAGGTAGAATTCATTATTTGAAAGAACTCGATTCAACTTTTGCAGAAACAGATGCAGCTCACAAATTGCAACTTGATCGAGAACAACAAGAGATGGCGGCAGCGCAAGTATCAAGAGAATATGCTGAACAAGAAATGCAACAAGAAAGAGTTAAGGCTCAAGGCAAAGAAACAGCCGAAAAATTAGGTTTGCCGTATGAAGAAAACAAAGAAAAACTGAAATCATATGAGCAAACCAAAATCTTTTTACAAGAGTTGAATTCTAAAATTGGAAGACCCCAAGCGATGATGTTTACTGAGGGTCTTATCAACATGTTTATGAATTATGGCAATATCACAAATAATATAAAAGTTATGGTCACAGTCGGTAAATTTGGCCTGCCTTACTTTAATGCAAACGCTGTCGGAAACATTCAGCAAACGCACATGGCAAAGGTTGCAAACGCTATGAACTATGGTGCTGTGATGGGCGGTGCAGTTGGAACCTTGGCTGGAGAGAGTTTGGCATCAATGACATTAGGTGCGGCGATTGGTGTGCCAGTCGGTCAAATAGCTGTTGGTGCAAGTTATAGCGCATTGGCAGCGGCTATTAAAAAAATCCCAGCGTTACGTTCAAGGTATGCGAGCAGAGTTCCAGGTGGTGCCAGTTTCCATAATCGTCCCAAACAAGCCATGGGCGCAATTTTTATGGAAGCAAATTTTATGCGTAGCATCCAAAGATTTGGTTTTGATGGCGTGAGCATAAAAGATTACTACAAGTCAATTTCTGCTTTGAAATTCAGTGGTGCTGGATTAGCCGCTGGGGGCGCAGTAACAGCTCTCGGTATTGGAACTGCTGCTACCATACCAGCATGGGTTTTAGCTGGTTATGGAGCCGGGTTTTTGGGTAAAAATGGTTTGCCTACATCTGGAATTATGGGCGCATTAGCTGGTGGCATGACTGGTATGGTTGTAGCTGGTGGACCCGCCGCCGCTGGACTTGGAGTATTAGCGGGTGGATTGACCGGAACTATTGCTGGAAAATATTACGGGAATCCTGAAAAAATTATTATGAGAGCACCTGATGAAAAGTTTCGGTTTCCCCCAGTTATTACCCCAGAAGGGAAAATATACTTTGCCGATGACCTTATGCGTCAAGCCATTGAATATGGAATTGGTAGTTCGTATTTAAAGGCTGAAACTGGTTCTGAGTTTTTAGCAGACCTCCGAACACATCATGAGTCTGACATTGAAAAACTTTATTCGTGGTTTGGTGGTGAGCGATATCAACAGATGATGATTGAGTATGCTGAAAGCATGGATAAATACTACAGATATTCAATGTATTTTGATTTGTTAGAAAGTGGTCATCGACCATTTGATGCTGCAAAAATCGTTAGAGACTCAATGTTGGACTATGGACAATTGACTGACTTTGAACGTGGCCTGATGAGAAATACATTTATTTTTTACAGTTACATGCGCCGTTCTTGGGCCTGGATGACTCAAATCTTAATGGAAAATCCTGACAGAGTATTGGGTTGGCTGCGTTTGAGACGTGACCTTATGAACGAAGCATTTGAGCTTTTAGAACCAGATTCAGCATTAGCTGATTATTTGCAGGGTCGAATACCTGTGTCTTGGATAACTAAACTATTTGGCAAAAAGAAAGGAAATGCCGCCATTCCAAGTTTGGATCAATATTCAAAATTGATAACTTTGTTTCCTTCGTTGCCTTTTGAAGACAATATAAAATGGTTCCGCATGTTTTTTGAGTATGGTTCTGACGGCGGCGAGGATCTTTATGAGGTGTTGGGCTCATCTTTGAACCCAGTATTGGGGATTCTTTTGCCTCTTACAAAAGGCGAACAATTCTTCGGTGGAATGGACATTGAAAGAATAAACGTACCTTTGCACTTTATTACACACGATGCATTTATTGCAGGCAATACGATGAACCCGCATAATGGTGGATTCTTTTTCAAAATTCAAGGTGCTGAAAATGAAGAAGTCGCATTGCATGAAAAAAGTCTGCGCGAAAAGGCGGTTGATGTAGCAAGAGGCGAAGGGCTTGATGCCATTGTGTCGGAAAGAGTCAAAAAATATGGAATCATGGACACACTTCGTGAGTGGGGCGACGATTTAAGAATTACAGTAAAACCTGTCGTTGTAGATTTTCCCACAGGGCTTAGTAAAGAAGAACGTAAAAAATACCAAAAAAGAACAATACAGGGAATGTCAAGACTTGCCACAGGTAGTAAATCAAATGAACTGATTGGAAATATCAGATATGTGCCAGCGACCTTGAATGACGCAAAGAAGTTTGTTTTTCTGAATCAAATTCTACTTCAAGGGATTCTTTCAAATAAAAAACTTGGACCATTGAGTATTTATTCTGGAATGTTTTCTGGGAGATATGGTCAACTTGGCGAAAAATTAGATCAAAATGATGTCGGACATTACTGGATGGGCAATGAAGCAATCGAATCTATTCTTGGAGCGTTAGGTGGTCGGAGTTTGCCAATGCTTTACAAAGAAGGAGTGGAAAAATATCCAGGTGATCGTGATGCTCAATCAAAGTATTTCAGAACACAATTTACAAACCTTGGTTACGATTTAAGTGAGGACGGTGAGGTTTACACTGAGCATACTGGGCAATGGATGTTTGAACATTATTCCAGGCCTTTAAACATGCCAGTAGAGCAAGGTGTACATCGAGCCATGGGCTACCAAACTGTTCCATTTGGGGTGGGCGATCATTTGATGCAAAGCATTCTTACTGATAAGGATCGAGAACTCAAAAGAAAAATCAAATAATCCATGTTAATTAATATAAGAGTCTTTTTTTCAAGGAGAGAATAATGTCATCAATTCCTCAACTTATGAGTGGCCGCGCACTTGAGCATGGTATTGCCCTGCATGTGGATCATGGCGGCGGTGGTAGTGCCAAAATGTATGTCGGAGGTCAAGCTAAAGCCACGGTCGCTGATGGTACATCACACGAAAACACCGTCACAGAAGGCTCGTTGGAAAAACTTGCTATTCCGGCAAATTCTTTGGTTCCAGGATCAACTATTCGGATTTGGGCATCAGGTATTGTTGAAGACAACAACAGCACTGACACCTTGCAAATTTTCATTCGCCTTGGGACGAACGCCACTCTGCCTGCTTCAAACGTAGCTGCGTTTACTTCTCTCGCTGTTGACGCTGTTGACGCTGACGTTTACGCTATAAATGGCGTGATTCAAATCAGAACGGCAACTACCGCCGTGGCCATGTGGAGTTATCAAGATCCTGACGCGGCAGCGACCACTCCAAAGTTTCAAATGACGGCTGAGTTTGCAGTGGACACCACCTCGGTGATGTATTTGGACTTCTCTGCTGACTGGAGCGTTGCTAACGCAGATAACGAGACTAACGCCACTATGTTTGTCGTTGACATCGTAAACCCAGACACTTGATCTGACGCACTCATCAAGTCAACTCAGAGGGGAGTGCGGATGCCCGTGCTTCCCTTTTTTTAAAGGTGAATCATGGCATCTGGATATATAGAATACAGCGACGGCACCGGCACAACCCTGTCAAATGATTGGGTTAAGTTTGCTCTTACAACATCAAGCGCGACTGGACAGTTCCCAATTCCAACCAGTGGCGTGAATTGGACATCTTTAAACGTTCAAATTGAAGGGTCTTCTGCTCTTGACAATGGTGGTTTTGACATCATGATGACTTGGGACACAAACGGGGTGTATGCTATTCATGGCCCATCTCAGTCAAAGTACAATTTAAACTTTAAAACAGCCACAAACACAAAAGCGGCATTGGCAATTGATTTAGCCATCGCGCCAACGTTTCCGTCTGCAAATTCAACAAATGAAACAATTTATGTTTGGTTGAAGGGCGATACATCAAGTACAAATGACAAAGTCAAGCTTGTAAGATTGCATTTTAGTGAATTTTCCAAGGGGTAGAAAATGGGTTTAAGTCGCCGTATGATGGACCGATCAGTTTCGGTCACCAACTCTGAAATTGAAGATAAACTTGTTGAACTTGCAAATGGTACAACAGGCACGCCATCTGGTGATGCTGGTCTTGTCATTGAACGTGGCTCATCTGACAACGTATTCATGGGCTGGGATGAAAGTGCTGACGCAGTAACTTTCGCAACAACATCAGCAACTGGCGAATCGACTGGGGATTTATCGCTTACCCCCGCAGCATTAGCTGCTGGAGACACAACGCTTACTGGTGGGTTGACGGTCGATAAAAACTTCAGCGGGACTACGACAGCAACCACAAAAGGGGCTCACATTGATTTTGATGCGACAGGCATAACAGCCTCTGGGCAAACTGCTTCAAACATTGGACTTGATCTTGACATCAACAGCGATGCTCCCACGATGGTCGGCACTGTCAACAACACGGGAATTGACGTTGATCTGACTGGTGGCACCAGCGGAACTCAAACCAACATCGGAATCGATGTGAGCGTTTCTGGAGCTGATACAAATTACGCAGCGGTTTTAAACGGCGGGAATGTTGGTATTGGAACATCAACGCCAAACGCAACATTAACCGTTGCTGGTGCTGCTGCATTTTCTGGGCCGTCTGAAACATTTGTCACGTTTTCATCTTCGGACACAACCCCTTCTGTCTCAACTGGAAATTTGTTCAAAACGCATGCATCTGGCCAAACTCTCACAACATTTGACAATGGCACTCCAGGGCAAACGATTACAGTAATTTCAACAGCAGCAGTTGTTTTTGATGTAACTGGCACTACCCTTAAGGGTGGGAGTGTTGACATCACCACAGCAGCAGGCGACATCACAACCTGGACATACGACGGAACGAATTGGTATCTCCAGCAATTCATGGACGTATCTGAAAATTTGGCAACTGTTGGTGACTTAACTGGCGTTACTGCTGGCGTTGGTCTTAGTGGCGG
>TARA_R110002020_G_scaffold197254_1_pt1 | contig 30940 bp, 39 predicted proteins | sample TARA_R110002020 | Tara Oceans TARA_R110002020 (sample SAMEA4396489) | marine metagenome | biome: Westerlies Biome; feature: [MES] marine water layer (ENVO:01000295) within the mesopelagic zone...; material: water (ENVO:00002006), including particulate matter (ENVO:01000060) such...
ATTGGTCGCTTCGCTATGTTTAGTGCTTCATCAAGCAATACGGGTGCTAACAATGTCGCAATGGGGAGAAGCGCACTAGGCGGCCTTTCAAGCGGTGGTAAGAATATCGCTATTGGTTACAATAGCGGAGATAACATCACCACCGGCTCTAACAACCTAATAATAGGAAGTGTAGATGCTGGTAGTGCAACAAGCGACAGTCAAATACGCATAGCGAATGGCGATGGAAGCGTAACATGGATAGCCGGTGACGAAAACGGAATCAGGGCTCGCAAGATTAAGGTTGTGGCTATAACAGGCTCAACAACATTAACTGATGCACAATCCGGTTCCTATGTCTATGTCACAAGTAGTGGAGTACCAACCCTTCCAGATACCGCTGAATTAGGACAACAATACACGATAATAAACAACAAAGGCTCGCAAATAACTGTTGGTGCTGGTGGAAGTAACAGTATTGTAGGTACTGCGACTGTGGATGACGACAAGGCCAAGACCTTCGTAGCAGTGGCGGCTAACACATGGTTCGCCATAGGGTGATTGAATGGCTTCGATAATGATAGGTGTGGCTGGTTGCGCTCAACAGGCTTCTGGTGGTAGTGCGCCCTCGGGTGTTGTATTGAGTCACACTTCTAGTGGCACTCCTACCAGTGCTAGTGCTACTTTGGAGGAGGTAAATCAAGGAGGTTCTATGTACCACAATGGGAGCTTGCCCTCAGACCCAATGCGACCAGAAAACGGTAACAAGAATCTAGACGATGCCGAGCTTGATGGCTACGCATCAGATGTGCCGGGCCACACAGGTCAGATAGAATTCAATGTCTTCGGGTATATACACGAAACCGGTGCTACTAGCTACTCTTACAGTATGAGTATAGACAGTGAAGAAACTTCCTTTAACTCTAGTAATTTAAGCGCATCCGTGACTGGTTCCAGTGTCACAGCTCAAAATGCTCTTGGTTCAAGTAAGTTTGGTACTGGTATTGGTTTCAAACTAATCATAGACTTGGGTTCCAATGGTGGCGCTGGTGACTATGATGTACCAGTTTCCGGCGACGTATTAGCGATGATTATTACCGGTACTGCGACTAATTCTAATGGAAGCACCAATTCTACTATCGGTTATTCCATAGTATTCAATTGATAAATATTTAATAAAGAAAAGTAAAGAGATGGTATTATGGCGCTAAGAATTGAATACGAAACAAACTTTGGAATAACTTGTGAATACGCTATATGTGTAGTAGTTGATGCTAGATGTAATAAATATGTGTTAAAGGAAAAAGATGAAAATGGGGATGTAGTGATTACTAAAACATTCCCTATAGAATACAATGGAAAAATATACGCATCGGATGATGCCTATGCTGATGGTGCATCACCTGTTGGCGGTTTCAATGGTAACTTTTTGATGAGTGAGTCTGCTGCTAAAACTCAATACAACATAGTCAAACAATGCTACGTTGACCTAAAGACACAAGATGGTTTTACTGATGGCGTTGACTGCTAGACTAGAAAGATTCTCTTGCAGAGCCAGTTCCAGAACCTGTTGTATCCCTCTAGGGTAATGCCATCATCGGAGTTTATTCTATCTCCTCCAGCAACTCGTCTACGTCAAATACCAACAATGACCTGATGAAATCATACATGCTCATTCCTCATCGCCCCATAGCGTGTGATAGAAGCATAGGTTGGTGAAGGGGTTGGTCCAGCTCTTGCACTCAGGATGACTACACATGATATACCTCTCCTTGGTTGTAGTAAATTGTAAAATTCATTTCAACAGTGTAGTTACTCACTAGCGACAACCCCCTTGCTTGCTTTCAGATTCCTAGCTTGCTGTACTGCGAACCTTATCTTCTGTGTGCTATGGAGATGCCAAAAGGAGTCCTTGGGAACTTCAAAAGTTTCCTCTACCCTTCTACACAACTCGTATCTAGAGCTCACTTGTAGGTCATCATCTATCGGAATACCCAAGACGTTGCTTACCTCTTCCTTGGTGTATTCCACTCGTTTGTCCAACCACACATACACATTACCCATTATACTCATTAACTTACGTGCAAACCATCGAAACAAACTCATGGTGTAATAAGTACACCAATACTATATTTTCTTTTTGTATGTTTGATTGTATCAGGAGAGGAAAAACGGGTAGTGCAAAATAAACGAATCAACAAATACACTTACTACTAGTATGAATGGAACGAAAGAAAAACCCCGTTTTTTATCGTAGAAACCCCCCCTGTACCTTAGTAGTCAAATGCAACTATGACCACTAGTAATTATAAGTAAGACAATACTATATTATTTTTTATCACCGTTTCTTCAAGAAAGCAGTATCTTTCCAAATATGACTACACTCCTTACATTCCCAAAGATGTATTCTTTTTCTAAAGCCATCGTGATACCTAGCCGTTAATCTACGTGGTATATGTTTATGATTACAAACCCTACAAGTAACATTCAGTTTGTCAGTGAGTCTGCCCATCTCCGCTACCTCTTTTTACTACTATGTCATCTATTTTCAATATAGCAGTGGTCACCTCTGTAGCGCTCAATATTGATTGTCTGACTAATTGAGCGGGTTCTACGACCCCTAAATCTTTCATATCAATTATCTCATTGATTTTTTCTACATTAGGGCCCATTGTTAATTTACCTTCAGATATAGCGTGTCTCAATGCAAATACACAATTCAAAGGCGTGTGACCTGCCACTTCACCTATGGTAGCAGGTATTATTTCTAAAGTATCTGCGAATGAATTTATCGCCATTTGTTCCATACCCTCTACTTTTGGTGCTTGTGTTCTCAAATGGCTGGCTATTGCTGCATATGTAGAGCCTCCACCTGAAACCACTTTACCACCGTTCATGACTAATGAAACAACTCCCAGAGCATCGTCAAAGCCTCTCTCTACTTCATCTAATGTAGTATGAGTAGCTCCTCTAACAATCAGTGTAGACTGTTTCGATTCAATTTCTCCTTGTACAAATAGATAGTGAATATCATTGTGTTTGGTTCTAACTATCTTACACTTTGCTGTACTCTCTAAATCATCCACTGAATGTGCTATTGGAATTCCTAGAGCTGACGATAAAGCTCTCATTATACTTTCTTGATTTCTTTTTACTACACCTATGTTGTTTTTATGCAAGTAGGCTAGTATTGCATCATCTACGTTATCTCTAGTGAATACAACTCCACCATTAGGAAATTTTGAAACTATCTCCTTAGCCAATAAAAGATGTTCTTTTCTATCTCTAGACTGTAGGCTTTCATACTGCTTCATGTTAGTTACTTGTAGTTGTATTCTATCGTCGCTTTTTGATGATTCTAATCCACTCATTAAAAGTATAACTTCACATTCTTTTGGAACATCTATCTCTATTGAGTAGTCTTTATTGACTACTACGCCCTTGAAAAGATGTGAGTCAGTTAGAGCTCCACCGGGAAAAGTCAGAACTTTGACACTATCAGCATCTCCCGCTATTTTCACTGCTTCAACACAAAGTTGTGAAACTATGTCCTTTGCAGCAGATAGCGTTTTACCAGAAATAGCAGTCTCTGCTATTTTTTCTAAGTCACCATTCTCAGCATCTTCTGAAAGAACATCATCTAAATATTCAACAGCCATTCTTGCCGCTTTGTTATAGCCATCGCAAACTAATGATGGGTGCACTCCTTTACTGAAGAGATTCTCAGAGTCAGCTAGCATCTGTCCAGCTAGAACAACCGTGCTAGTAGTGCCATCGTAACAAAGACTCTCTTGGGTTTTGCTGATATCAATAATCATTTTTGCCGCTGGATGGGCCGCCTCTATTTCTCTTAGTATAGTTGCTCCATCGTTTGTTATGATAGCATCACCTGTGGAGTCTACCATCATCTTATCGCGGCCTCTTGGACCAAGTGTGGTTCTCACCGTATTCACTATTGCTCTAGCTGCTCTAATGTTACTGTGTAGCGGGTCTACTCTTTCTTCACTCATTCTTCCTCATCTCCACTTTTTTCCCATGGGTAAAATGGCCATCCTACCTCAATAGCAATTCTTGCAGCATTCCTTTGTATGTCACTCAGTGCACTACCTTGGGTGATTAATACCAAAAGTTCGTGCAGTCCTTTTTTTAATTTTATTTCTTCCGTAATATCCATTTTTTACCACTCCAATTCTACTTCTTTTATGTCACCAGTTTCTCTACATCTAGACTTAAGCATGCAATTTTCACGCCCCATCATATACAAATCGTAGGTGAGTTGTGCATCTTTTAGGCAGTATTCAGCTACCTCGTCATATCTTCCTTCCCTCCAAGCAATTGGAGCATCAGTGCTTTCCATCAATTTTTCTTGCCCTAGATTATGTTTTGCTAGTTCAGATAATGACGAAAGTAATTTTCCATATGGAAAAGATGCCTTTCTAAAAAGAATTTTAGTATCAAGTATCTGTTCGCTTTTACCTAAAACGTCCCCAGCCGCCCAGCAGTCAAGAGCATCTCTTATCACAGGTAAATCAAAACTAACAATGTTATGTCCCAAAATTTTTCCTCCTTTCTCTATGTGTTCTTCTAAAAAATCTCCAAGAATTTGTGGGTGTAAATCGTGAACTTTCATATTTTCTACGGATACAGTATCTTCTTTACTGAATATATTTCCATTCTCTCCGTCCCAAGTAGCCACCACTGTGGGTTCAAAAAGGGATAGATTGCCCCAACCACCTATCTCCCATGAATAATTGCTAGTTTCTATGTCTAATGCCAATATGTCACTCATTCCAAATTCTCCTTCAATCTGATAAACGCCACTCTGCCGTCCTTTGCGTTATCAAACATGGGTTCGCCCCATCTTTCAAAGTTATTGTAGGCACTACCCCTAGAACAGTCATTTTGAGTTTCATAGATTTTGAGAACTTTGGTCTTTGCTTTCCAGCCATCTCCCCTGTTCCCAAGTTCGATGCCTTCAATTTGATGGTAGGCTGTTGCCCATTTTCCTCTTTGTGCCGCTTTCTCTTGAGTCCTTGGTCCTATGTTGACCTCATCCTCCAACCAAAGTATGAGATTCTTGAATATGTCATAGAGTATATCCTTAGCCATGTCTACATGCTCTCCCTTTACAATCCAAGATTCATCTAACATAGCCATATGTGTAGCGAAAATTATTGTGTTGTTCTCCATAGCTGGTACGAAAGATGCGACTACCTCCATAATAGTGGGGTTTAACCCCGATAAAAGACTGTAATAATCGTCAATCGCGTCTCTGAGCGCCGGATAGAAAGTATCGTCATCTGCTTTGAAAACCTCAGTCATGGCTGACTGTATCAAGGATTCTTGCTCCTCCCTAGTCATTCCATCCCACTCTACGAACGGTGTCTCTGTAACTGATAAGACTCTATTTCTCAATCTTTTCTCAAGAGAAATAAAGTAATTCGTAATGTCTTCATATGAAATATCCATTGGTGGTGTTCTCTTGAAAGCACTCTCAGCTCTTATCATACTGACTGCCTTTCTCCTGTCTGTGTTCCAGTGACTCCAGTACAACAACACTCTTTGGAATATACCTCTAGTTAGAACGTACTCCTTCACGCCACTTGGAGGATAAGTTGTAATCCACAATGAGACTAGAGATTCAGTTTCTATTCTACCTAGCTTTGTGTGTTTCACTAACTTGTTATTATTGCTACCCACTGGGTTACAGGCTGATTGTAGGTAAAGTACAGTTTCTTGACTGTGCTTATTTGGGTTGAGTATGATAGACCCCTCATCGAAATTGAGGGCCTTTCTCCCAGTGAGCATACCCTCTTTCAGAATAGCTTGCTTGTTGCCATCGCCATCCTCTTCCATTTCAAAACCACCGATGAGTCCTGCATCAGTCCCAGTAGTGTACAAATCGGAGGGAACTCCTACATCCCTGAGAATATCACCAATGAATTCCCAAGCTATAGACTTACCAGTTCTACTCGATTGAATCCAAAAGACATGATTTCTTGGGTCAAGGTGTGCAGGACCCCAAGGTATTCTAACGTAGGGCACGGCTATTTGCCCTTGAATAAAGAAAAAAGAAAGCATACCCGGTATATCATTATCAATTGAAGTTTCATTAAAGTGGTCGATGTAACCCTTGAATATTGGAAACTTTTTAGCCGCTTGGTAGTCTTTCGCATTTCTCATAATTTGACCCCTGTATAGGTCAGCTTATGTATCTTGTGTATGAGAACATATTAGAAACATGGATTTATCAAGTCTAATTTAAAAGCGGTTATTGGCATATTTCATCTCTTTATCTTACGTTGTACGAAGACAGGCTCCTCACTAGTGAATACGTTCACCACTCTACTTCTCATGACTTCCCCTAATCCCTTGACCAGTCTCAATGATTCAGGGTATAGCATCTCCTCTATAGAACCACATTCTTCTAACATTCTTTCTCCTATTTCTTGCCCTATACCGGGTATTGATAGTAAAACATCCAGTCTCACATCGTTTGTGCTTACTCTTCTAATCGCTCTCGCACCATGACTTGACGCTGGTTTGTGTAGCTTGTTGTGTAGTTTTACTATGAACATAGCCGCCTCTGAGTGATTTTCGGTAAAGAAAACTTGACACTCAAAATCAGCCATAATGCGGGCTATCGTACCCATTAACTCGTTTTGTACTCTGGAGTAAGTAGTTTGTCTTCCTGAGTTCTTTGCCATAGCGACGTATTTTGATATTGAACCGTGGACCACTAGAAAGAATCTAGGATAATTGGCATCCATGTTTTCTAATTGTCTCCAAAGGTGACCGCTATGACTTGACAAGAACAAATCATTGATGCTTTTTGCTTCTATGCATGCTTCTCCTAGTAAGTAGTCCCCAACCATCAATGCTTTCCTGACTACCGTTAGACCCTCTTTGTTAGCCTTTCTTGTGACAGAATCACAAAGGGAGCCTCTTTCGTTACTATCTATGATTAAATCAGGCTTTGCCATTTTTTCTTCTCTCCATTCTCTTCCATTCCAAGTAACACTTGCCGCATTTCTTTTTGCTACTAACTTTAAACAATCTTCCAACGGTGTTCCTTGCTGTCATTTCTATTCCACACATAGTGCATTTTTCTTCTTTTATTGTTTTCCCATACTTATTACCATTCATAGTATATCCTCGGCCGTTCCATCATAATAACGGCAGATACCTGTACACATGCCCTCATTTATCAGTGTCTTGCATGTACTCATTGAATAACCCCTATTTACTATGCTTTTTACCTGTGTAGTGGTGATATTTTCATCAAAGTCAACCCAACCTTGTTGCGAGCACAGTGTTACTATTTTCTTAACGTGTTCTTGCTTATCCTCATCATTAACAGACTCAGGTGAGAAAAAGAATCTCAAACGTGCAGCTAGATAGTTTGCTAGATGAAATCTGGCTTTGTGAGTCGGATTGCCTTCTCCAAGCGCAGCTTGCACTAAGCAGGGTAGTATCAATAGCTTATCGAACGATACGTCCGGTAAGTCAATAATTTTTCTTTTCTTGACCAAACTTGCCTTCTTTCTTTTCGGCAACTCCAATTTTATAGGGCTTTTACCATGTACTATGTAGCCTTCTCTTGGTTCCTGTGCTAAGTCCAATAACTCATATTGGTCTAAGGTCATAAGCTCTTCAGTGCTCAATGGTATGCTCCAACAACGTCTTCTCATGTTATAGGAGTTAGGTATTCTAATCATACCAGCCGTATCAAAAGCAACTGTAGGGTCATTGCATGAAATGTCTAGTAACTTATGCCATTTCATTATCAATCTCTTACCACCGTCTTTTATTCTAGAAACTTCAAAACCACTGTTAGGAGTCAAAGTTTGCTCTATTGGAATCCATACATGAAAGCCTCCGCCACTGAACCAAACGTAGTGAGTGATATCGTTGACAAGGAAGTGTTTGTGTAGTCTTTTGACTTGCTCATGCATAAAAGAAAATTCAACATCGGCTTGTCTTTTAGTGAAGTCTTTACAGTCGAAGTCCATAACAAAATGTCTGATGACTGGTGTGTTGTAGTCTACTCTGTGGTGTTTAGGTGGAGTAGTACCCCTGTAACCATATGCAGTGAAGTAAATATTACTTATACCGTTTTTACCATTCCAATATTTTTTTAGCTCATCTGAGTTATTTACAATTCTCCTGTAGCCCTTCTGGACATTGGAGCCTATTTCAAGAACTTCTCTGGGGTAATCCAGATAAACGAATGCCAATTAAGACACCTACTGAGTGAGCTTCTTGTATTTCTCTATGGCTTCATTACCGATAATTTCTGGGGCAGCTGTGCCATACTTGACAAAAGCTACTGGATTCACAGCTACATCGAAAGCAGCGAACCCACCGCCGTCTAGAGTCTGTTGGTATCCATTCACCACTCTCAGCATATTTCCTTTGACACCCATCATGGAGAGATATACATTCACCTTTGGTAGTTCTCCTCTCAGTATGATGTTCTCAGACATCACTCTCTTGTTTATCCAATTTTCAGTTTCCTTCAACATTCTTTTGTAATTCTTTTCTTCATTCATTTTTTTGCCCCCTCTTCAATGAGGAATTTATCTGACTTCCATGCTGGACATATGTGTACAAAGTCACACCAAGCGCACTGTACGCTTTGACATCTACACCATTTGCTACAGGTATCTTTGTGTACCGGTGGAAAATCCTGTTCGATGTGTGCTTTGAGTAGCTTCTTCATCTTCTTTTCTAAAGACCTATGAGCGTATTTTGATTTTGTTTTTGTTTCTTCTATTATCCAATCGGCGCCATCGCCACCATTGACTTGGCCGTTAGGATATTCCCAAGCCCAATGAGTCACTGGTAGAAACTCATCCCTTTCTGCTAGAATTATCATATTCTTGTAAAACTCCATCTCAAGTCTCATTGAACTATATTTGTAAGGAGCATCTTTCCATTTACCTGTTTTCAATTCCATTAGTACGTAACCATCATCACCATCAGAGAATATTCTATCTACGTATCCTTTTAGATGAACAGGGTACATTACACCATCGTGTTCTACCTCTGTCTTAGCATGGACTTCAACCTCATTTCCAACAGGTTTCCAAGAGTCCACCATATCATTTTCATAACATACTAAGAGTCTAGCCCACTGCCATTCAAACCATTTGTCTATAACAATCTCTTCTTTGTGATGGTATCCTTCTTCTGGATATGGAAATAAATTTCTGAGTGTTTCTTTTGCTAAGGAGTTTTTTTCCTCATTCAGTAGTTCTTTTACTTCTTCCATTGCATCATCGACTTTGTGCCAGAAGTATTCAACTACGTTGTGCACATTAGTACCTCTCACCATAGCCTCGGTTTCTTCACCTCTCTGTCCCATGATATAAGTTAGGAAGTATTGATACGGACACCACTCATGTGCACTTATGGTAGACTTTGTCATTCTGAGCTTCTCGCCTTCTATTGGCCATTTGTAACTGCTCTCTTCGTATGATTTCAATAGTATATCATCATCAAAATCTGAAGATTCCGTGAACGTATTCTCATTTGGATTATACTTGTAAAGCGTAGTCATCAATATCACCAATACCTCTTTGGGACCTTTGAGCCACAAGGATAGTCCAAATCCCATTCCATTACTTCGTAGATTGGCTTTATCTTATTTCTGATAAATTTCTCTACCATTGTGGAGTAGTCCAATCCAAACTCTTCTATCTCTTCAGAGCTTCTGAATGAGACTATATTTGTGTGTGGTAATTTATCTGGAACTTCGTTCACATAGAGCCACTGTGCACTATCATTGACTCTTATGGGGTCAGTGGATGCTAGATGTTCATTGTAGTATAGTGCTCCTTTCGCGGCATTTGGCGGCACTCTTTCGTACTTTTCTTTGCCCAATCTACCGTATGGAGCCAACTCATCTGCTCCATATTCGCCTTTCAATAAGGACAGCGAGATGGGTCTTATTATCTCATTAATCTCATTTTCTTCCGCTCCTTCTGAGATTTTAGTGAATATCATTCCTTGGATTTCTTTTGTTACTGGTGAGGCGTTTGCGGCTTTGTGTTCAAAGCCTGTGACTTTTAGTGAACCTTTCTTACTAGGTGGCCAAGTGATTATGCCGAAGTTCCTATTCTTTGCATCAGTCGTGAACCAATAATCGAAGAAAGCCTCAAACTCAACATCCATATTAGGCAATTCTAATTTGTTTCTGATGGTATCATTCAGTGACTTAACTAACGGCTCGACTTCTTTGAAGGGAGCTTGAATGTAACAAGAGTCTGTGTGTCCGGCTAAAACGACATACCCCTGTCTCTCACTTTCTGCCATCAGTAAATCGATTGATGCTCTACCCATAGCAGTAATTGCTGCACCAACATCGGGGTCTGTCCACATACCCCCTACTTTAGATTGTGATAGGTATCCATAGAGTGCGTTGGTACACACCTTTACCGCTAATTGCATCATCTCATATCTGAAAGCTTCATCCTTGTCTGTAGCTTCTTTCATCATTTTCTTGTATTTCTTTCTCAAAGATAACATATCGTCCACAATTGTAGGCAACACACCCTTTACTCTGGTATCCCAATATGAGCCGTCAGGAAACTGTCTGATGCCCTCTCCGGGCCCCCTTCTCTTAGTGGTAGGACATAAGTTGCCGTCCGATATGATTCTAGGGTATAGAGAGGCGAAATCGACAAGAGCTACATCTTCATGTCTACCGGGCTTTGTTTTCAATACATTCGCTGCTCTGAGCTTCTCTCTATTGTATCTAAATGAAGATGGGGCTTTTAGGTCTGTGTACCTACCAAACAGGCCCCTAGCGTAGTTTGAAACATTGTGAGTGCTTTTCCATTGCACACCACAAAATTCCTGCATGGCTATGAAGAAAGGTATAGTGTTAAGCTTCTCTGAACACTCTCTAAGAAGTGTGGTATCACGTAGACAGTAATCAACGAATAAGTCGAAATGAGTGTACCACCAAGTTCTGACATCTAATTTGTTTCCCTCGCCATCTTCTGCTAGTTTTCCTTCAAAGCCGAGCTCCTTAGCTATGGTATCGAGTTTTCTATTTGGTAAATTGCCTCTCCCAGATTTTATCCATAGAGATTCAAAACCGCTTCCGGTATTACCTTTAGCTGCACTATCGAATATCAATCGACCTAGTATGGGCTGTGATGTTTCTTTGTATCCATACTTCACATGAGGTCTAGTCACACTACCAAGTGGGCTGAGTCTATCTGGTTCAGTCAATCTTCTAATTAGATGTGGCAAGTCAGCCCAAGCTATGGCGTGAGCTATCAATATATCAGGGTCGCACGCATCCAAGTGACTTAGGAAAGCATCGTGCATGGCATGTTCACTATCAAACAAATGTAACATGTAGCCTTTTTCTCTCTCTATCCAATCGATGCTATGCTCTTGCCCCTCTCTCCAAGCAAAAACAACAGGATGGTCAGCGTGCGTGTCATCTACTGCCATGACTGTGGTAAAATCATCCTTAACGTCCCATTCAAGGTCAAAGTACCAAACTCTAGGATGAAACTCTGGTATTTTTTCTGGGTACAATTGCATCAGTATCTGGTCTTGATAGTACACATCGGCCTCATATGTCCTCATCATATCTTTCAACTGCCATAGTGAATCTGGATTATCCACACTTAGCTTGATTAGTTTAGTACCGTCCTTACCGGTTGCTTCTTCCATATCATGTACTCTGATACCCCTTATCTGAGATGTTACCCTCATGAGAGTTCTAGGATGCGTTCCAACAGGTATCCAACAGAATGGTCTAACGTAGTCTTCCTCTTCTGGTGTTATTGTTCTGACATGTAGATTGCCCTCTTTGTCTCTGGTTCTAAGATACATATGTGGCTTGTCTTCCATAGAAAAACCATCAGGGAAGAAATAATCTACAATCATTCAATCACCTAGGCTTGTTGGTCTATCACTACTATTGTTCTCTCCCATCCCTCTCCGCTTTGCTCTACTGCTAGAACAGTGGAATCTCCGCAGTGGAATGTGGATTTTACTTTCGGGTTTAAGATTGAAAGACAAGATAGCAACCATGGTCCGAAACTTGAGGACACTGTGTGATTCGGTCCCTGTGCATTCTCTATCGTAGCTGTGCATATTATTGCCGCACCTCCTTTCTTGAAGGCATGTAGAACTAATTCTTTCTCATCTGCATTAGCCTTGATTAAGAAATCAGCATCAGCACTGAGGGACTTAGCTATGTTTGCACCATCAATCAAATCTGAGAAGTCGGTTTCACCATGTGTAGTGAACACACCTCTACCGAAAGTACCCCATTTGCCATTCTTAGCTTTCAGAGTCAACTTAGCCAGAGTGGGAGCTAGTTGTGTGCTCTTACAATCCAATATGGGTAGTGTCATTTTCATGGTTCCAGATTTCAAAGATAATCTAGTTGCACTTTGTTGTATGGTGACATTCCCTTTGCACTTTTTTAAGAAAGTTTTTGCTTTTTTCAAGTCAGTGAATACTAGATTACCTGACTCTTTAACTGCATCCGGATAAGTCCCCTTGTAGTGGATATAGTGAGAGCTATGTGCTGCGTCGTACTCTATTGTACCGCTTTTGTTCAAAACCAATTTGACATCTTCCATTCTCTCCCCTATTGAGCCTAGTAAATTCAACCACTCCTTTGATTCTAATACCGCTTTAGACATGCTATCACAGCGTACCGTCGTTCAGTTCTTGCAGTCCGTACCACACAGGGGGCTTTCCTATCTCTGTGACTAGGATTGTTCTTCTCTGCCCTTGTAGCGATGCATCTGTCTTACTCTTTTCATATGTTACAGTGAATCTTTGCATTGTCAATAGACCTTCTTCATCCCTAACATCGTCTCTCTCAAAGACCAGTATTTGGAATACCAGACCGCCTGTGTTCTTCTCCCAAGCGGGACGCCACGATGTAGCTCCCATGGCTCTATCATCATTCTGTTGTGTCTGTGCTAGGTGTGTCTCTAGGAATACCTTCACACCTCTCTTAACTAATCCCTGACAGAGCGTAGTCAATTGGTGGAACCTTGTCTTTCTTATCGCCCAATCCCATTGAAACTCGACTCTCTTGGCGTCTGCACCTATCCCTCTATTGTCTGCTGCCGATATACCGTCCTTAGCTAACCCAAGGTCAAATATCCTCATGTTGTTGATGCATACGCTGTCCCATTGGTCAAGGCCAGTGACTATGACTCCCCATAGGGTATCACTGTTGACAACAGCATATTGTAATAGCTTCATGACTCTGTTGTGTGTTTCTTGATAGTCAATCGCAGTTCTGTCTTCGGATGTGTAGACATAGGGCTCCCAACACTTTATCCCATCAATTTCACTGTGGAAGGCGCTTTTGTTAGCTAGTAGTCCACCATCGAAATCAAGAGCCCAGAGTTTCTTTGGCTCTGTCTCCTCTTCAATACACTTTTCGTAGTACGTTCTGTACGCCGCAGTTACCACTGCCGACTTACCAGTATTCTCATGTCCTACTAAGGCCATCAGTGTGTGTCCCGTTTGGTTGTTCATATTGCGTAGCTCTTCTTCAAGGGCGGCGAAGGGATTCTTCCTTGCGTGCGCAGGGGCTTCCTCATCTTCGATTTCCTCCTGCTTCTCTTTCGCTTTACCGAAACCTGCCATCAGCTTCCCTCCAACTCAATTAACTTCTGTAGGTACACTGCTAGGTCCATTGCTTCCTCTTGAGCGTGTACTAACCACTCCATCTTTGAAAGATGAGCAGTCTCTACTGTCACACCATACTTCTCCTTTCCAAGCTCGGCGCGAAACTGTAACTTCTTACACACTTCTTCCTCTACTCTAGACACTATTTCTCCTCCTCTTCCATACTTCTAGCTGCTTCTGCTACTGTAGCGTTGATTTCAGCTATGTCATTCTGTAGCTTTCTTGTAGACGTTAGAACCTCATTGGCAAACGCCTCAAACAACCTCAAGGTAACTAGTCTATTTTTCGCTATCTCTTGTAGTTGAGTGGCATCTCCCATGAGGGCGTTGTATCTATTCGTCATCTCAACGAGCTCATTTCTTAAATTTGCATTTTCTACTTCTAAATCTTTCTTCGTTGTCATTCATCTCACCTCACTCAAATTGCGATGGGTTGGAATTACCACCAGATGCTCTTGGGCGTGCCCTTCTCCAATCAGCATAGACTCCGAAGATTGTCATCTTTGGTGTCTCATCATTGTCCCTGCGCATCATTCCTATTCTACCGAACACGAACACAGTGGTGTTCTCTGCATACTCGTATCTCTCTCCTTCTTTATCCACGAAAGTGAATGGGTGTGTTAGGTCATGGACTGCACTACCGACGTTACATAGAACCTCAGAGCCAGTACCTTGTCCGTACATACTCTGTAGGTCCATACAAGTCAATGACATGCTGTACTGCTTGCCACCTTGGTCGTACTCAGTCTCTCTTGCTTCTGTGTTTAGTCTGTTGACTGTACCCCTTGTTATCACCAAGGGTCCTACTTTACCGACACCATCCGAACTCTGGAAAGTGCGTAGACCGTTCTCGTAAGCCTCTGTTAGCTCCTCAAGTGGAACGTATAGCTCATGGAATACGGTAGATGACCAGAACTTAGAGGGATGCAATTCCCCTCTTAGGTCCTCTGGTACAAACTCGTTGTTGTAGTTGATTGTGTCCACAAAGCCCTCATTGGTTTCAAGAATGTCTTTTCTGTATTCATTAGCATCCTCCTTTGGTGGTCTTACGGTGATGACACATGGCTCTCCTATTTTCAAGGACCTCTCCGTGTCTTCTCCCTTCAAGTCAACTCGCCAAAGCTTGATGTCATTCTCAAACTCGCCGTGTTCATTACCAAGGAACCAAGCGTATCTGCCCATCACATCAGTGCTGTATGGATTTCCTGCTCTGCTTACAAAACAGATGTAGTCATTACCACCGACGTGTATGCCCATGGATGGTGCTTCGGTAGCATCCTCGTTGGTTGTTATAACGCCGTTCTCCATAGTCTCTATGACCCATTTGCCCTCTTGTGCTACGTAGTGACCAGCACCCTTACTCATTGCCTCATTAGGGTCCCTTCTGTATAGACCTACTAACCAGTTCTGAAGTCCGGTTCCTCTGTTGTCGCTCTTAGCATCAACACCTACGAAGCAACCTACGAAGGACGATGTGTTTTGTCCACCACTAGTTGTGCCTCTTCTCAAGATAGTAAAGCACTGCTCGGCCCAGTCTACAAGTAGGTCTTCATCCTCTTGTTGCCAGTCATCACAATCGTAGTTCTCCTTGATGTAGTTCAAGTAGAACTTCTTAACTTCGTCCTTGGACTCACCCGTTCTCTCAGAGTGCTTATCGAGTCTCCTCTGCACTTCTGTCGGGAAACCTACACTAGCTTGCTGTTGTAGCTGTCCCGTTTTGCTCTGAGCAAATGGGTTGTGCTTACTGTCGTCTTTTTCCATTTCATTCATCATATCTTTCATTTCTTCATTCATTTCATATCCTCCCAGATTTTTATCATTTCTTTCATTGTTTCATTCAACTCTTTTAATTCAAAAACAACGGAACGTAGTTCGTTACTAATTGTAATGCCCAACTGTTCCATGTCTATCCCTCTAATTCCGCTCATTGTTTCTCACTTCCTTTCTCATGCTCGCTACCATGTAGTCACAGAAGGCATGGTCGCCCTGTGGCCATGTGTATATGTTGAGCATAACATCTCCATATGCACACATGATATCGAATAGAGTTGTATCAGTAATTGAAGCATTAAATTTCCTCTTTATGTCCCTGTAGAAAGTGCTCATCACAGAGCGCAGGGGCACACCAGCGTCTAGTAGGTCATGAAGGTTTCTTCTAATCTTCATCCATTCTCCCTTAGTAGCTAGGCCAGCTAAATCTTCCATGTTCTTTGCAGAGATATCCCTTATTCTCTCACTCAATGATTCGCTGTTTCTAGGTAACGACTCAAGAAGATTGAGACAGGAACGCAGGTCGCCATTCATTATCTCGATTAAGTTAGGTAAATCATCAGACCATCCCAACTTGATGTCTTCATCGACTCCTATCAGAGAAAGAACGTCCCAAAGTCTGGCTGCCCCCTCAATATTTCCTACTGGTTTGAACGTGTATGTTCTGCATCTGGAACGGATAGCTGGTTTTATCTTCTCAAGCTCATTGCCGGTCATAATCACCAACGCATTGCTTGCATAGGTTTCCATCAACTGTTTAGCAGCGTCTTGAGCGGCCGGTGTGAGTCCATCGGCCTCGTCTATCAAGACTACCTTCCTTTCGACACCAACAGGCTTTGTTCTTAGAAGGGTCTTCAAATCATTCCTGATGAAGTCTATACCCCTGTCGTCGCTACCATTTATTTCAACGTAGTTCAACTGATTAAACTCGTCACCAAGCATTTCCCTAGCTATGACTCTAGCAGAGCTTGTCTTTCCAGTACCGTATGGGCCCACTAGTAGGAGGGCCGACGGCCAACCTTGTACCAACCAAGATTTTACATCTTCTACTAATGTATGCTGTCCTACAATCTCATCTATCGATGTAGGTCTTGCTCTTTCACTCCACATATGTTTCTGCTCCTTCTAGTCTTACTTAAAGCGAATCTCAAAAAACGGCCAAATCAAACTGTTTTGACCATTCAATAAAATCACTCCAATCACTCGGTGGTGGGTTATCTAAAACCCAGCGAATGTTATCATATCCTTTCCTATCGTGTAGTAATTCCCAACACTCGTATGTATTGCATATTTTCTCTATGAACGATAGGCATTTCTCCAAATCACTACCTTTTCTGTAGATGCCCTTGCTAGGTATTCTCTCCCTACCAACTAATTTGCAGAGATAGTCTGAGTTTGTGGTATGTGTCATGGATGGTCTGACTCTGTATCCTACCTTTCTCGTCCCATCCCTGCTTACGCTTACTTGAAATCTCACACCAGATAGCAATGACCCAATCTCAATCCAATCCCTCTCCATCAGTAACCCTCCATGTAATCAAGAAACTCATGCATGATTGGTACTGCCTCCACATACTTAACATAACATCTGTTTTTGTGACCTGAGAGACGTTTTCCGTTATGGATATTGTATTCTTCTACGTATTTTAACACACTTAGTCCTGCTTTCTTAGCACAAAATTTACACTTACTACCACATAAACCACTATCGTGCCTCCATTCATTGTATAGAGTCCAAGTATTGATTATTGCTTTAGTAGACTTTTTTGTGTGGTTTCCATCTGCATAAAAATATCTATCGCTTTTTCTCCCACTACTAACATTGTGTCTAGTCATGTTGCCTACTTTGAGGGTAGACTCTGTTTGTGGGCTTCTATGCTTATCTTTGTTTATCCACACGTACTCAAGCCAAGATTCCATTTGTGCGTCGCGCTTTTTATCTTCCCATTCATGGATTATGTCAATTGGATTCTTCAATTTATCACATCCACGATTTGTGTCATGTCACTTATTCCTTTATTTTCATTGAACTGATGGAAGACAGGATGTTTGAATTGCATGGAAGAGGCGTCGAGCGATGGTGAAACTATTTCGACAATGATACATAATTCATTTGGTATTTCATTACGCATTTCATCGAGTGAAAACTCCTTTATGTTCCATTTTTTCATAACTCTGTGAAACAGGGATACTTTGTTCAACTCGGTTATTATTAATTCACCAGCGGGCATTAAGTCTGTGCCATCCATAACATCAAAACCAACTTTCACAGCGCCACCCATTACTTCATACCAAGAGAGTCTGACTGTTTGCACATGCTCTTTGAGTACCATTAGATAACCACCATAGTCATCTGGTGTATAGGATTTCAGATTTGGGAAACGTATCGTGTTGTCGCTACAAAACTCCTCTATTTTATTCCAAGGTGGAATCTCTCTCAGATACGCTACCTCCTCAAAAGGCAGCTCTTCATCTTCGTTTAGCATGTCTTCTAGTTTAGCTAATCTCTCTTGCAACCTCAGTTTAGTTTCCTCAAAGAAGAATGCATCGTATGCAATGCCCCCTTTTGTGTATTCTATAACATAATCATCTGTTCTATGTAGAATTCTATTTCCTTTGCCCTCTATCACCTGACACAAACCTCCATTGTATTCTATCAAATTCACGTTTTCGTTCCAAGGTAACAATCTTCTGTTGGTGTATAGCACATAGTTTTCATCACTAAAGTTACTGGGGTTCATCACCATTGTGTAAAACGCCTCTCTCAAATTCATATTGTCATTAAGTAGGTTGGCTGATACTATCATTTCATCAGTGACACCGTTTCTCTTCACTGTCTTGAGGAAAGTATGCTTGCTCATTCCACGTCTTGCACCCAAAGCCGTTCTCCAGAAGAGCTTGGCTTCTATCTGGTTCATGGCTCTAGCGCAGTCTTTCCAACTCACGTCCTGCCCAAAGTCTGGGTTAGTGAAAGATTTCATTGCCCAAGCTGCCTCTGCTAGACTCCAACCACTACCATCCTCACTCTCAGATACCAGACACTCTATCAAAGACTCCTTGGTATTGCCAACAATGTCCCTGACTACTTCAGTGAACACTCCTGTGTCGCTTGCTACATGGCCAACCATCTTACCATAGGACCACTTGACACAATCCTCACCGAAGAACAATCTGATAATTGAATCAACGTCACTATTATTCGCCTGTTTCAAGTAGCTCAAGAGTGGTTTCTTAGTGCCCTTTGTGTAAAGTTCATACTTGCTAGCCACATCAGAGAATGTGCTTTTCATAGAAGTCCCTCCACCTACTAGGTCTAGGTTGTGTGGACTGCCCAAATTCTTTTCTTGTTATTTCAATAGCAGTCTCTTGTGACAAACCCGTGTTGTGCTCTTTTGCTTTCATGAACATGCAATCGACCATCAGTGTATGGTTTGACCTTCTACAATCCCATTCAGGATGAGTGCTGATACCCTTGTGTATTCTTATGGCTTCCATGGTTTGCTTTGGTGTTAGACCAAACATCAAACCTATTTGGTAACCTTTACGTTCAACCTCAGAATACATTCTTCATCAACCTGTTATCAAAGGCATCCCATATCACAGTCCATACTCTCATGCAAGCTCCCTTCATTGCACTGCTTCTCACACTATTCTTGAAGTTGTCATACTCCATCTCATCTACGTATTCTGCTAGGAACTCTTTGAATCCCTCTTTCTCTAAGTTGTATCTATACGGGTAATCGGCTTCCATGTCAACGTATATTCCCTCGTTGCCAAAGTAGTACGATATGTGCTCCCTGACTCTTGCTCTGACAAGCACCGTGTCTTCAAGGTCCCTGTGGTTGACCACACTCAACACACCATTACTCAAGAATAGCCACATTAAGCAACCCTCCTTGCTAGGTCTTCTGCTCTCTGTTGTATTATGTTCCTTGTCTGCGCATCCCTGAGAACTTGGGTCGCTGCTTGCATTGCATCGACTCCCCCAGCCATGTCATAGGAACGACCCATTTCCTCATCAGTCATGTCACCATAGACCATGTCAGTATAGGGAGCCATGTGTTGCATACCGGCAATATCAGTGCCGACATCTCCACTGAACTTGTTACCCTTTGGTGCTCCCATTGCTCTGTATGGTCCTGCTCCGCCGACATCGACATAGCTAGGAGTACCATCGGGTCTGATGAGAACATTGTCGAAGTCCTGCCCTAGAACATCCCAATTGGATATCGCCACTTGTGGTACGAAGTCTTCACGCAACTTGGCCTTGTCAGATTCCGTTGGCACTCTAGCGCCCTCTTCAAAGTCAGTCAACATGGTGGGTCTTCCGTCTTCAACAACCATCTCAGCCGGGGGCACACCTATGCCTAACTCATTCAGGTAACGGTTCATGTCATACTCGTTCATGATGTGTGCTGCGGGGTCACCACCTGCTCTGCCACCTCTCTTGACAACAACTCTCTTGCCACTTGGTAAGGTACGAAGTGCTGCCCCAGTAGAACCTCTTAGTCTAACCTCTTCTTTCAGAAAGGCCCATGCTTCTAAAGGTGGCCGATTCATTCCAAAGCCTCCATTTGTGTAGGCCGTCCCACTGTCTCTAATATTTTCTTTTCGCTCATTACTGCTTCCTCCATCTGTATTGCTCTCATATTGAGAAGCGTGTCACCACTCCTCTCAGTCCAAGTCATATCCTGTAGCTTCTCGATTATTTCATTCACCCTACTAGCATGCTTGCCGTTTTCTTTCAACCAGTTCTCTGCACTCTGTGCCTCAACCATCGCATTTGCTATTCTGTTGTAAGCGGCTTCACCGAGTGGGCCCATTCTATCCCCCTCCTTCGGTACTAGCATACCAACTACCATGTCCAACAATACGCTCATCTGTAGCTTAGGTGGGACCTTGTTAGGTATTCTCTGCCTAACGGAGCTACAACGTCTGTAACCCCTACCTTTGGTCTTACCACCTTCATTGTCATCAGGGACTAGAAGCACTGATGTTCCAGTGTTCAGGTCTTGTACGTACAGCATGGGGTCAGAGAAGTAATCCTCTCTCTTGTCATGCCTTGCTTTCTCTTGCTTGCTTATCACACTCCCTAGAGTGCTTAGTGCCTTACCGACACCGTCTGTCCATTCCATATTTTTTGTTTCTTTCATATTATCACCTTCTTAGCGTAGTCGTCCAAAACTAGTTTTTCTCCTACACTTACGTTCGTTTTATATTCTACATCCCTGATTGCAGGAATTGGTTCTGGCGTAACGATTTTCACCTCGACCAAATTGAAGCAAGTAGGGCACTTTGGTAACGCTCTAAACTCTTCATTACTCATGTAACCTACCTTACTTTTGCTTCCACACAAACGACCATTTCCCATGTCAATGTGCTGCATCATTCGCTCGCCTCGTATCTAGGATGACTCTCTGGGAGTTTCTTTCTACGAATCTCCATCATGTTGTCAAATACTACCCACAGATTCTCAGCGGCTTTGTCAAACCTCTTGTTGAGAGTTACTTGTCTCTTCTTGTCTCTCTCGTTATTAACCCGTATTACAGTCATCTTCTGTTTCAATTCATTCAAATCGACTTCGCTTTTCAGCACCCTAAGTATCTCATACTCAGCATGTTTTATGCTAGCCGCTTTCCTCTCGCTTTCTTTCATTTCTTTCCCTTTCCTCTTTTCCTTTCATAATTGCTACTTGCATAGCATTCACCATTTCTTCCGCTTGCTCTATGGAGAGTCGAAACCCTTGCTTTGTATGAGTAGGTCCCTCCTCTCTGTGCATATTGTGCATTCTCATATCTACCCAGACTTTACCTGAGTACGGTTGCACACTCAGAACGACATGTCCCTTGCCGTCCTTCCATTTTCGTTCCATACTTACTGCTCTCCAAATCTCACTCATCATAATACCTCCAACGTACAATCTTTGCATACCAATGTGGTAAGTGCGTGTTCACCATTCTCATCATAATCATCACGAGTGGTCCAAATTTTTGCCTTCTTTCCACACATCCCACAATTTGCTATCAGTGTCTCACATCCACATCTGCTACCCAGTCACCATTCTTGTGCTCTTTATGACAGTCATCACAGACAACTTCACGCACATCGAAGAAATAGATGGCATTACCTTCTCCTTCCTCAAAGGTGTTATCACAAGTCTCTACTTCACATACCTCATTCTTGAGAGCTTGCTCTTCCTTGTGTTTAGTCCAGCAATCATAACATCTCTTGTGGTCAGGGTCCCAGACTAGGTTCCTTCTCTTCTTACAAGAGACACATTTGTTGTATCGATACTTGTTCTTCATTCTTCTTCGTCTCCATCTACTATAGCGCAGACCAAACCTCTCATCCAAGGTGGTAGTCTGTTGCTTTCATCAGGCCAGTGGTTACCGACCACAATTAGGTTCTCTCTTTCTTCATCAGTGGCATCGCATATCTCGTATCTGGTGTAAGCCTGTATGACTTGTCCATCTGGTGTGTCATGTCTGTGCATCTTTGCTTGTCCGTGCATCCTGATGAAATCATCAGGGTTCACATCGAGCCTTCTACCACACGTACATATCAGTGGGTATGTCCATATCTCAATCTCTTCTGTGTCACCATTGTCCAAAAGCACCTCGTCAGTGTCAATGAATCTGGCAAAGCAATCCTTTGTGTCTATCTCTATCATTGGGTATCCACACTCGCACTTCCAACTCTTTATGACTAACTCCTCTGTCATTTTCTCAAATTGCACCATATCCTCTTGGGACTGTGGCGGGTCCACCCAGTTAGCGTCCAAGTCACTATATGTGTAACCCAAATCATACAACAACACCTGCAATCCTGCTAGGTTAGTCTTCACTAGTTCATCACTTACACATGTGACTAATGACAACTCGTTGTCTGATTTCTTCATTAGAACAAAGCCAAGACCACCAGCCCACACACCATTCATAGGCATGTCTGCAAAGTGTTTCTCAGCCCAGTTCTTATTCTGCTCGTTCATCCAATTTATTACTCCATCTCTGTTTTCACTCATTTATTTCAACTCCTTTCTCTTTGTAAAGTCTAATCTCATTACATCTTCTGCATATCTCAACAATGCTCTCTTCCTTGCATAATAGTACAATCGTAGGCTCTCGACATTGACATGTGCTTATAGACGCTTCTATTGGTGTGAAGGGTATCCCATCAATCTGCCACATGGTGCTACCCATGGGGTGTTCCATGTCGTCAATCACTATACTTCCATCCAAACTCAATGCTATATTACTCGCTTTCACTACTTCTCCTCCTTGTAATCTTGACTTCTAAGCCTCTGACCCTCTAATTGGTATGAGAAAGTCCCACCCACATTGTCATCCCATACGTTCTCAAAGATGTGACTCAATTCAGGGTCATTCAGCTCCTCGACAACCTTCATCAGTGCGTCAGCTACTTTGGCTCTGCTGTTGTAGAAAGCCCTCAAGTCTGCTTCTGTCACAAGGTACAACTCATCTAGTCTTTGTTCATTCTTCATTTCTTCATTATTCATTTCTTTCTTCATACTATCATACTCCTTATCTTTCTGGCCGCATCTCTTGCGCCTTGCATCTCAAACAACTCCGCAAGACCAACCTTGCCCTGTCTAGGATTTTGCTCAGTGGTTAATTGCCAGTTCCATCGTGGTAGTTCACCATGCACACCCTTCACTGGTATAGGCTCCCTCGCTATGGGGACATACACCATACGATGACCTTGTCGCTTTACAGCACGCTTTTTGTAGGCATCACACCATTGCACTCTTTCCAAGTCTACTACGTAATTTCTCTCTCCTATTTGGTCATTCATTCCATGATAATGATGGCCTCCCTGAGTTTCAACAACTATACCCAAATCCTCAATGAAGGAATCCATCCTCATGGGCATCTTAGTATCTCGATAATGTGCTATCTTTCCATTTCTCATCGGCATTCTCCATTCGTGATGCACCATTCCGAATGCCCTTCTAAGGTAATTAGTTACCCTTTGTTGGCCCATCAACACTGCACCAAACTGCAAGTCATCCCAATCGTAGTCAGGCCACAGCGTCATGAGTATCGGTCCCATACCCCGTATCTTCGCGTGTCCTGCATCAGTATCACCGAATGTATTTCTGAGAAAGCTCCTATACCTAGGTACATCCATTAGCATATCCTTCGATGTGTCGTAGCACTGTTGTATGGTCTTCTTGTCTGAGCCATGTGGGAAATCAGTCGCATCAATATCAAGCCAAGGGAAGGCAACATCAGTTACCCATCTCCTAGAGGCATTCTCGTTCCAGAGGAATGGGAAGGAAGAATCCATGCCACCAGTGCCACTGTTAGATAGTCGCATACACAATGCGAAGTCATCAAACTCGCTCGGTTTGAATCTACCGTCAGACCCTCTTCTAAGGAACAACCTATCCAAGTCTTTCATGAAATGGTAAAGTGCTAGGTTATGCTCGCCTTTCAATCGCACTACGTTGTCGCCTTTCTTCCTCTCCTTTACAATCTTTCTAGTATCTCTATGCACAAATACTCCCTTACAGTAAGGCCCGTTTTTGAACAAACCACTGAAAGGGAAATCAGGCATGAATGTTTTGCGTACATCATATTCAAGCCATCTTGTATCCAATGAATACACATCATCGAGGGTTGGTGTTCTACCCAGATGCTCACTCCAAGCATTCCAAAACGCCTTGAGTGCAGGGTACACTACCTTGTAGTTGGCTTTCTCCTCAATAACAAACAAACCCTCCTTGTTCCTACCACCAAGTCTCCATAGTTCCACATCGCTCCACTCCTTCGGAAAGAGTGCTTTGAATGCGGAGAAGAAGGAAGAGTTGTTCTTAGCTACATCATATTTCCTTGCCACTCTTCTCATGGCTTTGTGGTATCTAGTGTCTAACGACTTCACCTTGTATATGTCCTCGGTGTGCCATGTGGATTCTGTGTCCGATGCTTCAAACCCTAGATGCTCCCTAAATTCTCTCACAATATCTTTATCATCATTTTTCATTATTCTTCCTCCAATATATCAAAAGTATCAATTGTCATAGTCGCTGAAGGCGTCCATCGCTCAGGGTGTTCAACCGTCTTAATCAAGCCCGCCTTCTTAGCAAATACAATCAGTTCCTTCACATGGTTGTCACTGGGCGACAAATCCAACACAGCACCCTGTGGATGGTTGGCTGGCTTGCCCGGTACGTACATCTGAATATCGCCGTTCTGATACTCAATAAGCTCAAGTGGTGTGTACAACAATCTATCAGAGGCCGCTGACCTCAACACAGCATCCTGCTCACGCAACCACTGGAAGAATTGCTCATGTGGCTTTATCTTCACTGAGTACCCATAGTGTCTGTTGCGGCCCATCACCACTTCTTTCGTAACGCACTGTATGTGCATCTCAAGCTCTCCACTATCGTACTCCACTTTCACTTGCATCATTCCATTCTTTCCTATCTCTATCTCATTCATTTTTCTTTCCTCCTATGTAATCTGTTATCTTCGTTCTCTTCTCTTCTATCTTCGCTTCCTTCGGTGTTACACTTACAACTACACCTGCCTTGTCCAATATGCTACATACCAACGGCCATTCTTTTGCAGTATCCACGCACCAGAACTTCCTGTCCTTGGGTGTGTTTCCCTCAGATACTATGCTACCGCCAGCGCCGATTTCAGACATGTAGCAATACTTACACTCACCATTGTGCATCTCAAGGGGATGGTACTCCTCCCCGCACTCAAAGCACTTCACAGTAGGCTCCTTCAAGGTGTTCTCGATGTTGGTCATCTTCGTGCCACAACTGCATGTGACCGCTCCTTTCTGTACAGGTGAATTGTACCAGTCACTGTTGTCACACGTTGAACAACCTAGTAGAACCATGCCCTTCTGGAACTTACCCGTGTACTCATTCTTCGCATTCTTTTTCTTCGCCCTCGCTTCCTCACTTGCTTTCCTTAGCTCATCGAGCAAATTCTCATCATCATCCTCATCGTAGTCCATGTCGTCAAACGTGAAACCACCAAAACCATGACTGTCAATCCCAATGAAGAGATTCTCACCGGGTTCCAGACCTGTCATCTCTGCTATGTACAACTGCTGCTCATGTGACTCAACTGCGTGTGTGCAGTAGACCGACCTGATATGGTCAATCAAACCGGCCACATCATGCCACTGTTTCTTATCCAGCATGAGATGAGCTAGTATGCACAACTGTACACCGGTCCTACCGTGACCGCCAGCACAAGAGCATGACACCGTTTTGACATCGTGTTCCCTCAAGTCATTGACCAAGGCGACCCAGAACTCTTTGCCCGCATTAGTGGGTATGCTATAGTCAGGCCAGTCAATGACCACGAACTTCGGTAGCTTGGTCTTGTTGAATGCGTCAGCGCATGACCATCCCATGGGAACACTGTCCCTGATTGAACGGGTCTGCAAGACGCCCTCTGGTCCTATCGCAACGTCCGGCACACTATCCATGTTCTGCCAAGCGCCGTTCCTCATGTTGCCTCCACCGTGAACGGTGATACCATCAGCGACAAACACAATTGGATTACCTGTGTGACACATAGGCATTACTCATCACCTCCCATCAGCGTACCTAGGCTTTCCACCCATTCTTCGTCAAACGCTATCTGCTTCTTCAACTTCTTCGCCAACAGGGACCTGAGTAGCTTGTGACTCCTATCAGTGTTCACTAATCCGTTCCATGCCATGGTAAATTCCTCTACTGATACAAACTCCTTCTTGCGTATCTTTCTGCAAACATCGTATGTTATGGGAGACGACTTGCTATCGTCCAGTGCGAAGAACACAGACGGGGAGTTGTCTGATAGTAACATGCTTGTGTCAACACTAATACTGTCATCTTCATTCACCTCTAGCTCACTGCACTTCTCGCACTCCTCATGTCCACATGGAACGAAGTTATCCTCATTCATAGTGTACTTGTTGGAGTGATGCAACCTGTCAGGGCCTAGCTGGTTAGCCTTGTCCCTGATGGCCGGTGGTACTTTCTCACTCTGGGTTATCATGTTGGTGCGAAAGAACGTGTTGTTCGCTTGGTTGTTAGCGAAGTTCAGTATCTCCAACCAGTCGTTCTGTGGCCTCTGTGGGCGAGGTGTTTGAGGAACCCGCTCCCAGAAAGCCCACGCCATTTCTGCGATACAACCATTACCTGAGACTAGCATGTTGTACAACTGGAAGGTGCGGAACATGTGTCTGATTGACGATGGCCTGTGGCTGAACAAACCCTTTCCTGTCTCTTCGTTCTTGGTTGCGTAGTCGAATGCCTCCATACTCAGGAACTTGGTGAACAGACCGGCGTTGTTGTGTTGCCAGTTCTCAGCCTCGTTAGCCATGCTGGTGATTCTCATCAACGTCTCGATGTCAAATACGCCGTTGTCCTTCTTGTGATTCACGAACTGTATTATCGCATCTGCAATGTCGGCCGCAGAACTAGCGCAGGTCATCCACTTCTCTCCACCGTAACCGCCTTTCCAGCCATCCTTGAACATCTTAGCACACCACTTCAAAGCCTCTCTCATCTCAACGTAGGTCAAGTCAAGGTACTCCATCTTGGCATACCAGTGGTTTCTGTCCCTCATGTCCATCTCAACCTTGGTCCACTCTATGTCTTGCGGGGAAGGCCCAGCAAACCACTCTGGCTTCACAGCGACGTTTGGACTCACTAACGCATGCAAGGTGGGTACTATGTCCACACTAGCCTCATCACAGATTCTCTCTGAGTGTCGCATCTCTGCAAGGCACACGGAGAGAGTTGCTTTCACAACCCAACCCACGAACACTCCGGCTAACATGGCACTCTCTTTTCCATTTGCGTTCTTGCCCAACCATTGATGGAAGAAGTGAGCGAACCAACCGTGTTGCCTCATGTATGCTCTTCTGCTCAACTGCAATCCCAACATGAACGCCGCTGCGTACTCATCGGAGTATGCGTTGTAAGGACTGGGTTCAATCGGGAGTCCATCCTCACATGCTACCCAACCTGCACTGCCTTCTACCCAGTCATCACCAACACTAACACTGTCACTCACAATGTACGGTATTCCATGAGCCCTTGCGTGGGCTGCTATATGTGAGGACATGGACCCGTTGGCATGTGCAATGACGAAACCCTTCGGGACATTCCCCTTCGTGATGTTGGCTTCCAACCAAGCTACCTCGACCAATCCCTCTGGTTTCCACACCTTCTTCACACTCACACTACCTTGTGGTATTGAGCCCTCAGTGTCAGCAGTCACAAGAGTAGCTCCACTCATGTACTGGAAGGGGGAGCTGATTGGGCTCGGCGGTGGTGCTTGCCTGATTTGTGTCAGATACGCATAGGCACTGCCGGGGGCAGGATTCTGAGAGTGCAAGTCATGGCCCTCAGTGCCAACGAACTCCATCTCAAACCCGTCCTTGTAACCCAACTTCGTAGCAATCTTGTGCTTCGCCAGATAGTCCTCGGTGTCACTCATGAGGAACTTCAACTGCAAGCCACTCTCGTTCGTGACGCCATCATGACCCAGACCAAGTGTTGCGTACTGATTGGGATGCAACACTGCGCTAGAGTACGCATTCAGCATCTCTTGCATCAGGAAGCAACCCTCTGGGTCTTCCTTCCTCATCACTCCAACAAGCCTCTCCCACGTATCGAGTATGTTATGCTCGTTCACCGCACGGGATTCCAACACACCGTGTCTTGGTGTGAGCGGGCATGTTCTGAGGAAGGCAGTATCCTCAATAACATCCGTGTAGTTTCTCTCAGTGCACTTCTCAAACGCCTTGTCCACTACATCGAAGTTGTCATCCAACAGGAGGGCCACAGTAGTGGGCATGTGATAGCCGACTTGTGACAGGGGTGTATCGTCACCGTAGCTCAGGTCAATCAAGTCGAGTATTGCAGTGGCCTTCTGTGACTTTATGGCCTCTCTCCTCTTGTCGTTCACAACCGCAACAGTCTCTTCAGTGTCTTCTTCCGCTAGCATCTCCTTGAACAAGTCAGTTGCATCGAATTCCTCGCTTATGCTACCACCTCCTCTTCAACAATTACCTTCTCTGTTGGTTTGTGAATCCACATAGTGACGTAACTGCCATGCTTGTCCATCAACTTTATTCTTCCATCACTGTCTCCTACAGAATTAGACAATTCCATCGCCTCTTCCCAATCTTGAGGGGAACCAAAGCACATCTTGTGAAGCAGTTCGATAGGTGTAAGTGTGTACTCAGGGTCACTGTTCCAAGGTAGAGTCATGACCCCCGCAGTTACAATCTCCCTGATGTCCATTCTTTTCTCTGAGAGCCACTCCACCTTAATGTCTGACGACACACCTTCATCACTGTCCCAAACTCTATCTTTGCGCTGGGTAGCATTGAAGTGATTCAGAGCCTTGTGGAACATGTTTCTCACATTGGTTGCCTCGCTTATCTTCTTGAAGAAGATACCAGTATATTCAAAATCCTTGAACCCAAACACACTAGGCTTTTCTATTGGCTCCCACCTGAACTTCACAATCTCATGACCATGCATACGCTCAACTTGGTATCTCTTGTACTTCCAACCCTTACCACACTCGCAGTAGCTGTGTCCGAGGTCGTTCTTCACATTCTTGCTGAAACATATCGAACACTGCGTCTCGCCTTCCTTCCTAGCTTTGGTGTTGGACTCCTGTATCTGCACATCTATCTTGGCAACCCAGTCCCAGTCCTTCCAACCGTACTTGGTGTACTTCCCCCTCCTAGTGGAGACTCGCCTAGCTTGCTTCTCATACATCTCTTCTCCATTATCGTCCACACCAATCGGTATGCTGATGTTCATTTCTTCCCAAGCGTCATTTACAATCAAGCTCCTCTCGGAAGTCCAGTTGCCCATCCTAGTGAGAGCCTTCTTGATTTCCTTGATGACTCCCTTCAAGGGGGCATCGCGGGCTAACTTTCTCCTCACTTCGCTGAACCTAGTCACTTGCGTAGCCGAGATATTCTTCTTCTCGTTCCAACCAAACTGACTATTCAACTGGTCGTTGTTCCACCCACGACTAACGGCTCCCGTATCCCATATTCTGAGGTAGTCATCATTTTCCTCAATCAAGAACCACATTCTCTCGTAGATGGGGGAGTGATGTGCGCACTTCTCGCCATCAGGTATCATCGCCTCGTTGCACTCACCGTATGTGTGTGTTATACGGAAGTGACCACTCCCACCCGATACGGCCCACTCTTTTGCGTCAAGCTCTTGTTCAATCTTCTCCTTCAATTTCTTGAAGGTATCAGAGTGTATCAGAGTCACGGGACTGATTTCGTGACGTGCTTTTTCATTCAGTCTGAATGTGAAGTCACTCCTGTACATCTGGTTACTGGCAAAGTAAATCCTGCCGTGCTTGTCCAGTCTAGCTTCTGGCCACTTGTGCAAGTATGCGTTCACCATATCGTGACCGCAGATTGGCCCATCGGGATTGGGGACTTCACCCCACCCGACTTTACCGCCCATCATCACATAAGCAGTTCTTGTGTACTCATTCACCATGTCCTCTGCATTCAACATCTTGTCCGGTCCAACCGAAGCCAATGTGTAAGCAACCGCCAAGTCCATTGGGTAACACATACCCATTGTCTGTTTCGTGTTGCCCAGCGTCAGGTCAGTGAGTGTCTGGTTGTCCGTGAAGGCAACCTTCTCATCCACTATTCCTGCGCTCAAAGCCCTCTCCCAATTCACATATCCTTTTCTTTCTGCTCTTCTTCTCATATCATCACCTCTAGTCCTAGTTTCTTTGCTCTATCTTCCATTATCTCTGCCCTCTCTCTCATGTTACCACCATTCTGCTCACCAGTGTACTTTGGACTCATCTCAATGCGTGTGTTGTGCCTCTCAAATTCCTCACGCGCCCTTTCACGGGTCATCTTCCCGTTGTTCAATGCCCCGTTGTTCTTCCACACTGCACGTCGGTGAAATGTCCACGACCTTGTTGGTAGGTACTGAATCCAAGTGTCCCAATTGTACAACTTGGCACAAGCACGGGGCCTTTCACCCTGTGCAACAACACCGTCGTAATGTATTTCGTACCACTCTCCGACGCAATCATCATCTGTGTGATATTTCACAAACTCATGCCACTTTTCACTTAGCACAAGCCTCTTCATAATTTTACCACTACCCTCAATCACAGACTCTATGGTATTGTACATCACGTCATTCCAGTCAGTGAACAGACGCATAGCAAATCCCTTGTCTGGGTGATAATTGTTGAAATCAACCAACCCAACCACATTGCCACTCCAATTCTCTTGTGTAACCTCACGTTCAACGCCATCTAAGCATTCTATCATATTCTTTTCTTCTTCTGTATTTATCATTTCATCATCATCATTCATTTTTTTCTCCTCCTTCAGTTATTTTCATTCTAGTCTTATTTAAAGTAAATCTTTCTTGCACGTACGCTTTATAACCTATATTATTCATCATGCTAAAGCCCCCATCCACCAATCAGGCGGGCTTGTGTGTCTGTAATGCACAC
>TARA_R110002020_G_scaffold264832_1_pt1 | contig 30892 bp, 34 predicted proteins | sample TARA_R110002020 | Tara Oceans TARA_R110002020 (sample SAMEA4396489) | marine metagenome | biome: Westerlies Biome; feature: [MES] marine water layer (ENVO:01000295) within the mesopelagic zone...; material: water (ENVO:00002006), including particulate matter (ENVO:01000060) such...
ATCTGGTAAATATCAAAAAAACCTAGATGCCCCCAGTCTTGTGGAGCAAAGAATAAAGAATGGAGGTCATGATATACCAAAGTGGCTTATACAAAGTTTTAAATCATGGGAAAAAGTAAGAAATAAGGCCAATCCAAGTACTATACCTATATGGATAGATGATTACTTAATAAATTATGCACTAAACTATTGTCTAGGATCAAACCCTATTATCCTATGGTACAAGTTTAAAGCTTGTGCAGATAAATTAAGACCATATATAAAAGTATATGAAGCAGGTCAAGATATAGATTTAAAAAAACATCATTGCGCCCTTAGTCTATCGTATGCTACAGGACATAATCTGCAATCCTGGGATGATAACTTTTTTCTAACACCTATGAGATCTGGCTTGATCTGGGAGCAAGCCTTGGGACGTACCCATAGGCAGGGTCAAGCCAGTGATATAGTTAGAGCTGCTGTACCGCAGCACCACACTAAATTTGTAGATCGACTAGCTAGCGCGATACAAGAAGCTAAATATATACAAGAAACTACAGGAAATTTACAAAAACTATGTTATGCATCCTGGGGTGACATAACTAAAAGATCTAATAAAAGAAAGAAAATATGGCAAAACCAAACATCATAAAAAAAGTAATGAATGGTGGATCAAGAGTATGTTGGCAATGGACCCTAAAATACAGAAAATATACATATACAGGTACAGCACCAACAAAATGGTTAGCAAATAAAGTAGCTTTAGAAGTAGATAATTATTTTCAAGAAAGAAATACACTTAATCGGCTTAATACTTCAATGGAGGCTAATACTCAATGTAATGGCAGTAACTTGCCAGGAAGTGTGTTTAATGGTAGAGAATGGTGTAATGAATGTGGTTCGTTACAATTTGTACATAATGGAAGATTCTCTGATCATTTTCCAGAAGAGCACCTACTTACTAGAAACATAATACGATGGTAACTAAAGGAACATGGGTAGAAGGAGAAAATGCAAATTATTTAATAATAAAGAAAGACGATACTTTAATTAACCTTGGGGTTGTTTGGTTATGTTCTAATTGCGATGATTGGCACGGTAAAGTACTAGATCATCCAGAATTAGTATTTAAAAAAACAACACTAAAACAAGCAATGGATGTAACAGAGTCAGTTTTAGCTGATTTATTCTCTGATTTAAAAGGATTATTTGATGAGTAACTTTAAACGACGATTTAGTAAACTAAAAAATGCTGATGCTAATAAAAGAGGAAAACATTTCCTTCCTGGTCTTTATCTACTTACTGTAGAGAAATCAGAAATGTTTGAATCACAAAACCCTAAAAAGAAAGGTCATGATATGCACGCCACCAATTTTAAGGTGGAGGAATTTAGGGGTGAGCGCTATTATGATTTTAAGCGTGGAGAAGATGTTACTTCTGAAGGAATGTTTCAAAAAGGAACATCAGTAAACGCTGTTTATGATTGGGACGATGAATGGGGTTATGGTGTAGCTAATAGTAAAGAGCTTATTGTTGCACTTATCCTTGAAATGGATAATTTTTCAGAAGAATCAGAAGAGGCAGTGTTTGATGCTTTTGATGATCCAGAGTTTGAAGAGCAACTTAATGGATGGTTATCTAATGGTTCTTTTGTAGGTCTTCAATTAGTGGCAACTGTTCAAGATGTTGGGGGTGAAAATAAAAACTTCTTTAAACCTTCTTGGACACCCGCTAGTCGATCAAATGTATTCCGCTAGAGTTACTTTCTTCCTTTGTTTTCTCTAACGGAGTATTTAGCCCCCTCTCTGGTATCGACTAGAGAGGGGGCTTTTTAGTTATGCCTGTAATATACACTGAAACATATAGAGGCTATTTATTAGTCTTTAAAATGGATAAGACAACTAAGCGGTTTTACTTTACAGTAACAAAAGAAGATACCTTATTAATTGAGGGTAATATAATATCCTTACTTATAGGGTTAAAGATGGTTAAAAGGTGTGTAGATATATATGAAGACGAAAAAAAAGAATACATACAGTATTGACTACTCAAATACAAAAGACAAAGAAGAAAATATAGCTGGGTTTTTTACAGAAATAGATAAGCCAGGATATCCTAGGAGGAGAAGGGATAAAACAGGTAGATTACTCGACGTAGTTAGGGATAAATATGATAGACCTACTTAATGCTGTAGCTATAGATACAGAGACGTTTCTAATAGCCCCTGGAAGGGTTGCGCCACCTCTGGTGTGCCTAACTACCTGTAAGACTTCTTCAGATCCAACCCTAGATGACTATGATTTAGGGATATATGACAAAAATCAAGCATACTCTATATTTAATGATTATTTACATAGTGATATAACTATAGTAGGTCAAAATATACAGTTTGATATGGCCGTTATGGGATCTGCTTTCCCTGATCTCTTATTACCTATATTTACAAAATATGAAAAAAATGAAGTATTTTGTACAAAAATAAGAGAGTTACTTTGGAAAATAACTACTGGGGAATATAAATCAGATAGGGACGCAAAAAACCTAAAACTAAGTCTATCCGATTTAGTAAATAAATATTTGCGTGAGAATGTAAAAGGAAAAAAAGGAGATAGTTGGAGATTTAAATATAGGCAATTGGTAGACACCCCGTTAGAGGATTGGCCTAGAGATGCGTTAGATTATGCAATTAATGACGCATGGTATACTTTACGTGTAGCCAGAACACAGAATAAAGTACTTCCAGATCAAGAGAATCAAACCAGATACGCTTTTGCGCTACAGCTTATGCGTTGCTGGGGAGTAAGAACAGATCCAAAAAAAGTAAATGAACTAGAGGATAGATTAAGGAAAAGAATAAACAGAGCTAATAAAATATTATTAGCTAAAGGATTAAAAAGACCAAATAAAGATAAATATTCTAAGAACCTGAAAGAAATAAGGGCTTTGATTGAAAAGCAAAGCAAAACTTATGGAATACAAGCTAAAAAGACCCCAAAAGGGGCCTATTCAACAAGTAAAGAGGCATTATCTTATATGCCTTGTATAGGCAAACCATGTAATCCAGAAATGGACTATTGGTGTAGTAACCCGTTACATGTACTAAAAGAGATATCTGAAGATGAGGGAGAATTTACAAAATACTTGGGGTTTCTCAGATCAGGTACACTCGAGGTTATTAATCCTAGAATATCAAGCTGTAAAAGCACGGGCAGAACTAGTTTTTCAAAACCACCTCTCCAACAGATGCCTAGACGCTCGGGCGTTAGAGAGTGTTTTATCCCTCGTAAAGGTTATTATTTCATTGGAGCTGATTACTCAGCAAATGAATTAGTTACATTAGCTCAAGTATGGTTGGATATGTTTGGTACATCGCAACTAGCTGAGTTAATAAACGACGGTATAGATCCACACTTATATGTAGCCTCTCTATTATTAGATATTCCTTATGAAGTAGCTGTTGATAAGAAAAAAGATAAAGAAGTAAAAGAGTTTAGGCAATTATCTAAGGCACTAAATTTTGGATTACCCGGGGGCTTAGGTGCGTTTACTTTTGTGGGGTATGCAAGGGGTACCTGGGGAGTTAGTATCTCAGAGCAGCAAGCTAAAGAATACAAAGCAAAATGGTTGTCGTGGTTCCCAGAAGCTAGAGATTATTTTAATTATGTAGGTGATTGTGTATCTAACGGATCCTTTACATTAGAGCAACCTAGATCATATAGATTAAGGGGTAATGTAGGTTTTTGCGATGGATGTAATTCACCTTTTCAGGGACTAGCTTCTGATATGGTAAAAGACGCTTTATGGAACATCACAAAAGAATGCTATACAGATAAATCATCTGTACTATACGGTACCAGACCTATTTTATTAATGCACGATGAAATAATAGCTGAGTCCCCAATACCTTTAGCAGCTGAGGCAGCAGAAAGACTATCTGAACTTATGTTAATTAGTGCTAATAAATGGTGTCCAGACGTAAAAAGTAAAGCATCTCCTTGGATGACAGATCGCTGGTATAAAGAAGCGGATACTGTAAGAGATGCTTTAGGTAATTTAGTTTTGTGGCAACCTTAGATCATTATTTTATCCTTGTAGTACTTAATTTATTAACTAAGGTATAATACCCCGGTCCCAATAACTTATCTTTTTTTAATTTTTTAAACCAAGAAGCCGCCTCTTTTTTAGTAGAGAATTTAGGGTGATTAACTTTATAATAAGTTAATCGCCCTTTATTTTCAATAGAGTGAAGGAAAAAAGGATCCATCTCATCGGTATCCTGGGGTACCTTGGAAGGGTCTTTGCCTTTCTTTTTCTTTGATGCGCTTGTTGACAATATCTTTTCCTTTTTGTTTTCGTCGACGTAGGATGAATAAATCCCTTTGTTTTTGCCAATACTCTTTTAGCTTACCCTCTTCTTCATTTAAAGCATCATCATAGAATTCTATAAGCTTATTTATATTATCTAACTGTTCTAGTTTTTGGGCTTCTGTATAGTCGGGAAAATATTGTATATGCTTTTTTCTCTTCTTTAAGGGCGTAATAAACCCTTTCCTAAAAGATGCTTTATATCTATCTATTGCTTTACTTACTGGGGTTGCTTTGCTTTGCTTGCCCATGGCTTCTGTGATTGCTTCTGATTCCTGCATACCAGTGTCTTCTGAATCAGGTAAGCCAACATATCTAGGTTGAAACCCCAGGCCAACAAGCGACCTAAATGACCATTGAAATATATCCCGCCTAAATTCTTTATCTTGCTTTTCATTAATGTATTTAGGTACTTGCCATCTTTTATTTACCTCTGAAAAATCATATAAAAATCCTGAAAAATCAGGATATCCTGGTTTTGATATAGCTGAGGCACCTATTTGAAGAAACCTAGTAGGGGTTACTCCCATAAATGATTTACTTATTTCTGCTGCAAAAGATGCTTTACTCTGATGCACTCTAGTGTTAGATAATTTATGTAATTGCTCAGAAAGCAATCCGCCACCTAAACCTACTAATTCTAATGCATCACCTAAATCATAAGGGTTTCTAATGTATTTATTTAATTTTTTTCTATATTTATTTATTAAACGACTCTTCCCACTATTGTTTTGCATTTTTAGTAAATCAGCAAGCTCTTCTTCACTAGGTTTTGAGGAGAAGAATATATGATCAAATGACCTTAATACCGCGTTAGATGGTGCCATCCAATTATAACTTTCAGCTTTATGCGTCTCTAGCCATAAAGGATTAGAGGTTAATCTAATAACCATAGCTTCCGGTTTACCAAAATCCCAAGATAACCACCGTCTCGTTTCATCAGGGTTTTCTAGTAAATCACCTCTTAAATTATTTACAAGTAATGATCTACTAGCTGCTAAACCCATAGCTTCTTGCATCTGTTTAGATGCAATATATGTACTATTAGTTTCAATAAACCCAGGGATTTCTGCTGTTCTAGATATTAATCCCTTTTGCCCCGGTCTGTCCATAGCCTTGAAAAACCATGTAGTGTATGGGCTCGCTAAACCAAATAATGGACTAGATTTTAAGCGTCTAGTGTGTGGCCCAACGTCTTGATAATTAAAGAATAAATTCTCTGCGGACCTTGCACCATATTCAAAAACTGTTCTTTTTACGTCTGTAAACGTTGCATTAGGTTTTTTAAAAGATCCAGGTATATAAGCTTCAGTTGGTTTAGCTGCTTTGTAAGGAAGGGGGGTTGGATATAGAGGTTGTGAAATAATTGGAAAACGACTTGGTTCTATATGCTCCTTAAAACCGCGCGGCTCACCAGACCCTTTATACTCCTCAGTAGGTTTTGATCTATGAAAGGATCCAACGCCTATATCAATATCTGCCTCAGTATACCGACCCTTGACCCCCTCTAAATAAGGGCCTGGTACGTATTTAGCTGTAGCCCCTGGTGAAGCTGGTATGCTTTCAGTAGGTAGATCAGCCCGCGACCCCTCCCCAGGGGCGTCGAGAAAGAATCGATCCTTAGGCTGCTGCTTTCCTTTTTCTATATCCTCAGCTATTTCTTTATATGATTCTTTAAAGGATTTTTTCTTTTTAACATCAGGTAATGTATAAGGAGGGTTATTTATGCGATTGCTTGTAATTTCCCAGGCGCCGCTAGGTGATTTAGATATATAAACTTTAACTCCCTTACCCATAGGTAATCCAATATACTGGTTGGGAGCTAACGTAGCTACAGCATTTAATACTTTCTTTGATACATGCCATGCCTCTTCTAACTTAAAGATATTATCTCCCCATTTATAGTAGTCTTGCATTCCTTGATAGAATTTACCAATTGGTGTTTTATTAATAAGATCAACAATTGGTCCAGCTACTGGTATATCCTTAATTAAGTTAGCTCCTGTACCTATATCAGCGTCTAATAAAGTAGTATCTGTTAACCCTAATTCCTCCATAGTTTTAAAGAATCCATCTTTGCCTGACACTGAATAATCATGACCTCTTTGCCATTTTTTATATTGTAACCCTAATTTAATACCTTTAGTTAATACAGTAGATCCAGGAATACCTCTCCTTATAAACTGCATAAAGGCGTTAGATATTAAGTTATTATTAGCACTTGCTATATTATGTACAGTGCGTTGTCTTTTAACCTGGGCTTGTAACTGTAGGGTCGCCTCAAGTAAAGCTCTTTCTGCCTGACCTTGAGATCTAGCATACCATTTTATAGATGAATTAAAATATGAAGGTACCATAATAGGACCTTCGCTAGGATCTACATCTAAATATTTTCTAGCCTCTATACCTAAGGTTGTTCGACCCGGTAATAGCATTCTTTGCTGAGGCATATCTAGAGCAAGTTTTTCTAACTGTGCTCTGTTTTTTTGCCAATTACCTACTATATGCGATTTCTTTAACTGGTGGTTTCGATCAACTAATTCCTTAGTTAATTCTTTACTTGGTATTTGATATGAGTTTACTTTATCTATAAATTCAGAAGATAGTACTTCCTTTTGTATAGTTAAGTCTTTACCATCAGCTAATAATTCGTCTACTTCACTCCTAAGTACTTTTTTATTACCTTTTACTGTGCGTATAGTTTGAGGTAAATCAATATCTAATAAAGATTTGTTAATCTGATCTAGTAATGCGTTTAGGTTACCACCTTGACCCTCAAGATCTAAAGCTAATCTATTAGCTAAACTGGCTCTTTGAGAAAAGGCTCTTTCCGGGTTCAATAAAACGTCATCTACATATTGCTTAATAACATTTTTTCTATCTTTATTTGGTAAATAACGTAAAGCCTCTTTAAGCTTAGGACCAAAATTAAAAGGTATTCTATTACTAGTTACTAGCTCTTTAAATTGATCTAGTTTAGGTAATATAGCTTTTTCATACAGGTTAGATAATCCCTGAAGCCCCTTTGATGTTGCTTTAGCTCCTTTTGCGGCCTTTACTAATGTATTAGCTGCAGATAATATAGGAGTTATAGTAAAGAAAGAAGTAAGCGGAAAAGCCTCTAGAGTGTCTAAGGGGTTATTACCAAACTCTAGAGCAGATGCCGCAATACCTGGGGCGACCCCTCTACCAAATTCTCTACCTTGATCAAGCGGATCCCTTTCATCAAAAGGATCTGTAATAAGTACTGCAGAGATTATTTCCGCTGGAAGAGCAGCAAAGTCTAATATTTCATTAGACGCTCTTTCTGGTAAAGATTGTTCTAATCTTTGTTCTCTTAATCTCTGTATTGCTTGACGTTCAGGGCCTTCCTCTAAATTCCAAGTTTCATGCTCTGGAGAAAGATTAGGTATCATAACCTCAGCCAAGCCCTGACCTACGCCAAGCAAAACGCCTGCGGGTTTTTCAATAAAATCCGGTAATCCTATACCAGATTTTTTAACCTTTAACTCCGCTTGACTACCACGACCAACTTCTCTGATCTGAGAAGGACCTAGCTCTTCACCTGGGGTTATAACTACTTGTGTAGCCCCCGGGGTAGATAGGTCTTCGCCTTTGCCCGGATCGGCCACTACCTTAGGCTGCGCTAGGTAATTACCTCCCTTGGGGTCTTCCTTTGTTGGATATTTTCTAATAACGTCTGGTATTTCAGTTAAGCCTATTAAATTTTTTAATCTCCTCGCTTGCTTAATTCTTGATCTTTCTATTGGTGTTAAATCTAATTTATGTTTTTCTTTTAGTTCTTGTATTTTTTCAACAAGTTTAATATCAGAGAGTAATCTAGCAGGTAATCTATCTAGATTCTCTCCTTCTTCAAGCTTTATTTTAGCTAATTGATCTAGTCTTTGATTCTCTTTTTCTAAATCAGCTTTAGAACCACCCTTTAGCATTGTCTGGATTCTATGTAACCCTACTTCATTAGATAACCCTTTATCTGCTTTTATAAAGGCTGATAAATCTGATATAAAGCCGCTTAACCTATCTTTTTTTAGTGGGGTTTTCCTTTCACGCGCTCTTACTCCTGGTATAGATGATAGGGGTTTTGTAAATCCTTTAAGTGACTCAAGATCTGATGTTTTTGTTTGTTTTAAAGAAGAGGCCGATGCAGGAGGGTCTTCTGCATGGTGTTCATGCCGTTGTCTTTGGTCTGACTCAATATCCTTATGTATGATATCAGACTTTTGTAGCTTAGCTTTTTCTTGCTCAAACTCTTTTTTGAGTTTATTAAATTCGTCCTCTTTCTTACTCATGTTTAATCTCTAATGGTTATACCAATTGAGTTAGCCTTCACTTCTACCCCAGCGGTGTCTATACCTAACTCCTTTAGTAAAGCATAAAACCCCTTAAGTAATATAGTAGACCCTATACCTACCCATGCAGATCCTGAAGTAGTACCTAATTCTTGACCTAGCGCTTGTAGTCCAATATCTAAGCCTATCTCTATGGCAGACTCTAGCCTATCATCTTGAGCCATTAGTTTGTCCTTAAGTCATTTAAAGAACATGGGTTTTTACTAGTAGCTACTTGAATAACTTCACCATCCACTACTAATGTAATTTTACATGGTGGACCTACCTTAATATCTAACTCCATCTTAGTCCCGCTTACATATCTAGTACATCCCATAGATAAAGTAAGTACCATAAGTATTATATATTTCATGACTTTTCTTTACCTATGGTAGATGTTGCTGCTTTTCTAAAAATAATAGCAAGCATAGATGTACCTATCCCTATGGCAGCTGTTGTTATTTCAGAACCCCATTGTAGTTCTAAACTAATAATAGTTAATACACCAGTGACTGCAGAGATTATGCTGGATTGGATTGTTCTACTTCGCCACCAAGGTTTTTTATTATTCATTTTTTTACCGGGGCATAAGAGCCTGTATGTTTTCTATAGGAGTTAGATAATTCTCTAACATCAGATCGCAAATTATCCATTGAATCAATAAGTCTTAATGATACTACATTGGATTCATTTTGTGCTTCTGTCGCCTCTTTTTGAGCTATTCGTATCTCAGATAACTCTAACTTAAAATCAGTCCTTTGTCTATCTTCTTGTTCCATATGTCTAGTTTCTTGACGCTCTAATGTATCTATAAATTGACTAGTTGTTGAAGTTAATTGTGTTTCGTATTTTTCAATTATTTTAGGTAATCCAGACTTTAAAAACCAAAAAATAAGAGCAATAGCACCTACACCCGCAGATATTTGCCCAATCCAATTATACCAGTCTGGTTGTTCCATTATACTTCTTGTGGTTTAGGTAGGTCAGTTACACGATTACCGGATTCAGCTGATTCTATAGTAAACCTATATGCATACTTAGGTTTATATCCTCTAAACCTCATTAATGTATAGTGTTCTATAAAAAGACCATCTGAATGGTGCCACCTATGGTGCGCTTTAATACCTCTTTTATGGGAGTTTGGTTTATTTCTACCCCATTTAAATCTATAAAGATCTGTACAAGGCCAATCTAATAAATCAGACTCAAACTGAACATCTAACCATAAACATAATTGCCATACAGCTTCGCATTGATCTAAAGGAGGTAATATATAATATTTTTTATGAGCCCAGCATGTTTTAATTACATCATCTCTATTTTTCTTACCATAGTATCGATTAATTACTTCAATAGATACAGAGTTCTTATTGTGTTTTCCGCCGGCATGTATTGTATAATACTTTACAGGATCTACATGTTGCCTAATTACTCCGTCTTTTTCTACAGTAAAGTGTACAGAAAGTTTTCGCTTATTTAATACTTTATACGCTGTCTTCCATGTAGAAGTAACTGATTCATGCAATACAATCTCTATGGGTTCTTCTTTTCTTTTAAGTTTTTTCCTAAATCCTTTAGATTTTATAATATCAATACCGTAAGCTAAAGAAAGCTTAGTAAGCCAATTAAACAACCACATTAAGGATACACTTTATGTAATACAAAGTTAGCACTATATATCTGATCCTGGGTTTTAGCCTGGCCCCATTCTACAGCGATATCCAAAGTGTTAGATATTGTAGTATCAATAGGTTGAACATCTTGAAAAACAAAACCTTCAAGACTTCCGGTATTTCTATTATATGCAAAATTACCGTTAGTGCAGATACTACCAGCCACACCAATAGCTGCAAAAGTAAAATCTAACTCACATTCCCAACCTAATGCAGTAACTGGTTCTAGTACAACGGGACCAGTAGACGCCAGTACTATAGCACCTGCTTTAATACGTATATTGATTGTATCTCCATTCTGAGCAGAAATAACCCCTCCAATCTTTGCATGGAAGCTATCGCCTACTACAAAAATATCTGCAGGTACAGTTAATGAACCTACACCAGACCCAACAATACTAGTCTCCACTACAGTATTTGTTACAGTGGCACTAACCGCTGTTTGAGCATATAAACCAATTGGTTGAATAGCTGCTACAGCTGCTTGAAGAGCTAATATTTGAGTAGCGAACGTAGCATCATTAGCATATAGTGTAACTATCTCATTAGAGTTTGTTGTTATATTAGATGCACTAGTGGCTATATTAGTTGTATTGGTGGCTATATTAGCCTGATCTGTAATAAATGCATTATTTATATTATCATATGCGGTACGTAAAGGATCCCCAGTCCCGTCATTAGGTGCAGCACCTATATTTACTACTGTCATTTAATCATCCTCATAGGTTGATTTACCCTTACCTATAGTCAAAAGAATACCGGGATTTAAGAAATCCTTTAGGGGTTGTCCGTCAATAGTTAATGCAGCAAAATCCCCTATATCAAAATTCTCTAAACCATCAAAAATCTCTTTCAATAGTTTTGGAGATGGTCTTTGAATTAGTTTCGCTACTTTAGCCTTTAAGAAATCAGCTTTTTTGGTATTTTGCTCTATATTATCTATCTTATCAGTTAATAGTTCTTTAAGTTTTTGTGCTCTACTTTGTTTATTCATTATTTTATCTAATGATTTACCTATTGAGTCATTTTGTTTTTTAAGTATCTTTACCTTACTACTTAATAAACCTTGAGCTTTCTGTATAGCTTTAATAGCTTCCTTACTTGCCTTACCTCTTGCTTTTGAGGTAACTTCTGGAATATCTTTAAAGATAGCCCCTACCTCATCACTAGTAAGCGGTCCCTTGGCTTGCTCCTCCTTTAATCTATTTAATGCCTTTTTAATCTTATCTATTTTATTTTGATCGGCTTGAACATCATGCCATTGATCAGCACTTTTAAGTAACCTACTAGCTGTATTAATCTGCGCTGTAGATAATTCTGCTTGACGCCCCTCAAGCTTACGTAATGCTTTATCTATCTCGGCTGCTTGTTTTTGTGCCTTCTTTTGTCTATTTCTAGTCTCTCTATCTAAATAAGGTATCTGACGCCTAAGGTAGCCACCACCACCTGATTTTTTTCTTCCTAGGTATTTTGTTTTGGCTTTTAAAGCATCTACCTTAGCTCTAGTTAGTTTCTCGCCTTGCCTAGTCTTAGCTCTTAAGGCTTCTGCCTGAGCCTCTGTAAGATCTCCTCGCTTTTCTGCATCATCTATTGCAATTAACGTCCTAGCTTGTAAATTTTGTACCTTAGCTCTTTCTATAGGTGTTTGTGCTTTAGGGAATAAAGAAGCTAGTCTTTTTGTATCATGAGCTTTATGTTTACCAGTAACTAAATCCATTATAGATGAAGGCCCCGTATCACTAACACTTTTAAGGGCATCATATAACATCATTTGTTTTGCTGGTGTATTAGCATAAGGAGCTAATGCAAACAAATCACCCATAGATTTGATCTTAATAGTTCCTGGTAAGTTTGTGGATAATACTTTACCTGGAATATCTTGATTAGAAACTAAGCCAGAGGCTAGATCACCTGTTTGTATTGTCGTCTCTGGGGCAGGTACCGGACTAGTAGTGGGTTCTAATAAAGGAGCAGGTACCGGACTAGTAGTAGGTTTGTGTATATCTGGAGATTCAGTAGCTTGCTGTAAAGCAGCAAACTCACCCGCAGCTATAGCATCCTGTAAAGTAGCCTCATCAGGTAATGGAATAGCTAACTCCCCTCTAGAGGGTAATTGTCTACTAGATTCAGATAAAGTTGGTTTACCAACCCTACCTGCCCTATCCATTATCTTATCATCTATAATCGGAGGTAATTGTTTTTGAGTAGTTTGTTCTGTACCAAAGAATTTAGCAGCCTCTATTTCTGGAGTATCTCTAGCTGCCTTATCTATTGCATGAACACCACTAGCAATTAAACCACCTACTGGACCTTCTAATACCTCTCTACCCAAAGATAATAAACCAGCCGCATCAGCTAAATGATCTCTTTTAGGTGCTATGTATATATCGTCAGTCCATCCTGGTACAGATGTTTTACGAAAAATAGTAGCGTTTTTAAGTATTTGGCCCATTAGAAGGCTTTTTCTACAATTGGGTTACCGGTACTTACATTAGTATATAAATCATCCGGGTTAACCGCTTCTTGGAATTCTTCATCGGCTATTTCAACGGCTCTACGCGCTATTACATCCCTAACTACAGGATCTCCCTCGGCGGCTAACATAGCCCTTACACTACCTAAGAAATTCTCTACATCCTCACCCATAGAGAATATACCACCTTCATACCGCTCCCTAAGCTTGTAAAGTGCTTCGTTGGCGTTTTGTATTTTCTCTGTACGCACTTGAGACTGACTACCCATCTCCTGTAAAGCTATTTGTTCTTCTAATGCAGTTTGGGAAGCTATTGTTTTAGCATCCATTAAACCTTGCGCAGTATCCGCCTCAAAAGCAGCTTCTCTAGATCCCCTATCTAATGCAGTTTGTCTAATTTGTGCAGCGGCCCCACCACCTGAAGCCATTGCACCGGTTTGACCAACGGCACCAGCCAATCCTTGACTTGCTTCATGCCTTAATGCAGATCTACCAGATGCTTGACCTCTAGTATAGTCGTCTATGTTTTGACGTGTAGTAGCTGTAACACCAGCTAACGCGGCTTTTGTTCTTTGACGTCTGGCAAGCTCTTCTTGATAGTCTTTTGTAGCTTGCGTCAGTCCGGCATCTTTTACACTATTTGGGGTTCTAAACACCTGATGATGAGCACGATCTAGCCAAGGTTCTTTCTCTGGTATGTACGCTTTTTGTTTAAAGGATGATTTTTTAATGTTTTCTGCCATAACTACCCCACCAAATGTTTTTTACCAAGAAGATATAAGAAATGTCCGCCATAACCTGCAAGAATCCCTTGTGGATTCAATACTAGAGGGTCTTCAATTGTTTTCTTTATACGCACCCTAGCTTCTATGAATTGCTCTTGACCTAATATAGCAGAAAACCCAGATCTTGGTTGTGTGGGAGTTCTAGCCTTTCCTATGTAATGAGGCGATCCCTGAGGAAATACACCATTACCTATATATACACTAAAATCAAGAGGTATATTATGTAACTCCCAATCAAAACCTAATTCAAAACTAGTATTGTGTATTTTAATTTTATCTAACAGCCTTTGTTCCCAGTTATTATTTGGTACTCTAATAGCTGGAAATTGCATAGTATGTTTAGCTATTTCTTCGTAGCCCATATCATCGGCTTGAAGACCCCTACCTATACCAATATTTACATCTACTTGAATATGATCTGGTACTTCATTTGCTACATAATCTACACCTAGTACATTGGCAGTAAACATACTCCAATTCCAAGCTAGTACAATATGATGCACAACAAAGGGGAATTTAATAGGCCACACTCTTCTGTCGTTTAATATTTGAGGAGTAACTACCCCAGCTTGTCTATACTCACCCCCAGACCAATAAGCCTGAAGATAAGCATCCTCATATAATATACCACCATGTAAAGATCCACCAAATAAAGGAAGAGTCATTACTTCATAACAAGAATCATCACCTATTTCTTGATTTGGTGGTGATTCACTAAATTCTGTATAGCCTCCCTTTAATTTATCAGTAAATACTTTATCTACTGTATATAATGATGTAGATACTCCATCAGATCCCTGAGCCCGTATAGCGTTATTAGCTAGTGGTGTATCTATGTAAAGAGAGGGGTTATCTTTGTTCCCGTCGTGCTTGGTTGGTATATTTACTACTTCTGAATTTGGTCTATTATCTACATCTCTTTGTATAAGGGGTGACTTAAATTTAAGACTTACTTGAATACCAGGTAATACATATGACTCAAAAAAACTTACATTATCTCTGTTATATAATCCATTACAGTACAATAAAAAAACATATGTCTTATATGGGTTTATTGCTTTGTTAATATCTTTTACGACATAAGGGTTAAATCTAAATGATTTACCAGAGAATGCATCACCTGGTATCTCTACAGAAAAAACCTCTCTTTCTGGGGATATAACATCAGGATTAAAGATAGTTTGTTGCTTCTCTACAACAGCCATAGAGAGATCATAGGCGTCTACAACATCTCTAAAGTTTAATTTACCCGCATCAGCGCTAAAGGGTGCAGGTATTGTTTTATTATAATGACTATCTGGTATACAGACCCCTTCTCCTCTTTGACTAAATGATATTTGTATCTCTGTTAATATAATCTCTAATGTATTTTTATCTATTTGATAACTATAAGGAACACCCTCCTCTACCTGCATCCTATCTTGAGGCGGGTAAAGCACAAAAGGTATACCAAATGGTCTAGATCCAGAATCGTCTGGAAAAGAAAAGAAAGAAGAATCAATAAACGGTATAGGTAAATTTACTCTAAATGTACCATACGGTGTATTTAATTGATTTTGTTCAATATTACTGTTATTTATTTCTGTTACAGCATTATTTATAGTATCGTATACATGATCTACTGTAAGCTTAACCCCTCTAGTTAAGTCTTTATGTTTTATTTTAGCCAATGATAGGCTCCATTACAGTTAAGCAGCTATTCATGACTTGACTACTCCAAGGGTATTCTGTCCAAGCTTGTGGAGCACCAGCAAAGGGAGGGGGCGTATTTACATATGTTGGCGGGTATTTAGGAAATATAATAGATAACCTAACTCTAGATCTTTGGTGTATTGGTACGTATAGAGAAAGAGGTAAAGCTACACCAGCTAAAGGACCCCCGGCATATAATACAGACATCTCTGGTGGTGTAAAAAGTAATGGGTTTGGCCAATCTATTTGGCTAAATTTCTTTAAAGCAACCTTAAAGTTACTCTTTTTAACCTCTACATCAGATAAGGACCTATCTTCCCTATCTAACTCACAATCAACAGATACATTTAAAACTAAATCTTTAGTAAGATCACCTACTGATATACCCTCTGGGGTATCTGGCCCATGCCACGTCCAATCATTTTTATAATATCTATCTAGTATTTGTGGGCTATCTATTATTAAAAAAACAGTCCAATCAACCAACACAACTGGATCAGAGAAAAATAGGGTAGTTTCCCAAATATATTGTTGGGGATCTCCAGATAACCCAACATCAGGTTCTGCAATGTCTGGATCTATACCAGGTATTCTATATCCCTTCTCTCTATTTTTATTAGTTATATTAGATAAATCACCTGCATCTGTTACAATATCATTAACCTGATTTATTGATCTGAGAAAGGGCCAACTTTGGTCGTTAAATGGAAAGACAGAAGGTTGCGGGGGCGTAGGGGACCAGCCCGATATAAATTGTGTAGGTAACCATTTTGTCTTAATGTCTCCCCTAGGTATATCATTAAATCTACTTTCTAAATCCTTTAACGCTTTTTGTAATCTATCCCCATCTATGGTGGTTCCATCAGTAAATTGCTCATTAGTTATTGTTCGGGGGTGTGCGGACCAAGACATTAGAAACTACCTATAAGTGTAACATTACCGTAAGATAAGGAAGTATCATTTATGCATCCAATAGCTTGAACATCTGCTATTAAGCCAGTATTTAGTATCAATAATCCACTAGATGGTCCACCAATGAATTTACAACCTAAAAGAATTAATTTAGCTGATCCTATTAATTCTATAAAAGGTACCTTATCTTGAGGCTCTTTTATAAATATACAATTTTGTAACTTACATGTTGAATTATCTACTATAATAGATTTTCCATTACTAGACGATATAAAAGATAAGTTACTTAAAAAGCAATTTTTAAGTAACTTACTAGTTCCACTAACTAATGTACTAGCTCCTAACCCCATATAGTTACTATCAATTATATCTATATTAAAAGAAGGATAAGATCCGGCAGATATTTGCCTAGTCTTATCAGTTTCTTCATTAGATTGATTTAAATAAGTAGTGTTTGATGTTATATCTAGTCCAAATAATAGATTACTATTATCTTGACTTATTTGCTGCTCTACAGTATTTGTTACTTGTACAGTATTATTTTTAACACTCACGGCGATTCCACTTCTGATGGAGCCCCGGACGTATATTGGCCGCGTTTTCTGCGTCGACCCGTTGATACAGGCTTAACAAGCGCGGCGGCTCTTTCAAAAACTAAACGATTAGCTCTATTTCGCATAAAGCCAAACAAGGTATAAGTAAAGCTCTTACCTTTTAATACATCAGAAGTAAGTAACTCAGATACATCCTCATCATCTATTAATAAAGTACCCGCGAGATTATCTATTGAATCTCCCCAAGTAATGTCTAGATTAGCGAATATTTTTTTACTTATATCTCCAGTAGATATTTTTTTAAACCTATCTCTAATATTTATATTTGATTCACTAAAGTAATTACTTGGAAATAATAACTTTATATCATCCCCCAAGTAATCCAAAAACTGAGACATATATTCTTTACGATCTGCACTAACTATAACATTTAAAGTAGCTAATGGCCAGTTACGGAAAAGTAAATCATTGCCTGTACCATGAGACAATAACCTAATTAATAAACCTCTTGCCTTTAACCTACCTGGTGCATTTAATGCTACGTTATCACTTTTATATATCCAATCTACAGCTTGTGCTATATTATCTCTTCTGCGTTGTATATCAAAAGGTATAAACCACTGAGACCATATAACCGGATTTAGTGTTTCTGATTTTGTATTTTTAGTGTCGTGAAGTTCTGCACTTATAAAGTCTATACCCATACCAGATATAGCCTCATCTCCTGGACCCGACCAGCCCATAGGTATATAAATTAAAGTATTTCTAGTCTCTAATGTTAGATTTTGATAAGGGTGAAATAACCAAGAATCTGACGCTGGTGGGCTAGGTGCGCTGGCACCATCCCAGTTTATTCTAATTTCATTGCCATTAGTATCAGGGACACCACCTGAGTTATAGCATTGAACTTCTGATAGTCCATTTATAGGAGCTTTAGGACTATACCCTTCTGTAGAGGCTAATCTCTCTGGAGGTAATAAATAATCAATTTCTTGATTTTGACTAAATATTGGTCTCCAGTGAGTGTTATCGAACTTAAAAGATATACTAAAGTTATCTACACCTACTGTTAAATTATCTTCTCTAGGTACAACAACAATAGGTATTAAAAATACAAAACCACCTAAAGATACTTCAGTACCTCCAGGAAAAATATAACCCTCAGGTACTCTTTCCCACTTTTCTAAATATATGGCACCATTACTCTCTGGTGGTGTATAGTCATATTGGCCACCAATTAATCTATTATCTTCTGAATCTATGTTTCTATCTAAAGCGCCACCTTTACCATACTCTAGTATATAATAAGAACTAGATGTTATGGATGCATTAATTGGTGTATTACCACCTAGTAAAGAATAATCCACTATTGTTTGATTATCTACAGATCCAACTAACGTAAATTTACCTTTATTAAATAATAACCAAGGATTTTTTATATTTTCCTGAACGGCTACTATAGGAATAACTCCCTGAGATATAGGATAGTTATCTGCAGTTATTTCATCATCATCTGCAGTTACTTTATCAGTATCTGCTGTAAGTCCATCAAATATCTCTTTCTCATAAGCGACACTATCAAAAGACCAAATAGACCAAGCGCCATTACTTGATTGACATAAAGCCATATTTTGATCTGGTAAATTAACAAGAAGTATTTCTAGATCTTTTACATATAATAAATTAACTTTAGATGAGTTAAAGAATGTTGTTGTCTTTGGTTGGTTTTCTGTTAAAAGAGAAAACCCTTGTTGTGTAAAGTAAGAAGTTAATGGATTTGTTATAAAATCTTTAAAAAAGGGATCTATTCTATCTGATATATACTCAATGAATAGATTGTTAGACATTTCATATATTCCATTCCTATCTAGCCAAACAATCTTGCCTTGTCTTCTACATATTGAATTATTGTCAAAACAACCTACAGAATCACTTATTTTATCTAATCTTCCTTGGCTAGCCAATCCACCTACTGATGGTCTATATACCCAAGTTTCTGTAGGTGTAAATATAATAATGTTACCATAGTGCTCTATGATACCTGTTATATTTTGTTGACTATTAGTTAATGATATATAGTTATTTACAGATAGATTAGTTGGTTGCCCAACATCAGAAAAATAAAGCTCTCTCTTGGATGCATATACTAATCTATTCTCAAAATAAGTCAAAGATACAGGATCTGGAAAATCTGAATCTGTAAAATACTCTATACCTAGAGTAAATACCCCAGGAGATGGTACTGCTTTAGATATAGTAGATGATTCAGAATAATTACCCGACCAATCTGCTTTATTTACTTTATCTATTTGCTTTATTCTATTAGATCCAAATAAAGTAGGATAATATACAAACGTACCAGCTATCTCAGATCCAAAAAATAATATATCTCTAAACTCTTGAAAGAAAAAAGAATTCTTTCCAGAAAAAGCTACATCTTGATAGTCTTTATCTGTATTAGATTCATACATACCATGCCAATCCGCCATGGTATATCTATCTCTATTATTCTCTGATGTATGTCTATATAAAATCTCTTCCCATCTTGTATTACTAGTTAAGTCATATACAGATGCAATATAGGTAGTAGATACAAAATTACCAAAGTCTGTATTTGCTGTATTTATTAAAGAAGCAAATACAGATACTATTTGGTGATTACCAAAGTCAGTAAATAATAAATAAGATCCTAGATGTTCTCTATAGCCCCCATTTATATCTTTACTAAACGGCTTCATAGAAGATGTATCTAATTGTGCTACTTGACCAAACCCTTTCCTTACCTCAAAAGTGCCTCGCCTAAAAAACCCGTTTTGTGCAAAACTACCTTTAGACGGTTGTTCTGCTTGTATACCATCTAAGAGTATATCAATTTCTTGGGTAGGTATGGCCATTAAAAACTATCCGCTACGCTTCTAATGACGTTGCCTGCTTCGCCATGGAAATGAAACATATGATCATTTAGTTCTTGTTCTTTTCTTCCCTTTAAATCTAAAATAAGAGGCATTCCTTCGTCTCTAGCCCCGTATCTCATAGCGGCATAAATAGCAATTAATTCATGATGCTCATCTAAATCATCTATATACTCATCGTCTAGCGATCCTAAAAGACTCCAATTAACGGTAGATTGCGGTATATAAAATAACCTAAGTCGTTTAGTAACTGAAGAAGAGAAGTGAAGTACTGTATTTTCTAATCTATAAGTACAATTGTTAGTATATTGTTCTCTAGGACCTAATGACGCTTCAAGTGGTGACCCTAATAAATTATTTTGTGTTGTCCATACTTGTAAAAGTCTACTCAATTTAGTATTTGTTGGTGATTTACCTAATATAGTTATAGCCGCGTTAGCTAAATCATAAGAGTATCCGTTTACATCTATATCTATACTAGTACCATATACCCAAGGATTTATAGTATTTACAAACTTTCTAAAATCAGCATACCCTAACTTAAGGTAAGTAGGTATTACATCTGAATGCCAAGAAGGGTCGTTTTCGTCGACGTATCCTTTATATAGAGTAGCTACCTCAAAAACATTCATTACAATCTCTTATTTAATGGAGATATGTTAGCTTCTCTTCTTTGTGCCATCCTAGCTTCTTGGGTTTCTACGTCGCTTACATCCTTAGCGAGGAGCCCCTGCTGCTCGGCTACTTGTTGTCTACCTGCACTACCTTGGGTAGCTATTACACTGGAAGGTTGTATGGGATTCTTGACCATAGGATCGGGCTGCCTAGGCCATACTTGAGTGAATCGAGCAGCTTTCTGGTAGTTCTCATCAGGTAATCCATGCGTAGATATAGCAGCTATTACATTACCAATATATAATTGGATTTCCTCAGGTTGTTCATAAAACTCATCTGATCTCATATATTCTGTAAATACAGTTTGAATAGCTTTAATATCATCAGATATAAATATTTTAATTGGGTGACCTTTAAGTATGCCATCGCGCAAAAGAAACTTTGCATGATGCATTCCTTGTATTCTTTGCATTACTTTAGTATCTGCACCTAAGTGTAAACTAATTGCCTCACCAGCTTCTTCTTTAGTTATCAAACCCGATTCAACTAAACTTAAAATCTTATTTTGTCTATCTTCTGCATCATCTCTGAATAACGAGTTAGCTTTGATATGAACATCTGGGTTAGTTACAAGATCAGTAGCTCTAATCTCTGTAAACATAGCTTCTCCAAATATATCAAACATCTTCATTATTTTATTCTTAGGATAGTGCTTAGCCATTAAATGCAAAGCAACCTTAAACATATTAGTAAATGCGTCTACTATAGAGTCTTGAGTTAGTGTCATATCAGCGGCGTCTAACTCAGCTAAACTATCTATAGCACGTCCTGATCTAATTCCAGGTACTTGCTTACCTCTAGATACAGAATGTATACCCGATAAATCATCCATTTCAGCCTGTATACGGGCTACATGATCTATTTCTGCAGGTATATTAACCTTAGGAGACCATACCTCTGGGCGACCGGCAGCTGCATTATAATGTAGAATACCCCCAGCTCTGTCATTCCATTCTTTTAAATTTATTTTACATCCTCTAGGGGCTAAGACCTTTCCATGCCCTAGTTTATCTAAGTTTCTAACCGTTCTTGTTCTACTTTTGTTATAACTCCACTGTAGTGGAATTAAAGACTCCATTATACCCAAAGCGAAAACATCGTATTCTACATCTGTATAATGTACTATACTAATAGGGAAAAACTTAGGATCGAAATATTTTTTGCTTTGCTCTAAATATACCCTACCTGATGTAATTGCATGCCTACCATCCCTCCAATACCATTCATATACAGCTAATCTATCATCTGGATTTCTCTTAGTAAATATCTTACCTTTGCTGTCTACATCATCAGCTGGCGGGATATCTTTAATTTTATTTTTTTCTTTCGGATATAGGTTTATTAAATCCTCTCTATCATAGAAACGTCTAAGGGCTATCCATCTAGACTCTTTAACGGTAGATACATCAGGTTCAAAGAATATATCATATGGAGAGAAAAAATCACAAGTAACGTTACCTTCTCCAGTAGGATTATATATATCTTCCCCATCATCTGTATTATAATATACATGAATAGCATACGTACCGTATTTAGCTAGCCATTTACTTCCTTGATTAGCTTTTTTTGGTATACCTTCCTGATGCCACCAATACATGGCTGCTTTCTGTGCTACTTGAGCTTTTGTTATATCTGCAGTAGATTCCGTAGCAGGTAAAACAGCAACCCCCGGGACACCTAAAGCTAATCTAGAATAAGCCGCTCTATAATATGGTAATAATCTATTTATTGTTAAAAAATTATTTCCTTTATAGTTTTTAGCTGTTTCCCATTTTCTAACACCGTCATTCCAATCTAGCCATTGATTGCCTCTTAGAAATTCCGATATGAGATCCCAAACCCTTTCATACCTACTCTTACATTCTTGGGATTTTTGAATCTCTCCTATGGGATTTTTTGGAAAAGATTTAGTCATCTCTCACATACTTTGTTTTAACTGATTGTCTAGCAAATAAACTTCTAAGTCTACTATCAATCTCCTCATCACTTAGTGGCCTACTTACATCAGATCCTTTACTTATAGATTTATTAGATTGTGGTTGTGTAATTGCAGAACCTACACTTAGTGGCCTACTTACATCAGATCCTTCACTTGTAGATCCGTTAGATTGTGATTGTGCAATTGCAGAACCTACACCACCTAATAGTTGTCTGGTTTTATCTGATGCTTTTTGATCTGAGGTTTCATTATCCTCTGTAGCTGCTGCATCAAATAAACCACCTAGGCCACCCCCTATGTTAGTGCCCATACCTACACCAGATCCGCCACCTACAGCTAAACCTACTATACCACCTAACGCCCCTCCAACGGTCTCACCAATAGAGGATGTTTTTGGTTTGGTTTTTGCTGCTTCTTCCTTAAGCTTTTTTTGTCGTTCTGTCTCTTTATCGTAACTAAAGCTCTTCACACTCACTTAGGGTCTCCATACTTTAACTTCGGCCTTTAATAATCTCATAGTGTGAGGGCCGCCGTTAATAGAGACTGCGGAAAAACTAAGTATATGGTCTATTGTAGTCCCAAAGTTAAAACTTTGAAGTGAAGTGCCTGCCTCTGGTGCAGGGTATGAACCTACGCTATCAAACACTTTAGAGCTATAGGAGTGTTTAGATACACTCCCCTCAGCTAATACCATAATTTCAGTGTATAGTTCAGTTAATCGTCCTGTAGATAAAACTTTTGGTGCTAGATTCACTAAGTCTCGTCTACTAGTTAATGGAACATCGGAGGGTCCGTATCTAATAGGCGTAGCAAATTCAGAACCAACCCCATCAGCTAAATCTTCTAGTAAAGCACTTGCTGTTATCTTAGCTCCTGTAACTAAAGCAGCGGTTGGTATAAGTGCGCTAAAGAAGATACCTTCACCCCCTGCACCCAAAGAAAGACCGTTTAAGTCTACTTGCTTATCTTTGTTACTGGCCCCACCAAAGGACCTTTCTCCCCTAACTAAGCCTAATAAAGACTGTCTACTAATGTCCCCAACGCCCCAGGATTGATTTGAGTATGGCGGTTCATTGGTTAAATTGGTATCTAACGATGTAATAGTCATTTAATCTCTCTTGTACATTTCAGGATAATCTGGTTCATTATTTAGTATCTCTTGACGAAGAACTCTATCATGTAGTTTCTCTTCTATCAAAAGACAAAGAAGCCCTCCTAGTAAAAGGAGCACTAGGAGGGCAACAAAAAGAACACCACTAACCACTAGTTATAATTTAGCCCAACTAAAATCATCTGAGAATTAGGTCGTTTACATGCTAAATTATAATACTTTCTCCAGTAACCCTTCCAAGCATCAAAACCATCCACACGATCAAATACAGAACCATCCATATTGGCAAACTTACCCTTGCCTTTGCAAGCAGTAATCCAATCAGGTAAATAAAAGTAAATAACTAACCCTTGAGGAATGTGCCTACTAGTACGTAATTTACAACCCCCGAAAGCGTAACCATTTTCTTTAAAGCCAACGTCTAGGTTTTTAGCTTTTTGTCCATCGACATTAATAACACCAATACCTAACTGAACATAAACTGATTGAAAAAGAGGATTCACCCAAAGAGACGTAGCCCTTCTACCTGAAGCTAGATCTACAAGGTTAAACATCCTTTCCATTCTAGGAATAGTAGGTGCTATCCTATCGTGCGCGCCTGTAGTAGACATAGTACGCACGTTACACTGTAGAATCGGCTCTTCTTGACCAGTCGCTAAAACAGCTGGAACAGCTAAAGGATCAGGGGAGTTTCTAGCAATCCCATAATGCACAGGAGAGCTTAAGTTATGAAAAATACCAGTCGCTTGGAACCTAGGACCACCGACCCCTGTATTAGGAGCAGCACCTAAATCTGCACCCCCGTTATCTGTCGCTTGTGCATCTCTTAAAACAACAGCAATAGCCCTGCCATCAGCTACTGTAGCTGTAGTAAAACCCTCGGCACCAGATCCGTTATCACAAGAAAACCTAATATCTAATGTGCCAGCGGCTGAGTCAGCTGAGACAACAAAGATATTAGGGTTAGTCGGTAAACCAACTAAAGGCACTAAATCAACCGGATTAAATGTATCTTGTCTAATAAGAGATACAGGAACCCACGTAGCAGGAGTACCCGCTACAGCATCTAAGAAGGGGGTAAAGTCTCCAGAATATTCCCAAGTCTCAGCAGCACTAGCGTCTACTAAAATAGTAGCTACAGTCTGTGGGGCCTGAGCTAATGGTTGTGCTTTATGTTGATTTAGATATCCCTTAGTGAATGAACCAGATACAGTATCTAAGTTCATGCGATCTTTAACGTCCTTAGCTAACCCCTCCATCTCAAACTCGGCCCAGTTAACAAAAGCATGCTTTCCTTGCTTTGGTGCTGATGCGATAACATCACCATCTAACTGAAAGGTGCCATAAAAGTTAATGTGAGGGACGGTTAACTGGACAGATCTTTGCTGACCAGCTGTAGGTAACGTACCGTCGGATGCACCTACACCATTATTCCTTTGTGTCCATGCATGAATTTTGATGGTATCCCCATCCCAACCCATTTCTTTTTTCTTAACCTCAGACAAAATCATAACTTCGTCATTGATTTGTCTATTAACGCCCTTCAGATAAAAATGCTGAAGAACACCTGCGAACGTAGCTAAGGTAGCTGCCATCTCTTACATCTCCAAAGAATCTAAATAGGATAACGCCGCTTCATGAGCATCCTGGACCGAGCTGATCTTAGCATCTTTAGCCGCTTGTCTAGTTCTTTTATTACTAGTCTTAGACGACGCAACAGATCTTCTGGTTACTTGGGGCTCAGTAGCGGGTTGTTTATTTAAGGATCTAGATACCTCTATAGCGAAATTTACATATCTTTCCGCTATTTCATGAGGGTGTAAAGAACCTTGACTGCCTCTAATACCCTCTACAATATAATCTCGTGGTATGTCTATGTTAGCATGGGCTTTAAAATGACCAATAGCATCGTCTGTCTGAGAATTCCAAATATCCCATTGTTGTCTAATTTGATATTCTCTTTGGTTTCTCTCAGTAGATTCTACTTTTGACTGCAGAGTTTGTATATGTTGAAGTAGTTTATTATCTACATCTGCATCTACATCACTATGATTAGGTCCATAAATAGACTCTAAAAGTCTATCTGTAGAATCCCTATCCTGCTTAGTCGGTTGTTGATACGAACGGTCTGATTTTGCTTCTTTCCATTCAGACTGTAATTGCTCGTATCTATCCCTCCAATCATCCCTAGCCCTAGCAACGTCGTTTAAACGAGATCTAGGTACAAACCCCTTATAGGGGTGTTCTTTCTCTGGTAATGAATTAACGTCTGTTACCGTTTCTTGATCTGGTAATGTATTTAAATCATCACTAGATTCATCAGACGAAAGAAGTTCATCCGATTCTACAGACTCATCAGATACATCATCAGATACATCATCAGATACATCATCATCAGATGCGCTAGGATCAAGAGCTGACTCCATAGCTTCCATGTCCGCAGGATCGACGAAACTACTCATAATTATTAACCTTTTTACGCAAGTTATGGCGAGTACGCGGGTATTTTTCCCGGAGATTAGCCTAGATTACGATTTGTATATCTCTATGTCAAGGTTTTAAACGGAATGAACGGCATGGGGCTTCCGGTAGAACTTAATGGATCTTCATCACCATCAAAATATCCATCAGGTAAATCAGATAAAAGCAAACCAGTATCTGCCTCAAACTTTAGAGACTCAGCAATTGATCTTGGTTTTGTTCTATGTATAACGTCTTTTATTTCCGATGTTTGGTCTATCCCCATCATGGCAAGTGCGGTAGCTATAACTAAATCATCATAGCAATTCTTGTCATGCTCTACTTTACCACTATCTGTATATATAACAGTGTTTATTTCGTCTTTTAATCTCTCATCTATTACTTTAAATTTACTTAATTTAACACCTAGATACATACCACCCCTAATATGACTAAGCATTCTAGCTAGCATAATAGAGCGAGTACCCCCACCAGACCTACTATCTGATGTTGTCCAACCTAACTTTTCTACAAATTTCTTGGTTGATTTATCATAAATCTGTCTTCTATATATGTTAGGGTAATTAGTCTCCATTATTCTTTGATGTACATCTAGCCCATATCCATTAATCTCAACCACGGCAAGGGCTTGATATTTTACAAGCTCCTGATATACTAGACTGGCATATTGGGGAGTTTGTAACCGCCCCCTATATGTACAAACAGTGAATGGATCTGTAGGTATGGTTACATCTAATATATGAAAAGCAGAATAGTCACCCGTTGTTGATCCTGACGCTGTATCTACCCCCATACTATATATTCTATATCTATGGGGTTGGTGATATCTAATCAGTCCATCAGTAGGTTTAGTATCTGTGAAGTACGCTGATGTAAAAAACCTGGTCCCTGTAGATACAAAGGCAACCTCTGGCTTCCATGGATACTCTTGACAAAACTGGTTCCAATTAGAACCACATCTTCTATGATACCGCTCAGCCGCCCACCAAATTCTTTTGTTAGAAAAACCTTCTTGCTCTTGTACTTCTAAAAGCTCTGTAGGTACTCGCATACCTTTAGGTAATTCATCTAATGTACAATTAGGGCTTTCATGCCATCCAATAAATAATTTCTTATATCCATTATCTGGATTATTCCAGATATCATAGGCTTGATTCATACCCCTAGCAGTAGATTCAAGCATTATCTCACAATCATCTGCTGCTGCGTTGAACGCTGCATCTAACGTAGCTTGAATATTAGTATATTGAGCGAATTCAGATGCGTGAATAGATCTAGGTGTGGTTCCTCTAGTACCTTCTGATTTAGCTGTTCTAGCTGATATCTTACCTATACAACCATTTCCTTGATCTAGCCAAAGCTGATGATCATTGCTTTTTACTTCCTGAAGACGTAATGGTTTAGGTAAATTATCATGAAAGTATTGATAAATGGTTTTAATGTAAGTGCATGATGCGTCATCTAATGAAAGTAATAGTGTTTCAAAATTAGGTACTAACCAAGCATGCCTAAAATTCCATGCAGCATATATTGTAGATATCCCTTCTTTTCTAGACTTTAAGATATATACCCAACCAGTCGATGCAACTTCTCTAATTGTTTTAACCTGTAAAGGGGTTATTACATCAGCAAGACATACCTTAGATAGATCTCTTTTGTGTTTTATATATAAATACTTTAAGCTATATAAAAAAGCATCTATGTCGCCAAATCCTGTACCCCTACATCTAACTAATTCTTTTCTAATGTCCATCTAATTTTGGCCTGTTTAATTCTGTTAATATCTCAGCGGCTGTTGAGGTATCTATATTAGCTTGTCGTGTCATTCTTTCAAATTCTACAGGGGCTATATCCTTTAATAGCTTCAAAAAAGAAAGTCTATCTACTTCGAGACGTACTTTTTCTCTATTTTCTTGAATACGTTGTTTTTCTGTTTGTTCATACCGCTCCAGCCACCATTTAGCAGCACTTACAGATCCTTCATCTATTTTATCTAATACTGTTTTCTTGGCTTTTCTTAATACCTTAGCCTGTAAAGCCCTATACGTCATGTAAAACACAATTATAGGATGCTCTTCAAAAACAGACTGTAGATCCATGGTCGGATCAAATACAGCTTCTTCTTCGGCTAGTTTTATTTCTCTCTTTGCTATATCAACCCATTTCCGTAATGTGCCAGGGGGTAAATTGGCTTCCGCTTCCGCAGAACTTAAGGATACACCAGCCTCTAGTGCTTTATATATAACACTTAATTTTTCTCTGGTAAAATGACTAACTTCGAAATTCATTGCAGAACTCAGTAGTTAGTTGCTTTCTTTGGTTTTTGTCTAGGTTATCAATTAATATATAATGCAAGCATTCCATATATGATGTTATTATTTGAGCAAACGATACAGTATCCGTAGTCCCTTGTAGTGGATTGTCTACCTTTGATGGTTCCCATTGCCCCTTTGTGGGTAGCTGTTTCTCAAATTCGGAAGCTATATTTAAAGATTTAATGTACTTTAAAGTTTGTCTTGATATCTTAGCTGCACTTGCGTGTCTAGGGGCCATGTTGGTGGCTTTATCTAGCTCTTTTACCATATCCCTTAACTTTTCCCTAAAAAGAAAGAACAGACCCAAGACAGCCTTTTGATGCGTTATTTCGCTAGCCAATGCTTTACCACCTAATGACATTATTGTACTATCTAGACAAGACATAATATCTGACTGTAAATCTCTAAACATGGCTTCTAGTGTATTTTCTTGGAAATACTTCTTGGAAATGTTTTTCATGATAGTCATATCCTACGAAAGATTTTTGTGTTTGTCATAACTGTAAAGACGTCGTAAAAGTTTAAGTAAAATGACACCCTATAAAATAGGTATGGGGCCCCATAACCGAAATGTATAACCTTATGGCACACCCCCATAACTAAAAGTTATGTCAATAAAATTCGACAAAAATAACCTCAGGTTATAGGGGTATGATTTTTGGCTATTGCTCATCATTTCTTTTGACAAAAACACTTTTTTATATATGTCAAGAAAATTCGACGATATAACTTAAGGTTATCGATAGATCAACAAAAGTTAACGCGGCCATCGGATGCTTCCGATATGCGCATTATGCTTGTCATACCTCTTTTATGGCCTTAATATAAGTACAGATGGTTCGGAAAATATCCGAGCCAGTAACCAGGGAATACCCGACCACAAAGGAAGTTCTATCATGACTACTGGACGTAAAAACGCCACACGCAAAGAACGCCGAATTTTGAACGCCTGGAGTGACGTGAAACACGCGCGCAACAAAATCGCCAAAGTATTGGCCGATATCGAAGACTGTATGGACGAAATCGATTTCATGGTTGGGCGTATGTCTACCAGCGAGGTTGAAGCATTCGAGCAGAAGCACGGGGCTGTCCCTTCACGCACCCTTCTTGACGCATTGACTGTTATGGGCGTCGACGCAATTGAAGCCACCGTGGAAGCATAGGAGATAATAAACATGTTGTCCATCGCAATCGCATACGCCGCCCTAACCTCTTCTCTAGCTTTGGCTATCATCATTGGGCCAATGTTCGTCCGATGAAAGAAAGCCAAAGATAATCAAAAGCCGACCATCTTTAGATGGTCGGCTTCTCTGCTTCCATAATTAAACCTGTAAAGGTACCCCATGATTTTCACAACAATGTGTGACGCGGATTCTGTTGAACAATTCGCCCGACAAATTGAAAGTCGGCTTCGCATGCTACAACATCGTGCAACTGTTGAGCGATACGATTATTCTTTGGGGTAGTACGTCAACATTGGATTCTTGGTTATTTCATCCTTTTCGATACGGAGCTAACGGTGCTACCCAAAAGAAATAATAATCCACGCGCTTTTTTATCAGGTAAAACCTGCAAACATACAGGAACAACCTTTATGTCTGTTTCATTAGACGAATTAGACAAATTGCTAGATATCAGCCACGATATAACTTTGTTTACAATAGAAGTGATTGATAAAGAGCGTTGCACAAAGGGTTTTGTGCATCTTTCTATGTCCAAAGCCAACAAAAGCCGATTATTTACTATAAACTCACACGGCGAAAGAGAGGTTAAGCGGACAGTAAGATTACAGTTAAATATACCAGAACTAAAGGAATAGAGTTATGACCACCAAATTCAAAGAAGGCGACAAGGTTCACTTCCTCGATGGTACAACTGGCGAAATCGAGCGCATTAAAGGGCAGTCTGCCTGGATCAGGACAAAGGTCTGGTCGGGTTGGAAAGAACTTCGGGATTTAAGGGCATCACCATTGACACGGCCAACAACGGCGAAAGAAAGGTTAAAAGAACAGTAAGATTACAGTTAAATATACCAGAACTAAAGGAATAGAGTTATGGCCAAAGATTTTGAAGAAAAGCTTTATGACAATAACCCCAGGGACTACACCATCTATTTAACAGAAATAGGATATTCAACAGATTTTATACTTACTGCATTACTGAAAAGAATGTCTTTTGATCATGTAAGAGACGCTTTAGAAGCCAATGAACTCGATCCCGTATCTCGTTACCGAGACGATCCCGATTATTGGGAGGAGGAATAGAACTATGAAAAACCCGCTCGAAAAACACCAACTATTTAGAGACGTAAAAACCGCAGATGAGTTGGAGGATTTTTTAGATACACTGTGCGATAGCGAACGCAGGATGGCAACAATTGCCATAGGTATGACATGCAACCTTTGCTATAATCTTGTAGAGGAATCTATCCTACTTGATCTCCAACGTGACCTTCTTAAGTAAGTAAGACAATGAAAAAACCAGCCTTAATTGGCTGGTTTTTTTTTTAGGAGTTTTTATGTATTATATTACATTGACAAAAGATGACATAAAAACTATTGCCTTTGTTGGCAGTAGATATTGTTGGAGCGATGCGTTGCTGCTGGCGTTGAGCAGCGGCTCTGCGTGCTTGAGGGCTTCGTCGCTTCGAATTCATGAAGAAGAAGAAGAAGAAGA
>TARA_R110002020_G_scaffold921_3_pt1 | contig 30880 bp, 25 predicted proteins | sample TARA_R110002020 | Tara Oceans TARA_R110002020 (sample SAMEA4396489) | marine metagenome | biome: Westerlies Biome; feature: [MES] marine water layer (ENVO:01000295) within the mesopelagic zone...; material: water (ENVO:00002006), including particulate matter (ENVO:01000060) such...
AAAAATGGGCGCATTCCAGAAGGAATTCCCGGAAAGATTCTTCCAGACAGGAATCGCAGAAGCAAATATGATGGGCATCGCCGCAGGTATGACTATCAATGGCAAAATTCCTTTCACAGGTACTTTTGCCAACTTCTCTACAGGTCGTGTATACGATCAGATTCGTCAGTCTATTGCCTATTCTGGCAAAAACGTAAAGATCTGTGCTTCTCACGCAGGTTTGACACTTGGAGAAGATGGGGCAACTCACCAGATCTTGGAAGATGTGGGCATGATGAAAATGCTTCCTCACATGACGGTGATCAACCCTTGTGATTACAATCAGACCAAAGCTGCTACGATTGCAATTGCTGATTACGAAGGTCCTGTTTACCTAAGATTCGGTCGTCCATCCTGGCCTATTTTCACTGATCCAGCTCAGAAGTTTGAGGTAGGAAAAGCCTGGAAAATGATCGAGGGAACTGATGTGACTATTTTTGCTACCGGCCACTTGGTTTGGGAAGCGGTAGTAGCTGAAGCGATCTTAAGATCTGAAGGAATCTCCGCAGAAGTGATCAATATCCATACGATCAAGCCACTTGACGAGGAAGCGATTCTCGATTCAGTAGCTAAAACTGGATGTGCTGTAACTGCTGAAGAGCACCAATACAATGGCGGATTAGGAGATAGCGTAGCCCAAACTCTAGCTAGAAATAACCCAGCTCCTGTAGAGTATGTAGGTGTAAATGACAGCTTTGGTGAGTCTGGCACTCCTACTCAGTTGTTGGACAAATACGGACTTGATGCTGCGAATATTGTAGCTGCAGCTAAGAAAGTATTGGCTAGAAAGTAAGATTCTCAAAGTAGCTGCTTCTGGAGGAGCAGCATAACAATGCATAAAACCACGGCATCGAAAGAGGCTGTGGTTTTTGTTTTATTTTGTTTGTTTCAAAATCCCAAAAAATTCTCTCCCCAATTATTTTGGCAAGACCGCCTAAATACATTTCTTTGAATAAGAATTAACAGCTTTTCACCACCCAATTTTGTCGTTCATTCCAACCCAACCTACTTTCGTCTTTCCGAATGATTAAGCTTACTCAAGATATCAGTATCCAAAAACTCACCGCTGATGACCAGCCTGAGCTAATTGAGTTGATGCGGGATATTTATATTCCTTCATACAAACATATTTGGTCGGACTCGGGTGACTGGTATCTGGAGCAAATGTATAATCCGGAAGTCTATCAAAAAGATCTGGCAAACCCAGCTAGCCACTACTATTTTGTACTCTTTGAAGGGTGGAAAATCGGAATTTTGAAATATAACTACCCAGAATCTCCGGCATTGTTTGAATTCCCTAACTCCCTGCACCTCCACAGAATCTATATCAGCAAGGAATTTCAAGGAAAAGGTATCGCAGCTACCTTAATGAAAATGGTAGAATCTACAGCTAGAGAGCGTGGACTAAAATACATGTGGCTGGAAGTGATGGACACCCAGTTGCAAGCTCAGAAATTCTATAGAAAAATGGGGTTTGAGTGGCTTTTCACCTATCACCTTGAGTACGAAAACCTCCTTCCAAAATATCGTGGAATTCAGATTTTAAGAAAAACCTTGACATAAATTTGAAATTGGAGCCCCACTTCCGGTTTTAAAATCTAAGGAGAATGAGCTATTTTTAAGAAAAAGCCACAATGCTAAAATCTGCCCTCTATTCTCTTTTTGCGATCATACTTGTTTCCTTAATTCTTTTTTTAACGAAAGAAAACACTGAAGTCCCCTCTGGTCAACAAGCAAGTTTTGCCAGTTTCACCAACACAAATAACTCTATTCTTGCTGAAGGTGATGAACAAGTAGGCGTCTTCTTTATGCCATCTTGGAATACCTCAGCAGACCCAGCTAAGGATCGGGATAGTTTCTGGTCTTGCCTTACCGGCAGAGGAGACTGCTCTAGCCTACAAAACCCAGGTATCTGGGGTCCAAAAGGAAGAATATACAATGCTAAATATCCATACGAGGGCCCATACTTGGACAGAAAGCCAATCAAGGAACTTAAGGGTTTTTATAAAAGAGATGATCCAGAAGTTATCAAAAAGCAGCTGGAGTACATGAAAAGCTACGGAATTGACTTCTTTGCGTACGACTGGTTTTACGGTAGGAATTACTATTACCATTTGGACTTTGCGCCTCAATCAAAAATCTACTATCCAAAAGGCTGGAAAAAGGACCCCGCAAATGCCGGACGTGTAGCCGTTCCTGGCTTAGTGGAATGGGGAGATCAGCTCAAAGTAATGCTGGAAGTGAATGAAAGCTTGCCTGCCGAAAAGCAAATGAAATGGGCACTTAATTGGTGCGATGACAGCAACGAACGCTGGATGGCTTGGCTCAAAGTAGGATCTCCAGATGAAATGGCGAGGAAAGCAAACTACCCAGGCGAAAAGCCTGATAAGGAATTGTATTTGAAAGTTCATGAGAAAATCACCCAACTTTGGATCGACGAATACTTTGGTCGAGGGGATTATTTAAAAGAAAAAGATGGGCGACCAATCGTCTATTTCTATTTCCCACAGGATGCAGAATCACGAGCCGCATATTATGGATTGAAGCTCAAAGACCTTTTGGACCTTTCTCAAAGCATCGCTAAAAAATCTGGTTTACCTGGAATAAAGTTCATCGCAGTTACCGCTGGGCCTATGCTAGAAAACGAGCGAGTTTATGGTCTACCTACCCTCTGGAAAGCAAATAACCCTCAAAGACCATGGGAAGGCGGGACGTATCAGAAAAAGCAGTTGCTCCAGGAATATGTTCCTAGATTGAAAAGCATGGGCTTTGAAGGCATGACGGCTTATGTCTACCACAACTTTATGAACAAGGACAATAAGTCTTTTGCAGATATGCGGGAGACGTATAAGGGGCATTGGAATATGTGGAGCGATAAATTCAAAAACGACCCAAACTTCGAATACCAGGTCCCAACGGCAATGGGCTGGGATATGCGACCTGCTGGTGGCACCTGGCCTCAGCCTTCAGGCTTCCCAAGTGAACCGCAAAAAGATCGGGTTCACAGCGATAAAAGCTCGTTTACGGCCATGCTCACAGAAGCGCAGCAAACTTCAAAAAAATATCGTTCCAGCAACGGAAACACGGTAATGGTTTGTTGCTGGAACGAATATCTGGAAGGCAATTATATCGAACCTACCGAGGGGCATGGCTTCGATTACCTGGAAGCAATTAAGAATGTTTTTGGAGACTAGCTGGTTTTAGAAAGCATCTTCCAGTTTTTTCATGATTTCCTTAAAATCATCAATCATTTTCTCCTGATTCTTGGCTTGTGTGAGTGCGGTGCAAATTATCTCAAAATGCTCCAACTCTCCTATTTTCTGACCTTTGTTGCCCGCTAGACTCCACAGTTTCAGGTATTCTGCAGTGATATCTTCTTTCTTGGCAGTAGAAATCCCCAGCAAGTATTGGGTCAACATAATATTTGCGAAATGTGCCATCTCCCAGAAATCATCCGCCTTCGACTCTCTTTCTTTCAAATCATCATAAATCTTTTGAATTGCTTTTCTAGCTTCCAAATCAATAAACTTGAGACCTTTCTTACCTTGAATCAGCAATTCAATCTGAGCGAGCGTTAGCCAATTGGTGAGCGGATAAGCATCCTGATAGGCTGATAATTTACTTGCTTCCTTATACGCCTGAACTGAATGAGAAAGAGCATCCAACAATTCCTCTTTGGAAGCGTCGCGAAGTAAATGCATTTTTCGCTTATAAGCGCTTCCTATCAAACTCCATCTCTCAACGCTTTCTCCAAAATGTGATGTCAATCCTTCAAGGTCTTTGATGACCTTATCAATCATTTTCACGGAATCTTTTAGGTCGGTTTTCTTCAAGCTATATTGCTGCAAGGCCAGTTTAGCGAGGGTATTACAGTGCCTTTCAAAACTATTAATACTGAAAGCTGATTTCTTAGATTTGAGCAGTTGCTCATAGCAAGCGCAGGATTTCTCATATTCCTGTAATCCCGAATAGATACTAGCTGAAAGTTCTTGGATTCTATCTGTGAGCATGCTTTTACTAAGCATTTTCTCATAAATCGTATCCACCCTACTGAGTACCCAATCCTGGTTATACTCATTGGCATCCATAGATTCCAGTGTGTTATGCAGTTCAATCTCTACTTCCTCGCACACCAAGAGATCATCATCACCTGCACTCCATGATCCGCTTTCTGAGAGTTTGTAAAATGGATCACCATAGCATTGGAATGCACCCCAGGTATTCGTACGCCTGCCAAAATCCTGATAGATGCACTTCCTTGCCCTCTTCACAGATTCGCCAAATCCTAGTCCCTCAAACATATTCTGATAGAAGTGTCTGGAAAACTCCAATGCCGCAGCATCATCCACTGCCCATCCAGCGACAATAACCGCCCGCGCACCATTGTTAATCAACTGTGTACCAATATTTGCGGCGAATTTGTTTCTGTACTGGCTTCTTTCCTCAGACTCCCTATCCATCAATCCAAGATAACAACAGTTCACAAACACCAATTCGGCGGAGGAACTCATACCTGCAATCTGAGCTGGAGTAAGAAAAGTATCATTCCCGATCACCATCCCTGTAGACCGATTTGGTCCATGCTTGAATACACCGTGGCCTGCTAGATGGATTACTTTATGATCTCTGGAAAAAAGCTTAAGAATAATTTCTGAAGCCGTGTTATTGATTAAACTCTGAACCTGAAAGTCATTTTTTCGAAGAATATTCGCAACAGTTTCAGCTTCACGTTTGGCTCCAGCTAGCTGTGGCATAAATTTGTCAAGCACCGGGTCTCCTACTACAAGTGCCGTATTATCGGTAATACGCGCTATTTTTTTTCTGTACTGCATAGTCGAGAGCTGACGTATCATCCCTGTGTGCACGCATAGTGGCACTGCATCTATGTCTTCTTGGATCATCTCCCAAGGATACTCCGCAGATGCAGGGTCCAAGATCCAAGACACATTATTCAAGCGCTTCACTTCTTCCTTGAACTCATAAGGAATCAAAAGCTCAAACATAGTCTTGGCTATTTCAGGAGAATACTGATTTTCAAGGGTCATTCTTTTCAGCAAAACTTCAAGGGTCTTATCATTTGCTGGCATATGCTCCACTTTTTCACTAGCTCCGTTGGAAGCAATAGACATTCGGATTGCCTCTTCCACCTCATCTGTATCTTTTACTTTCAATTCGTGAGTGACATTTATTCTGGTCCACCAATCATTTGTATTATCATAAGGGATCCTCCAGCGTCTTCCCAACTTATAATTGAGGCCCTTTTCATTGAAAGCAACATTAAATTCCTTGCTATCATCTACTTCCAGCCTCTGAATAGTTTTCAGGATGGAAAGTGCTTTATCATTGAATATTTCGATTATTTCTATCTCCTCTATTCCTTTTATTTTGCCATTGTAAACTGAATAAATATTTCTATTTGCTCGCTGTATTCCCAAAATAATAGCACGAATAGAGCTTTCTGTAGATAATCCGCCATAGGAGTTCGCTATCGCAATCACTGAAATTCCAACAGTGCCACCACTATTTCCACCAGTCTGAGCGCTAGTATTTCCTTTTTTAATAGTCAAGTACCTCGCTACTCCCTTCTCCACAGAATTCATCAAAGCAAATCCAGACAATTCACCAGGAACCCCAAGACCAATGATCAGCCCGCCTTTGAAGGGAGATTTCGTGAAGTTTTCATTTAATACAATCTGATTGGTTCCAATTGGCCCTGGGTACAAACCTAGTCCATGTAGCCTTGCCAACTCCCCATCCAACTGCCGGTCAATGGCCAGCTCGGTAGTGAGAATGGCATCAAATTCGAAGTGACCTGCAAGCACCGGGTATTTAGCATATTTCAAATCTCCATGACTGACAGTAATAAGCACTGGCTTCTCCTGCTGCCACTTTTCTTCCTGCTCTTCTACACCCAAAATTGTATCAATCACCTTTTCTTCACTGATATCAAAAATCTCAGTTTCTGACGGCGCAAAATCCTTCTCATCTCCTCGCGTTTTTGGAAGGCTATTTTGTAGCTTTTTCGTAGTTCCAAAAACAAGTAAATCCTCGATAGCAGGATAAAGGTTCTTCTCTTTTGGAAGTCCTCCATGCGTTACATTGGCATAGTAAACTTGGTTCTTATCATGGAAACCCTTCGGTATTCCCGACATCCAAGTCACGCTTTCGTCACCGGCATTGGTAGCATAAAATACCAATTCCCCATCTTCTATTTCGAGATTTGATATGGTAAAGCTCTTTTTCCCGCTCTGCCCTGCGATATAGGTGATATTTGAGTAATCAATCCCGTCAATGGTATCCAAGACCAATTTCTGATGCTTACCGAATTCATCCAACACTTTGGCTGACGGTATTGGCCAGGAATCATCGCCAGAGGCGGCACGCATTCGTTCCCACAGTTTCCTGTCTGAGAAATCATGCCTATTGTTATTGCTTATAGGCAACAGGTTCAGTATGCCCGGGAAATTGCAGAAAACCTCCAAAAGCTCCTTAGTCGAATGCCTGATATCTATTTTACCTAAAAGTTTGATCAAACTGTCCTTACCAAATAGGACATAAGGGATTCTATAGGATCCACCGAGTGGAGAACCTAAAAAGACTGCCCGGAATCCTAAGGAGTTGTTGAGCTGCTGCCAGGTTTCTGGATGATAAACTATAAAGTCCCGAACCAAAACTCCTCCCATACTATGAGCCACTATTTTGATGGGTTGATTGAATGACAGAAGTTCGGTGATTTTATCTTTGAAATCCTTAGCGCATTGCTTTAGTGGCCTCCTCCAATCAAACTGAAAGGTGACTATATCGTAGGTTTCTTCAAGCCTTTCTCCCAGATTCCCATAGGATGTTCTAATCAAGGAATGTGCAGAGAGTTTGGCTTTTGTACCCTCATCGTAGATTAGACCTTTCAATTCGCCTTTGAGGAAACGCCAGTAATTTATCCAAAGCAATTCATCTTTCTCTCCGATGTTTGAGCCCATTATTCCCGGAATTATGATGGCAATTGGGCGATCTCCAGAGACCTTCTCTTTTTTGTAAATTCCAGTTTCAATTCCTCCTCTTTCTTTGTCAACAAGTTTGAGTTCAAAACTATCCGGAATGTCTCCAACTTCAGCTGCAAGTCCGGACACCAGCGCTTTTACTGTGTCAGGATTTGAAAAATACTTGAAATGGTTGATCTGACCACTTTTCTCTATGAATACAGCCACGTTTCCAGCGGTACGTCTAGCACCCCATTTCATACTTTCCGTATCTACTACTAGGTCATTATTTCTCATGAAGAAAAACTTGCCGAGAATAACCACGAGTGTCTTGAAACTCAAACTCAATTCGCTGCTTCCTCCCACCACAAAAAGTGGAAACTTGATTTCTATCTCTGAAGCTTGATAATTCAAGGCCTTGATGAATGGAGACTTTGGATTCATCGCTTCCAATCCTGGCAAGATATCCACCTCATCTTTGGAAGAAATCGCTTCCATGATAAATTCTTTGAATGCGACATAGATCGGATTTCCCACATGTCCTACAGCCAAACCAATCAAATTGAAGGTCACATTCAAGAAAATATTCAAGCGACCCGATGCCAGTGTCGTTCCATTGGCTGGGCTAGCTACTCGCACCATGGATCTCACCGAGATATCCTTTTCTTTCAAAATGGCTCCAATTGCCTCTATCATTCTCAGGTCTGAATCCCTGTCATGTTTATCTAAAAGAGCCTTTTCGAAATCATCAAATCCCTTCGCATTGGTAGAGAATCTAGCCATTAGATCTGCTAATAATCCACCACGCGAATGACTCAACAAGTCCAATTCTATTCCAGAAGGAAGGCTAGAAATCAACCTATAAATATTCTCAAGAGGACTAGTGGTCAATGTCCTGTGCTGAAAAGCAATGAGGTGATCGTCGCCGTATTTAGCTAATAGCTTTTTCCATTCTTCTGAATCTTTAAGTTCTCCAAATGAACTTACAGTGGAAGATCCAGTTCCATGTAAAAGAAGCAGATGACGACTTTTCACATCCAGTTCAGCTTCATTTGCAGAATTAAATTTCAAAGTTTTCAGCTCCATAGTAGCAGAACATGCAGCCAAGACTCCAAAATCAACTTTTTTAAAATCCTCTCCAATAAAAGCAAGTTGCTTGTCTTCCAAGTTTCTGGCCATTTCTCTGATCTTTGGCTGGATGATATTCTTTTTGACAAAGACCTTTACCAGCTTAATCGCTATCTTTTTGACAATTCCTCTATCCTGCTCATCAGACTCCAGTTCGTCTGGGAGAAACAATTCATCACCATCAGCTGAACGCTTTATTTTCTGGGGGAAAAGCGTTTTCAGCGATTCATTATCACCCATCCAAACCGTCTGATCTTCAAAATCAAACTCTAAAATATGGTCATCATTTAATTCCAGAATTTGCTCAGGGACGTCGCCGCGCGTGGGACTTTCCACCGTGTAAGCCTGATCAAATTGATACAACTCAAACCCACTATCAGATCCAGTATGGAATGAAGTATGATCCTGTCCTTTAAGCTTGATTTTCAAATTAGCCATCGGTAAAAATTGTTTGGTTAAGGGTACTAAAACATTTCAATTAGGAAGGCAGGCATTCATGATGCATAGCCCTTGTAATATGCTGGAGATGAAAAAAAATCATCTGAGAGTTTTCGAAAACCTATTGAAAAATCGGGACATTTTCGTCAGACAGTCCAATCAGAAAACTCTCTACAAATTAAAATTTATTGCTTAAAATATGTCATTAATGCCAAATAATCTGGCAGTTATAGCAAATAACTTGTAACAAAACAAAAGCAAAAAACAAGAAAACCAGTTAATAACAAATCCCTTATTGTATGGAAAAACAGGGTTACTCACTAGTGGACCCAACATAAAAGTCCACTTGCATTTCTTTGAAAATAAAAAAATCTCCCCAAAGACTTTTACTTCGGGGAGATCTTAGTCTAAAAACTAGTATATTTAATCTCTATTCTCGTAAGCTGGTCTTGCCGGAACTTTGAAGCGATCACTGCTATTCAGCAGCCTCATAACTTCTTTAATTGCTGCATCCAGCTGTGCATCAGTTCCTTTGGCAAGGCTTTCAAAGTCTTCTACCACTTCGATGTCAGGATCTACACCGTGACCTTCTTTGAACCAAGTGCCATCTGGATCATACATTCTAAACGTAGGCACAGTCACCGAGCCACCATCAATCAAACTTGGTGCGCCGGAAATCCCAATCAATCCTCCCCAAGTTCGTGTACCAATCAATGGACCGATCTCTCTTTTGCGGAAGTAATCAGGGAAGGCGTCTCCTCCAGAACCTGAGAACCCGTTGATCAACATTACTTTTGGACCGAAATTACCTGACGGAGGCCATGCCCAGTCCTGCCCATCTCTCACTGCCCAGAATGCCAGAGGCTTACGATCCAAAAGTTCAACGAATCGATCAGGAATCTGTCCACCGTTATTGAATCGCTCATCTACAATCATTCCTTCTTTTTCCATCTGACCGTAGAACTGTCGGAAAAGCTCATTCTGGCCGTCGACTCCAGTACTTGGGACGAAGATGTATCCAATTCTTCCATCAGTTGCTTCTTCCACTCGCTTGCGGAATTCATTGATCCACGCCAGATTCCGTAGCCTGGCCTCAGATCCTAATGGCTCAACCAACACATTTTTGGCACCTGACATAGAAGCAGAACTATTCACAGTCAACTGAATTGTCTTCCCAGCTAAGCCTTGCAAAGCTGCATAAATGGATTTACTAGTATCAATAGGTTCACCGTTGATTGCCAATATGTAATCGCCTTCTTTCACATCCACCCCTGGTTTGAGAAGCGGAGAACGAACCTCCACATCCCAAGGCGCTCCTTGGATGATCTTTTCAATTTTGTAAGTGCCATTCTCAAGTTTGAAGTTCGCGCCCAAAAGCCCTACAGACATAGACGGACCTGATTCCAAATCACCTCCGTTGTTATATGTATGGGAAGCATTCAACTCAGCGATGAGGTCACCGATGATAATATTCACATCTCTCCGGGAATTAGCCTGATCTATTAACCCACCATATCTGGTGCGCATCTGATTCCAATCCACGCCGTGCATGGTAGGATCATAGAAGTAATCCCGCTCAAATCGCCAAACATCGTTGAAAATCTGCTTCCATTCTTCAGCTGGCACCACAGTCATTTGCATGTCATTGGTTGGGACCGCATCCTCGATTTTCTGCCCAGGGGCTGGATCGATCACTGCTAGTTTGCCCATGGAAAAAATCATTACTTTTTTCTTATCAGCTGAAAGAGAAAAACCATTGACTCCATCGATTACTGTTTTAGACTCCTTTTCTTCAAAATCATACAACTGCAGACTGCTTTTGGAGTCATTCCCGGCACCTGTATTTGGATGGCGAACGTAAAGTAACTTTCCTTTCAATGCTGCAAGTCCACCGATATTACCGGTTTCGATTTCCAGCATTTCTATCCTGTTTTCGAAGTTGGCCGTTTCAAAATCAATACTCTTTGGCTCCTCTGTCTTATCCTCCTTTTTATCGTCCTCTTTTTCTGATTTTTCTTCTTCCACTTTGATCTCATCATTTTTCAAAGAGATCAATGAGGAAATCGTCGGGTTCAAAGTACCCACAGCCACTCCTGATGAATTAGCATAAATGAAGGTATTATCTAGATCAGAATAGGAAGGACTAAAGGTTCTATTGGTAGTGAAAAACAAGTATTTCCCATCTTCACTGAAAGCCGGATTTTGATCTGCATAGAATCCTGAAGTGAATTGCGATAGGCTTCCAGCCTTCGTGTCGTAAAGGTAAAGTGCCGAAGTGGCTCTATTTTTTTTGGAAAGACTATAAGCAATGTATTGGCTGTCTGGAGACCAGGTAACACCAAAAGATTGGAGGTTGCCCTCAAACATGTATTTACCTTGATCAATAATAGAAAATGACCCAGTAGTTGCGTCGATTAGCATCACTTCCATCGCCTGATTCACAGTTACTATTTTCTTACTGTCCGGTGACCAAAAGAGGTTATATCCAAAGCCATCTTTGAATTTAGTCAGGGTTTTAGTTTGAGAATCTGCTCCCAAAGTTTTTACAGTAAGTTGGTACTCGCCGGTAGCATCTGACCAGTAGGCTATTTTCTTTCCGTCCGGCGCAATTTCAGGATAGCGCTCAGCTACTCCCGAAGTATTTGTCAGGTTGGTTACAAAGCCTTTTTTTGCAGGCAAATTGAATATCTCACCCCGAGCATTAGCTATCACTCGATTTCCATCAGGAGAAATACTGGCAGCTTGAAGTTCAGAGCCTACGTTCACGATCTTTGGAATCATTCCTTTTTGGTCAGAAATAATCTGGATTTCCACACGCTTGGACTGCTCAGTAGCTATGTCAAACAGATACAGACTTCCGCCTGCTTCAAAGACGATTTCCATTGCACTATTCGAAGGAAAGGTGATGTCAAAATCTTTGAATTCAGTTAGCTGCGTGTTTTGCTTACTTTTCAGATCATATTTCCAGAGGTTATTTCTCTTCTCGGGCCCATTGTCTGACATGTAATATACAGCATCTCCTATCCACATCGGCAGCTCGTCATTTGCTGCATTATTGGTGATATTTTCCGTTTTATATCCTGCAAGGTCAAAAAGCAAAATATCCGGAGCCGTACCTCCACGATACCTTTTCCAATTTCTATTTACGCGACTCCGATCTGTGTATGCAAATCTTTTTCCGTCGGGAGAATAGGATGCAAACTCTCCATAAGGTACTGGTAATTTGCTTGGAAGACCTCCCGTAACAGGAACTGTATAAAACTGGGAAAAGCGCTCTTTCCCACTTTCTCTACCTGAGGTGAAAAGCACTGATTTACCATCGGGAGTCCAACCTTGAACCATATCAGGCATGCCGTGGTACGTTAATCGTACCGGAACTCCGCCTGAAGTCGGCATGACATAGACATCATAGTTCCCATTGTAATTAGCAGAAAATGCGATCTGCTTTCCATCTGGAGAAAAACGAGGATACATCTCTGGGCCAACAGGCGAGGTAAGTCGAATCGCAACTCCGCCTTCTTTGGGCACCACCCAGATATCATCTCCAAAAGTGAAGGTAATCTGAGTATCTGAGACATCCGGCAGCTGCATAAGCCGCGCATCGGTTTGAGCATCGGTCAAAAAAGGAACTGCCAATAACGACAGTCCGAGGAGTAGTTTTTTCATAGCTATTTGAAAGAGATTGTGACAATTATCAAGGTTGAAAACTATTCTATGAAGTAGATTCAGGCATTTACATAATAAATGCCGGGCTCAAATTAGAAAAAATAATACCAACTGGAATTATACAATATAAGTAATTGAACAATAGCACACTAAGCACAACCCAGTAAAACATCGTGTTACGATTCTGAACAGAGATTTTGTTCGATATCAAACAAATCCACCTATTCCTATAAAATATTTTGGTTTAGTGATCGTCTATTCTACAGAATATTCCCGTAACAATTGCCAAACTAGTATTCCTTGCGTACCCGATTCCTGTTCCTAGTATTTGTTCTATTTGCCCGTTCCTTAGCAGCTCAGAACTGGATCCCATCCGATTATAATCGCTTTACCCAAACAGAGTTTCTACAGCTTGCTGCGGTTCATCAAACCATCAATTATAAGAAGATGGACAGAGGACTACTGCAAGCGGCGATGTTTCATGTAACCAATTTGGAACGAATCAAACATGGTTTACCTCCCTTTGAGCATTCGGATGCTATTGAAAGAGTTGCTTCAGGTCACGCTGCCGATATGGTTACTTTCCAATTCTATTCCCATGTAAGTCAGGTAAAAGGCAAAAAAACTGTCAATGATCGATTTGCACTAGAAGGATTACCCTCAGTCTTAGTAGGTGAAAATATTAGCTCAAGTATTGGCTTGCAGTATCAGGACGGAAGAAAAATCAATATCCCCAGGTCCGGGGGAATGTATACTTATGCCAGCTCAAAGCGGGAGGTGATTTTGCCACATACTTATCTAAGTTATGCAAAAGAAGCAGTAAGGATGTGGATGAATTCTCCCAGCCACCGGAAGAGCATTTTAAACCCCCTTTTCACCAAGTTAGGATGTGGAGCAAGTGTTTACGGAAACAAGGAATTTTTCAATGTACCTTACCTTATCGGAGTTCAGAATTTTGGAGGAAAATAAACACTACTAATTCCACAGTATTTAGCCATCCATTACGCTTGGTCATTTCTTTTTCATGTAAGCATTCCTAGAATTTAGATGTTTTAAAAAGGAATTAAATTGGAATCTAAGTCCATTTTAAAGAAATTACATCAAACAAATTTTTGAAATCATGTTAGATCAATTGTTAAAACTAGCGGAAGGTCCGCTTCAAGAAATGCTTGAAGGAATGAATCAAGATAAGGCCAGCGCCTCAGCCATCAAAGATTCTCTCACGAGTAGCCTTCAGAAACGAGTATCATCAGGAGATACAGATGCCATCATGGAAATGTTTTCTGGAAAAGAAACCTCTCCAGGTGCCCCGGTCATCAATAGTCTTCAAGGCGATGTTTCTCAAAACCTGATGGACAAACTGGGCATCTCTAAGGAGCAAGCTATGGGAATAGCAGCAGCTGCGCTTCCTATGATTATGAATTTCTTCAACAAGCGTGTAAATGATGCACCTCAGGACAACAATGACATCATGTCGTCTATTGTTTCCTCACTTCAGGGAGGTCAAGGTAAAGTTGGGACATCGGATTTGCTAGGCTCACTTCTTGGTGGCGGAAGCAAAGGAGGAATGGATCTAGGCGGACTGATGGACATGGGGAAGGGATTGTTTAAGTAAAATAAAAAAGATTATCCGCGATGATGCCAGTCACGGTCTGAAGAAATATGACCGAAAACTCTTGCACTGGCGGGACAGGCTGAAGCGGCCTCAATTCTTAAGTTTAACCTATCCTTTTCGCTTTTGACTTTATAAGGGCATAAAAGCGGATATACATAAAATTAATTCTTATGAAAACTAACTTAATTACAGCCTTTATCTTTCTTTTAGCGGCTATCAGCTTTCAAGCCTCGTCGCAAACTATCAAGTTACCTTCCCCTGATTTCAAAAAAGATATGCTGGGGGCTTTCGCTCCAGGCGACGATCTAGGAATAAGTAAAGATCAAAAAGATAAGTTGAGCAAAAGCAACTCTTCCTTTTTCGACAAGGTAACGGGCATAGCAGGAAGTGATGAATCCGATGATAAAAAGATAGCCAAGATCACTGGACTGGCAAAAGAGCAAAATTCTATGTTTGAAAGTATCCTTGGAGAAAAAACCGTTAAGGAATACCGCAAAAAAATAAAAAAACAAATACGTCCGTTTACGACAAAATACAAATTGGCTAAGTTTGTCCTGTAAAAACATTTTAACTAAACATACTATTATGCACAAATTGAAATTTATCCTAGGTTTTTCATTGCTCTTTATCCTAGCTGGAAATGTTAATGCCCAAGGATTGAAAGTGCCAAAAATGGATCTAACTTCTCAGTTATTGGGAATATTGAATAATACGGATGGGCTCGATCTATCATCAGATCAGAAATCAAAGCTGACTAAGGAAAACTCCAGTTTTGTAGATGAACTGATGGATATCGACAAAAGCGGAAAATCTGATGATGATAAGAAAGATGCATTTCTAGGCTTGAAAAGCAAGCATGCTAAAATCCTCACAGACATTTTAGGAAATGATTTATTCAAGAAGTATTCTGGACAGATTCTAAAATCTATTAATCCACTTAAAAGTAAACTTGGGCTTGCTGCCCTAGCCTTTTAAAGGGTTTGCTACTGAAAAAAGTAAAAGCCATGGAATGTGATTTCATGGCTTTTTTGTTCAAAGTAGAAGAAATTGAGGACTATCAGATTTTCAACTAAACTTTCGGAAGTTCCCAGCCATTATGATAATGGGCTTTCATCAAGTCATTCGCAGCGGATGAGGTAAATTGATTTTTCTCAGCATTCCAATATACTTTCTCTCCGGTTTTGTAGGCAATGTTTCCCATTTGGGCATTGATAGCCGCTACACTTCCAGTCTGAATCGCGCAATTGAGAAGGCTTGGATCATTGGCCTTAACAGCTTCCACGAAGTTGACAGCATGTAAATCCAAAGCATTCCCCACACCTTTGGTATGCGGTACTTCTTCTACTTTTGGGACTCTATTTCCATCCTTGGTTTCCGTTTCAGGAATCACCTTCCACCCTCCTCTATTCACCACCAGTGTGGCATTATTCCCTATAAATGCAATGCCTTCTGTCGTTCCATAATTCCCTCCATCTATACCTGTAGCATGTTCCCAGAGCATATTAAAGCCGTCGTATTCATAAACTGTTTGCAAGGTATCAGGCGTCTCAGATGCATCATTTGGATAAGCAAATTTACCTCCTGAGGCCATTACAGATTTCGGCGCAGAAACTCCCATCGCATATAACGCAATATCTATCTCATGTACTCCCCAGTCGGTCATCAACCCTCCAGCATAGTCCCAAAACCATCGGAAATTGAAGTGAAAGCGATTTGGATTGAATGGTCGATCAGGCGCGGGTCCTAGCCACATTTTATAGTCTACTCCATCTGGTGCCGGACCGTTTGGCAATACGGGAACCGGTTTCATCCAGCCTTGGTATGCCCAGCATTTCACCAATCGAATCTGACCTAGTTTACCGGATTTGACATAATCAATTGCTTCTGCGTACTGAGATCCTGATCGCTGCCATTGCCCTACCTGAACTACTTTGCCATAACGCTCCTGAGCTTTTACCATCAACTGACATTCTTCAATGGTATTTGCAATTGGCTTTTCTACGTAAACATTTTTTCCTGCTGACACAGCATCACACATGATCAGACAATGCCAATGATCTGGTGTGCCAATGATCACGATATCAATATCCGGATCCTCTAGCAGCTTCCTATAATCTTTGTATTGCTTTGGGCGGGTGCCTCTAAGCTTGAATACATCCTCTGTTCTTTGATCTAGAATCGATTGATCCACATCTGCCAAGGCAACGCAATTCACTTGAGGCATTTTGAGATGAGCATTCATATTAGACCATCCCATGCCTTTGCAGCCAATTAGGCCATAGTTAAGTTGATCAGATGGCTTGATTTTTCTGGTAAACAGACCAAAATCTGAGGCAGTTAGAATCTGAGGCATGCCCAAACCTGCTCCCAGCAACATGGTGTTCTGGATAAATTTTCTTCTTGATGACATAGTATTTTGGGTTATTGAGTATAGACAAAAAAAGAGCAGATAATCAACTTACCTGCTCTTCAAAATGAAATGGATTAAAGCTCCCTAACCCAGATATTTCTAAATCTAACTGGATTGCCATGATCCTGAAGCTTGATAGGCAACTTCTCAGGATGTGCTTTATAATTCGGAATACCGATGTATTCGGTTGGACCTTTTAGTATCACATGATTTTGCACCAACACACCGTTCATCAAGACTGTTACCGTAGCTGGAGAAGTTAAAATTCCGTCCTTATTGAAGCGAGGCGCTTTGAAAATGATATCGTAGTAATTCCACTCACCTGCCGGTCTCAAAGCCATCGCAAGTGGCGGGTGCTGCTTGTAGATACTTCCAGCTTGCCCATTTGTATAAGTCTTACTTTCGTAGCTATCCAAAACTTGCACTTCATACATTCCCATCAAGAAAAAACCAGAGTTCCCTCTGCCTTGACCTTCACCCACAATTTCAGTTGGGGCTGACCATTCTACGTGATATTGTGCATCGCCAAAAGGCAACTTAGATTGAATATCACCTTTACCTTTGGTAACTACCAATTCGCCATTTTCAATGGTCCATCCAGCAGGAGATCCATCTTTTGCGCTTACAAATCCATTAAGACTAGTACCGTCAAAAAGTACGATGGCATCTGAAGGTGGTGCTGTATTGTTGGCACCTGGAGTAACTTTTGGAGGAACGGGAGTGTAAAATTCCGTTGCCTCGGGCTTCATAGCTGGTGGTGTTTTATCTTGGGCAACTGCTATTGAACTCAAAGTCAATGCACTAGCAGTAATAGCTAGCGAGAAAATTCTCTTTTTCATAGGGGTATAATTTAATTTTGATGTCCGTAAGGAATCCTGCACTTTGAGAATCCTCAGTATGAGGTCTGGATAGATACACGATTTCTAGGGATAGATTATTTAGGGAAAAGAACTTAAAGCGATAAATTACTCCAATTTGCCCTCAATCAAAAAACCGTTGATGGATTTTATGATGCTCAGACCAAAAGTTTACGCAATTCCATGAATTTAAAATAGTGGCAGCCAAATCAAATTCACCCTCTTTTTAGCAAAAGTTTTATCGACTATAGGAAAGTATAATTTCTCCTATCAAGGTTCCTTCAGGAGAATTTAATTCTACCTCATGCTGCGTGATCAATTCCTTATCCGTGACCTTAAGCAGTGTATAGATCAGTTCATCTCCATTTTCATGCATGGTAATCAACTTGTCCTTCTCTACTGTCCAGGTTCCTTTTCCGTTATCGTATTCACCAACCAACTTTTGAAAAGTCCCGTCATCGTTTAGAATTAGCTTACTTCTCAGATGCTGTTCTAAACCTCCATTGACTGTCACTACTACTTCAGGCCCTTCAGTTCTGCGAAATAAATGATCCGTCCCCTTCCAATTCCCGACTAATTCCCCTTCCAAACCACCGCTGCAGGAAAAAAGGCAAAGAAGCGAGACCAGTAGAATCTGATTCATAGAAGTATATTTTCCTGCTCGAGATTTCTTCATTGCTTGAGATAAATTTTGGATCGGCTAAACTAGATATTTGCCTAGAAACAAAAAAACATCCGAAGACCCTCCGGATGTTTTTCAACTAATTAAAACTTAACGCTTACAATTGAAACTTTACAGGAAGTCTCATTTGAGTTTTAACAATTTTTCCGTCTTTTTCACCAGGAGTCCATTTTGCTGATGCTTTGACAAGACGAAGTACTTCTTCATCACACCCCTTCCCAATACCTCTCAAAATTTCAGGATTGGATAGTTCTCCGTTTTCCAGCACTACAAAAGTGGCCATTACAGTCCCTTGTACATTAGCATCTTTCGCAGCTTTTGGATACTTCATATTCTCTGCGAGGTAGCTCGTCCAGCCATCGATTCCACCCGGAGGAGTAGGCATTTTATCCACTTCCAAAAAGACTTCTTCTGATTCCGTCTGAGCAGATGCATCGGAAATAGAAAAGCAAGTGGTGAAAATTAGGGCCAACAAAAGGAAAGGCACTGCTTTCCAAGTAGGAAATTGGGTTGATAGTTTCATAGTCTTTGGTTTAGGAATAATCTGTAAGAATCTAAAATCCAATTCGACATGTAGATATTTTGAATTAAATATTCTTTAGCGAATTAGATGGAGACCGGAACCTGGATAGTTTCCGGAAAGTCATTGGCGGGCTTTGTCTGAGTGACTGTGCTTTTAGATTCTCCACCATCTAGCTTAAATCTGATTGGCAATCTCATGCGTGTGTTTATCGCATTTCCTCTCTGCTTACCCGGAGTCCAATCAGGAGAATTTTGAACAACTCTCACAGCCGCCTCATCAGCTCCCCCGCCGATCCCTCTAAGGACTTCTACGTCTGAAAGGCTACCATCTGCATTCACTACGAATACTACGATAACAGTTCCTTCTATCCCTAGACTTTTAGCTTGAGCCGGATAAGTCAAATTTTCACTTAGGTACTGATTCCATCCTTCCATGTCACCAGGAGGGCTAGGCTGTTCTTCTACTACATCAAAAATTGGTTCTCCATCTTTAGCCATTTTTCTAGCTGAAATGTCAGCCGGTCCGATCTTGGTCGCTTTCGATTCTCCCATCATAGTAGGTGAGTCTATGTCTTCTTCTGGTGTGATCTCACAGGAAAACACAAAGAATAAGGCTGCCAGTACAGGAATTGCCAGCAAAAATCTGCGCATTTCCCGTTTCTGAGATTGTGGTTTGCTCATCATAATAATTCGTTTTTTGGTTTGAAATTGGTTAAAGTTATTCATGAAATGCCAGCCTTGGCCGCCAGTGATCATCTGGAGCAAAAGCCCGGAATATTCCTTCTTGGAATAGGAAGAAGTCACCCCTTGGTCCGCTTGATATTCGTGTACTTCTCTAAGTGAATTTTCAAATTTGTAGATCAGTGGATTGAACCAAAAGACGATTTTGGCAAACTGGATTAGCAATAAATCCCAGCTATGTTTCAAGCGCACGTGAACTGATTCATGGAGCACAATTTGCTTTTGCTCGGATCTATTCGGATCAAAATCAGGAAGCAAGATGTAACTGAAAAAAGAAGCTGGAATAAACTTAGGATGAACTGCAATCCAATAGTTTTGGTAGCGCATCAATCGTGATTTACCAAGCAATCTTTGAGAGGTGAAAAATCCAAGAATCAAATGTACCGTCATCACAACAACTCCAGCCAAATAAGTGTAAAACAGGATCTCTTGCCAAGTGATTCCGGCAGCCTTTTGTGGCACATTTTTTCCAACAAAAAATTCCGGAAGGAGAATCTCAGGAGTAGCTAGTGTGGAAAGTCCCAGTTTGAAAGAAAGCGTAGGAATGATAAATGAACCTATAAGCATTCCTATTAAAATCACCCGATTCAGCGTGAAAAAAGTCAATTCACTCAAGACCACTCTATAGAAGATAACGGTGATTGCAACGCAAATACTGGCTTCGAGGAGGTATAGTAGTATAGCATCCATTATTCTGTAGGCTTGTCCATGTCATCGATCATCTTCTGCAAATCCTCAATTTCCTTGTCAGAAATCTTATTTTCCCTCACCATGAATGACAGGAAATTCCCCACCGAACCTTCGAAATAATGCTTTACCAATTGATTTACACTTCGCTTGCTGTAGTCAGCCTGTGTAATTATTGGAAAATACTGGTGTGTGGTGCCGTAAGCTTTGTGATCCAAATACCCCTTCTTCTCCAATAGTTTGATAGAAGAAGCCAAGGTTGTATAGGGTGGCTTTGGCTCAGGAAGCTCTTCAAGTACATCGCGGACAAGCGCTTTTTCGAGTCTCCAAAAAATCCGCATAATCCTTTCTTCGTTGCTATTTAATTCGTTCATATGTCTAATGTATAAACGAATTTTTAATAATCCTACGATTTTTTCGTATTGTAACGATAAAAGAATATGAAAGACAGGAAAACAACCCTATCTCTTAGAAAGAATTATTAGTTAAACTATTATTTTACAAGCAGTTGACTAGCTCTACTAAAAGCAAAAAATAACTCAGAACCTATTTCCAAAGATCTTTCTAGATATTTTTCAGTTTCTAAATCCGTATCATCATAGGCTTTAGGATCCTCATACCTCAAAGGAATTCGCAGATCTGCTCCTGGAATAAATGGACAATTTTCATCTGCATGATCACAAGTCATGATCGCAGCGAAGTCATGATCTGGATTTCTCTGATCGAAATAGACTTTGGAAAAAGCCTTGATAACTTCTTCTCCAGCGCCAGATTTAATAGAATACATGGGATTCTCACATCCCTCCATTTCAATATGAAACCCCGAAGTCTCCAAAGCCTTCACTGCGCGCTCATTGAATGCTGTCACCTCCACTCCTCCTGAGAAGCACTTGACAGGAATTTTGAAATAATCCGATAGGGTCTGTCCCCAAACCTGCGAAAGTTGACTTCGCCTGCTATTATGAGTGCATATAAAATTAAGAGACGCTTTACCGTTGGATTTTACTTTTGAGACAAGGTAATTGACTAACGAAAAAAGTATCTCCTCCCGATCTTTGGAAGGAGTATACGCTGAAAAGCCCTCAATGACAGCTTCAAGTTTTGGATATACAACCATAGAATTAACTTAACAACAACCTGAACCAGGAGCGCAGGAAGCTTCTTTTGGAGATAAAGCACCTAACCTTACTTTAGGTTTAGATTGTGGAATACCACACGATTCCTTAGCTAGGCAAGCTGTCATTTTTGTGGTCAGAGCAAAAGATTCGCCGTCGAAATCAAGTCCGTACTTACCAATCGTATCACTTTGATACTCCACTTCAATTTCCAGATCCTCTAGTCCAAGTACCTTTTCGGACAGGGCAATAATGTCCAACAGCTTTTTTGCACCAAGTCTATGATCAAAATCACCATCTTCCCACAATTGAAAATTGATAACTTTCTCATCTCTAACAGTACCGCCACAATCAATAAATTTCTTATTGATCTGCCCTACTTCGGTGATGTGAAAATGAGCAGGAACTTTAGCCCCCGATGGCAAAACAAACTGAAGTTCTCCCAGATCAGGAAGCGTCGATTTAATCTCTGATAATTTCATGGTTTTTGTTTAATTGTAATATTACGATATATAAAGTCAAATTTTTTTAACAGCAATCCCTATCAACACATACTGTTGTATGCTGATCGAATAGTCCATTGAACAAAGATTTGACTGATTCCCATTTTTCTGAATTGATGCAATAGCTCACAGACACTCCTTCCACAGTTCCTTTGATCAGTCCTATTTCCTTCAGTTCTCGAAGATGCTGTGAGATGGTAGCCTGAGCCAACCCCAGTTCCTGAACCAAGGTGCCGTTCACACACACCTTTGAAGCAAGCAAATACTGCAAAATGGCTATCCGAGCTGGATGGCCCATAGCTTTTGCCAGCTGCGAAAGTTCGTTTTGCTGAGCTGTAAATAGATCTGATTTAGTTATTCCCATAATTACATTGCAATATTACGATTAAATTAATTCTATCCAAAAAATCTTCAATCTTCCTCCGGTTCTATCGACACAGTTCTGCTCAGCACTGAAGTTACATTGAAATATCCCAACACATCAGATTCACCTTGAATCACCGTGATATTAGAAACAGGATTTTGGGGAGGCGGAGAGAATAGGCCACCGTCATTATAGAGTAAATTGACCAGTTGCGAGAGATAATTGTAAGCTTTCTGGTTCAGCCGAAAAAGTTCAAGCCTGACCTTATCGCCTTCGTCAAAGGAATAATTCAGCTCCAATCCCTCCTCAAAAAACCTCAATCCAAATGTATCATCGAATAGTAAATAGTCATCCCGGTCATTTTTTAAGGTGTCATTTTCTATCACCCGAATTCGGTAATAGTTGTCTTCTTCAAATGGAATCTCTCCATAGACTTTAATGTAATATCCTTCGTCTCTAAAAAGCCTATCTTCCTGATATTCATAGGTCACACTATCGACTGTAGGTGGCGCCAAAAGTGTCCCCGAAGACGTAAACACATTATTATTCCAACGCACAGTCAGTTGATACTTCTCCCCCACCTCTGCTTTCTCTCCGGTATTTAGTGGCAAATAGCTATTTGAATACACATTATAAGCGAAAGGGATTTTACGAGCGCTTCCTTCTTCAGAGATAAACACCTCAGCATCAGATATTAATTGAGTCTCCAAGGTGTCAAAATAATCCTCAGCCAGTGAAATCTTCACCTCATTATAATACGTATTATCTGTCCATACTGCTTCAATCACCGGCACATCCCCATCAATAGTCGCCAAAGGCAAGTACACTTCTTCCTGGCAGGAAAAAGCAGCTAAGGCTAGTATCACAATCCAAAATCTATTCATGTCAAAACTGAAAATTATAAGTGATTGATGGCAAAAATGTGAAGAGGTAAGTCATCACTATGCCTTGACGGGTGGATTCTATTGGACCATCTTCACCGCTGTCGTATCGGAAATCATCGTTGTAAATCTCTCTGAATTCATAAGCAAAGGGATTTTTGCGACCATAAAGATTGTAAACTGAGAAGTTCCAACTTCCCTTCCATTTCCTTCCTTTGTCAGCATTCTTCCAGGTAATAGACGCATCCATTCTATGATAATCTGGAAAACGATCTGCATTTCTGTAATCCGAATACAGAGGAACGGATTGATTATCCACATCATATACGCCGATTGGGAAGGAAACTGCCTGCCCAGTGGTATAAATAAATGTCAACCCTGCAGACCATGAAGGCGAGAATTCATGATTCAACACCAGCGTAATATCATGTGGTCTATCGTATCGAGGATTGTACTTTTCACCCAAGGAGATTCCTGGAATCTTTCGATAGGTCCTCGAGTAAGTGTAAGCGAGCCAGCCAGTGGTTTTACCGACATTTTTTCGTAGCAAAAATTCAGCACCATACGCATAGCCATTACCGGTAAGCAGTTCAGTCTCCACATTATCTGTAAAAAGCACCTGAGCTCCATTTCGGAGATCAATCACGTTTCTGAAATCCTTATAGTATCCCTCTACAGAAAATTCCCAACGGTTTTCATCAAAATTGCGAAATAACCCAAGCGACACCTGATCCGACCGAATCGGAGGAATGTAAGTACCCGCTAAGATCCAGCGATCAATAGGCAAACCTGCGGAGCTATTTGATGCGATTTGCACGTATTGGAAATTGCGGTTGTAAGCTGCTTTAACAGAAAACTCCTCATTGATCAAATACCTAAATGCTATTCTCGGCTCCAATCCTTGGTAAAACTTGATGTTTTCGAGTGCCTTATAATTTACGGTATCAACAACAGGACTATCCGGCCCAACTACATTGTTTTCATAAATGTAATCTACTCCCCGTCCAATCTGGTTGAAAAAGCCCCAGCGCAGACCCGCTTCAGTGCTTAATCTAGGAGTGATTTCATAGGTAATTCCAGCAAAAGCACTATTCAACAAACCATTTTTTGGATTGGTAACAATAGGATCTATACTGCTATTCACCGCTGGATTTAATGCTATGGGAGCAAAATGGTAGAGCTGACTTTGGAAACCCCAAAAGCTCTGAAGCCTGTCATTTTGGAGCAAAGTCCATTGACCTTTTACCCCAGTTTCGGAGAGTTTATTTTTCCATTCAAAACCTGTATCCGGATCATCAAACTCCACACGGTAATTATATCTGGAGTGATAACCTTGCAAATCAAAAAACAGCTTCTCTGAAACGTTTCTGCTCCACTGGGCGGATGAAACCCAATTTCTCCACCCTAAGCCAAACTGCTCATCCAAGCCCAAAAAATCACTCCCTTCATAGCTAGAGACTGTCAGCTTATCTTTTTCACTGAGATTAAATGTGAGTTTGCCGCTCAAATCGTGGAAATTCAGTTTGTTATTTTTGAGATCTTCATCACTTGAAAGTTTCAAAAACAGATCTGCGTAAGTTCTCCTTCCTGAGATTACAAAGGTAGATTTGTCTGAAAAAAGCGGTCCATCCAGTGTCAATCTTGAAGAAATACTTCCAATCCCTCCTTCTCCGTGAATCTGCTCATTATTACCCTCTCGCAGCGTCACATCGATTAGAGATGATAATCGTCCTCCGAAAGAAGCCGGCATATTTCCTTTGTAGAGTTCTACCTGATCCAGCGCATCTGGATTAAACACCGAAAAAAAGCCAAAAAAGTGAGATGCATTATAGATAGGAGCACCATCTAACTGCACCAAATTCTGATCGGCAGATCCACCTCGCACAAACAAGCCAGTGGTTCCCTCTCCTGCTGTTTGAACCCCAGGAAGTAATTGCAAACTTCTGAGCAAGTCCACTTCTCCGAAAAGCGCAGGTATATTTTTGATGGTAGCTATAGGAATAGTTGCCTTCCCAGTTTCCATATTTCTGACTTGCTCATCTGGTCTTCTCTCTTGGATGATGATCTCATCTAAGGACATTTCATCAGGCTTGAGGAAAAATCGCTGGGATTTCTCAAGGTCTTTTACAGTGATCACACGAGATGAAGTTTCAAAACCAACAAAAGAAACTACCAGTCTAGCTGGCAAGGATTTTATTTTTATTTGAAAATTTCCCTTGAGGTCAGAAACTACCCCGCTAGAAATATCTCCTTCCCAGTAAACACTTGCTCCAGGGAGCGGGGAAGAGTTGTTCACATCGAGTACCTGAGCTGTAAAAACATTGCTTTCCTGAGCGATAAGCCTAGAAAAAGGAGAAATCAAAAGGAAAAGAAATAGGAAAATGCTCAGCGAAGCAGTTACTCTCATGCTTGATTTATTAGAATTGAATTCTCAAAGCTAGACGATTCAAAAAAATTAATGTTTGTTAATTATTAAGAACATTTGAATTTAGCGTAACCACTTATAGCATTCATCCTTTTAAAGTAAGCTTTATTTTATAATTTCAGGTCATGATTTGGGCATATCCGGACGTAAAACTCACCCTCTTGCTAGCCGGCATTTTCGGCTTGCTATACTTTATTTATCTGTTTCGCTTTTGGAAAATCAACCGTAAGTTGGTGGTAGAGAAGCGTAGGCTTTTTACCAAAGTGGTGATTAGAACTACCTACTTTGTGCTATTCCTAATTGCATTTGCTGGACCATCAATCGGTACATCCCTCAAGGAAATCCAGGAAGAAGGCAAAGACATCTTCATTGCTGTGGATCTTTCGCAGTCCATGAATGCGGGTGACATAGGACCTAGCCGTCTTCAGAGAATAAAATTTGAATTGAAAAACTTAACCAAAAGCTTCCCTTCGGATAGAATAGGGCTGATTATTTTCAGTTCGGAAGCATTTATGCAATGCCCCCTTACCTTCGATCAAAGCGTACTTCAATTATATATCGATGGATTGAATACGGGTTTGGTGCCGAACTTTGGTACTGATCTTAATGGACCATTGCGCATGGCAGAAGAGAGGTTTTTGAACGACGAAAGTCAAGAGATTAAGTCCAAGTCAATCATTTTGATTTCGGATGGAGAAAACTTCGGTGATGATCTGGAGGATATAGGTTCACGATTGAATAGTGAGGGAATTAAAGTATTCTCACTTGGAATAGGCACCACGGGCGGAAGCAGCATTCCTAGAGGAAATGGATTGGTAATTGATCCCCAAACTGGGAAACCTGCTCAAACTGTACTTGACCGTGCACCGCTGCAGCAAATCGCTGCAGAAACTAATGGACAGTATTTTGAAATTTCGGATGAAGTTCAGGAAATCGGGGAGCTTACTGCTGCGCTTGAGCGAGTAGAAGGTGGAGTGACTGGATCGAGAGTTGTTGAAGCTTCGGCAAATAAGTACTTTTATTTTCTATTGGCTGGCTTAGTACTTTCTTTGCTGGACATGATGTTACCAATCAAAACTATCAAACTATAAATGAGCTGGAGTAAGCTAACGTTAGCTGTTTTTCTTCTGATTCCTGCTTCCTGGACACGCGTTTCCAGGTTGAATTCCGCCATTGATTTGGCATCAGACACCTATGCCAAAGCTGAATACGAGCAATCAATCACCAATCACTTGGTCTTGATTGATGAATTTGGCTATGCGTCGCCAGAGTTGGACTATAACCTCGGACTGAGTAGTCAGTATGCGGAGAAATTGGAAGAAGCGACAGGATATTATGACAAAGCCTCCATCGCCCCCAATAAAATGTTAGCCTCATTCGCTTTCAACCAAGGGGGAGTGCTTTTAGGAGATAAAAAAGAATATGAACCTGCACTGAGCAAGTTTAAATCTGCACTGATTCAAGACCCGAATAACGAAGTAGCCAGGTACAATTATGAGTTACTGGCAAGATGGTTGCAACGTGATGAGGAACGCAAAAATGAAGACCAAGACAAGCCGGAACCATCTGAATTTGCTAAGCGGAAAAAAGCTGAGGCAGATCGATTGGTGGAACAATTCCGCTTCAAAGATGCGTTGAACCTAATGAATGAAGCCAGACTCCAAGATGAAACAGTTGATGCATATCAAGATTTCATGACGAGTCTACAAGAAATCACAGAGATCGATGAAAAATAAAATTGGAATACTTCTAGGTTTAGCTTTCACCCTAAGCATCGCCACAAGTATCGCCCAAACTTCCGGCGAATACTTTAACCGTGCAGCCAGATCTTATGTTAAGACTGAAAAAGATCAGGCATTAGCTACAGTTAACGATGGTTTGACAAAATATCCAGGAGATGCTAAACTTCAGGCTTTGAAAGAAAAGCTGGAAAAAGATAAGGAAGAACAAGAAAAGCAAGATCAGCAAAACCAAGAGAATCAAGACCAACAGAACCAAGAAGAAAAGCAGGAGCAAAAAGACAATTCTCAACAAGGTGAGGATGGGGAGCAGCAAGAGCAAAAAGAGGATGGCGAAAAAACCGACGAGGATAAAGCCAAAGAATCCCAAGCGGGTGACCCTTCTGAGCAAAGTGAGGATAAGCCTGGGGAAAATGCCAATGACCAGAAGGATGCCAATCTAGCGGACAAACAGAAAGCAATGGAAGAGTTTAAGGAGAAGCTAAAAGCTATGAATCTGACTCCTGAGCAAGCTGCACAAATATTGGAAAGCATGAATGCTGCAGAATTACGATACATTCAGCAAAACAAGAAAAAAGCCACAGAGAGACCTAAGAGAGGGATTCCTGATTGGTAAGAAAGCCGGGTGTTGGATGTCGGATGTCCGATGTTTCCTACACCTGACACCCGACATCGGGCATCTAACCTTATAAAACCCAAATAACTATGATCAAAGAAGTATATATCGTTTCGGCTGTGAGAACACCTTTGGGAAGTTTTGGAGGAAAACTAGCCGGACTAACAGCAATAGAACTTGGCAGCACAGCCATTAAAGGAGCTTTGGAAAAAGCCGGTGTTAAAGCAGAATCAGTTCAGGAAGTTTTTATGGGAAATGTAATTTCCGCTAATCTTGGACAAGCTCCTGCACGTCAAGCCTCTATAGCAGCTGGTATTCCTTATAATGTCCCTTGTACCACCGTCAATAAAGTTTGTGCTTCTGGCATGAAAGCAGTGATGTTTGGCGCTCAGTCCATTATGCTTGGTATCAATGACGTAGTTGTCGCAGGTGGAATGGAAAGTATGTCCAATGTGCCATTCTATGTTCCAAAAGCACGATTTGGCTACAAATATGGTAATGCAGAATTTGTGGATGGCCTCGTGAAAGACGGCCTCTTCGAAGTCTATTATAAATTCCCGATGGGAAATTGCGCAGACAATACGGCCAAGGAAATGAACATTTCCCGTGAAGCTCAGGATGCATATGCTATTCAATCCTATCAAAGATCAGCTGATTCCTGGGCAAAAGGTTACTTCAAAGATGAAGTCGTTCCTGTGGAGATCAAAGGCAGAAAAGGCGAGACAATCGTAATCGACGAAGATGAGGAATATAAGAATGTGATTTTTGATAAAATCCCTTCCCTTAGACCTGTATTCGACAAAGAGGGAACAGTTACCGCTGCCAACGCTTCCACGATGAATGATGGTGCTTCAGCATTAGTATTGGTGAGTAAGGAAAAAGCAGAGGAGCTAGTGTTGAAACCACTGGCGAAAATCAGAGGATTTGCAGATGCTGCTACTGATCCACTGTGGTTTACCACTGCTCCTGCCCTAGCTATTCCAAAAGCTATCAAGCACGCTGGGTTAACTGCTGAGGACATAGATTTCTATGAAATCAATGAAGCCTTCTCTGCAGTAGCTTTAGCAAATCAGAAAGAATTAAACCTTGACAATGATAAAGTAAACGTATTTGGTGGTGCTGTATCTTTAGGACATCCACTAGGAGCCTCTGGTGCTAGAATCATCAGCACATTAAACTCGGTATTACATCAGAAAAACGGAAAAATTGGAGTTGCAGGCATTTGCAACGGTGGCGGTGGAGCATCTGCTCTCGTCATTGAAAAAATGTAATCTTAGTACACGTTCACTTACCGCAGGAAAAATTCTCCTGCGGTTTCTTTTTACCTATGAACAAATTATTCCTACTAGTCGCTTTCCTCCTACTTACAAATATTTCCTTTGGGCAGGATACTATTCGTACTTATTACGACATGGAAGAAACACTGGTCAAGGAAGAGTACGTCAGAATTAACGGCAAAGCAAACGGGGTAATTAAGCGCTATGATGAAGAAGGGAACCTTGTCCAAATCGGATATTTACAAAACGATCTAAGAAATGGCATTTTTGCAGATTTAGATCCAGAGACAGGAGATACAGTCAGGACAATTCCATTTGTTGACAATATCAGGTCTGGAGAATCCAAAAGTTTTTTCCCCAGAGGAAAGATCAAGCAAACTTCTACCTACTCGGACAATCAGATAAATGGTGAGGTGATTACATATTATGAGTCTGGTCAAATACAAGACAAAACATTATTCCTGAAAAACAAACCAAATGGACTTAGCGAAACTTTCTACGAATCTGGAAATCAAGCTTCCAAAGTCAATTTCTCAGAAGGCAGGTACAATGGAAGTTTTGAGGAATTTGCAGACAATGGACAAATTCTTGTCTCGGCAAACTATGAAGATGGCGAACTGAATGGTAGAGAGACACAATACTTTGAAGACGGACAGATTCTTTCTGTCATAGATTATTCAAAGGGCGTATTGGATGGAGTTTATGAACTGAATTATCCAGATGGATCTCCCGAAAGACGGGGAAATTACAAAAAGGGCTATGAAGAAGGGGAATTAATCTCCTATCATCCAAATGGAAAAGTGCTAGAAAGGGGTGTTTTCAAGAAAGGAATCCCAATTCAGCCTACCGAAAAATATTATCCGTCTGGGAAAGTTGAACAGAAGAAGACCTTTGATAAAGATGGAAATCGAATTTTAGAAATCAATTACTATGAAAACGGCCAAGTTTATTTTGCGATAAATTACCTGAATAATAAAGCACAGGGCGAGGTTAGAATATTCCGAGCAGATGGTTCTTTGGAAGAAATCAGACGCTTCCAAGAAGGAAAAATGCACGGAAAGCGAGAATTCTTTGATGAAAATGAGAATCTGACCAAAACCGAATTCTACGAAAAAGGTAACAAAACAGATAAATAATAGATCTCGAAAGAGCAGAAAGGCAAAGCTTTTTCTATTTTTGCCCAAACGATAAAAGGATGAGTAACGCAATCAAAGAAACCAATTTTCAATTCCCTGGACAGCAGGGATTTTACAAAGGTAAAGTTCGTGATGTCTATATGTTTGACAAAGAATTGGTTGTGGTTGCATCCGATAGAATCTCTGCTTTTGACGTGGTACTTCCTAAGCCTATTCCTTACAAAGGACAGGTCTTGAATCAGATTGCTGCAAAGTTCCTTCAGGCTACTTCAGATATTGTCCCAAACTGGGTGACTTCTATTCCAGATCCAAATGTGACTATAGGAGTGAGATGCGAGCCTTTCAAAGTGGAGATGGTGATTCGTGGCTATATGTCAGGTCATGCAGCAAGAGAGCATAAGGCTGGAAAGCGTGTAATTTGTGGCGTAGCCATGCCTGAGCATTTGCGTGAAAATGATCCATTTCCAGAACCTATCATCACACCTACCACTAAAGCTGACGAAGGACACGACGAGGACATTTCCAGAGAAGAAATTCTCAAGCAGGGAATCGTGAGTGAAGCAGATTACGTACAGTTAGAAAAATACACCAGAGCACTGTTTCAAAGAGGTCAGGAAATGGCCAATGAGATGGGATTGATCTTGGTAGATACGAAGTATGAATTCGGAAAAGTTGGGGATAAAATTTTTCTGATCGACGAAATTCATACGCCGGATTCTTCCCGCTATTTCTATGCAGATGGCTATGAAGAAAATCAGGCAAAGGGAATCGCCCAAAAACAACTTTCGAAGGAATTTGTAAGGCAATGGCTGATTTCCAATGGTTTTCAGGGCAAGGAAGGACAATCTGTGCCTGAAATGACGGACGAAATTGTAGAAAGCATCTCTGATCGCTATATTGAGCTGTTCGAAAAAATAACGGGAGAGAAATTCCAAAAAGCAAACACAACAGAAATTGAGTCTAGAATTGAAAAAGCAATCCTTAAACACCTAGGCTAAAAGCCCAATAATTTATACTATGAAATATTCAATTGATAAAAAAGAACAGTACGTCATCTTCACT
>TARA_R110002020_G_scaffold475874_1_pt1 | contig 30847 bp, 31 predicted proteins | sample TARA_R110002020 | Tara Oceans TARA_R110002020 (sample SAMEA4396489) | marine metagenome | biome: Westerlies Biome; feature: [MES] marine water layer (ENVO:01000295) within the mesopelagic zone...; material: water (ENVO:00002006), including particulate matter (ENVO:01000060) such...
GAAACCGAAATGGCTGCATGATTGCCCACACTTTACGGTACTCTCAGACAGCATCTTGCAACTTCGGTGCGTCAGCGGCTCCGCACATCAGTGACGGCGTTCAACGAGTTGTTTGACATCGAGGCCATTGCCAACAGCGGCCTACTTCCACCACAGCATATTGCTGATCCCCCAATCTATGACAGTGACGGGCGCAAGAAGATTGCCTTACCCCCGCAACTCGATGTGCAGAACGCAAATTTAGGCGTCTATCCAGTCTGGCGAGCCGTCTGCGCAGCCGGTGGTCTCGGGCTGCAAGACGATCCTTCGCCGGATGATCTTCTTGTGCCGGAAACATGGGCTAAAATTACCGAAATCTCTCCGTCGCTCATCGACCTGGAACCTACGAGCTGGACCCAGTATCTGCGACGCGCGCGGAGACAACTGCTTTCGGCGGCGACAATAGTGCCGGACGACCCAAATGCTCTCCCGGATCGGTTTGAGAAGATGATTCAGGTCGACGAGGACCGCCCGCCTCTTAATCTCCTATGGCGTCAGATGCGTGTCGTAGAAATTCCTGGTATTCAGGATGCAGGTGCTGCCGGACTGCTCGAACTCGAGGTATGGCGAGCACTGTTGTATACCCAGGCTGAAGATGTGGCCGCTACAACATTCCGGCAGTATATGATGAGGGCACGTAACATCCTCCATCGCCATGCACCTGACCAAACCGACCCACTGCGGGCAGTAACGCGCGCTTGGGCTGAAACGCCAGATCACATAAAGGCTACCTTGGCGCCTATCCGTAACGCAGCTAACGCGGCGTATTTGCGTCCCGAGGATGTGACCCTGGAATGGCTCAATGAAATCACGCTGGAAGGCTTAGATAAAACGGCTGTTTGCGAGGCACTGGACAGACTGCCTGACGCAATTAAGGCCGCACAAGAACAAGCGCTGGCCGCAGCCGCAGCCGCAGTGCCTGAGTTGAAGGCTTGGCAGAATTTTCGTGAGGTCGCTCGATCGCGGGGGATCGACACCAGTAGGTTTGGCATCATCGCAACTCCAGCGGTGCAAGCTGGCATGGGCCCTGTTGATCTTGATCGTGATTGGGTCTTGAGAATGTCGGCAGACTTCTCTCAACGGCGCCGGGCGCGGCTTAATTGCGTCCTGCGGAAAATGGACGCCATGTTGGATGATCCGCAGCTCTCTCCCTTTATCTACACAGTACCTCTCGGTCCGCTACCGGATAAAAGGAGCCCTGGTGTGATCGACCTACCTGAGAATCTGGCAAGGGAACTGTCTGCACTCCACGATGCATTGGCGAGTGCAGACAGCACGCGTCGGGAAGGTCGCGCTGTGGTGCGTAAGATTGCAAATGCAGCGGTGCAGCAGGGGATGGACATCACCAGCCTCGACGAGGTGCTGAAACAAGTTGCGGCACTGGGTTTCGAGGGAACCACATTACGCAAAGCACGCCGCATGCGCGTGAACCTGGAAAATGAGCGAAAATCAATGTCGAAAATGGGGGCAGCACTCATCGGTGAATAGGTTCCGGCTCACGTCCCACGCGGTAACGATTTCAGAGCCTAAACAGTTCAAGTTCCACGAAAAGCTCGAAGCGGGGTGATCATTTCCGGATAGGTTGCGCGATACGGGCATCGCGCAACAAGGGGAGATCCGACCTTTGGGCCCGTCGTCATGTTTGGGTTGGGCGGCGTCCATGTCGAGGCTCTGCGCGACGTGGTCTTCCGCGCCGCACCCTTTAGCGAAAGCGAGGCGCGCTCGATGATCCACGAGGTGCGGGCCATCCGCTCGTGTCGAGAACTGGCTCACCGCTTTGCTATGAAGCAGTAAATGCGTCTCGACCGGTGAAATCTATGATGGTGGCGCTCCTTGGGTGGTGGTTTGTCTCGCAACAACAAACCAACCAGATGAACCGCTGTCATTCTAACTGCCCGGACACCAGATTCACTCGTAGCTCACGCTCAAATCCTCTCAGGCTTGCACAGCAACAGGCTTCCCAACATTTTCCGTGCGGAGTGCCTGTCAGAGAGTTGATATAATTTCGATAATATCTTCTCGAAACGATTGTGGAAAGATTTGGTCATCTTTGAGCAGAAAATCTCTACCAGGCCGTGGTTTGGCTAACCAACTCCGCTCGAAACCTTTGGCGACCAGTACATTTGCGAGCATTATGCAGTTGCCGTGACTGCTCGCCGTTTCATTTTCGATGCCTGTCAAAGATATAGCTTTTGAAGTCAGCATCAATTCGTCTTGCCCAGATCGAATTTCTTGGTGAAATAGCTTGCTTTCAATTGCTTCCATCGCAAGTTCACGAGGGAGCCAACCGCAGAGCCTAACCCTAAAAACGGGCAACCATCCCTCTTTCTGCCATCTACAATCCACCCAAGTGTAATCTTCAGTCACAGTGCTACTCCCATTTTGGGAGTAGCACTAACTCACGGTACTGCCTCGTGTCCATACCGAGGTTTCAAAAATGGCTGGCTCACTTCATTCTATCGAGTACAAAATCCTTATTGACGCCTTGGTGACAGCGCGAAACGAAAGAGGAATGACCCAAGCTACCTTGGCGACCGCACTTGGCCGCCCGCCTTCATTCGTAGCCAAGGTTGAACTCCGAGAGCGCCGCCTTGATGTACTGGAATTTTGTGCATGGGCTGAAGCACTCTCAATTGATCCACTGGATCATTTAAGAAAGTACGCATCTCTTCCACTGACAAAAATGCCTCGTTGACCGCGATGCTGTTGTGGAAATAGAAAATCATGTGAAGATTTTCACGCGGAATAGAGGCTAAAAAAGTCAAACTTAATCAATGCTGTGGATGGTTTTCGGTTCCATGAGAGTGCCAAGCGGCGGCGCAGGGATGCTCAGGTTGGGTGCGCCTTATGGTATTTTAGCAAGATGTGCGCCCCAAGGTATAAAGCAAGATAGTGCGCTGCGTGGTATTTATTGAAAATGTGCGCTTTGTGGTATATATTCAGATCGATCAGTACCATGGAAAGAATCTCTCATGTCCCGCAAGGAACCCATTCGAAGCCTCGATGATCTTGGGGCGATCATACGGCGCCATCGACGGCGGAATAAAATGACGCAGGCGCATCTCGCAAGCAGGGCAGCAGTCGAGGTCAAACAGATCTCGAGGATCGAGAATGGCGTGATCGAACCCAAAATCACCACCGTCCTGTCCATCCTCGCCGCACTTGATCTGGAGATCTTTGCAAGTCCGCAGCGCGCTGAGGAGGAAGAGGAGTCCTCGATGGAGGATATCTTCTGATGGCGCGCAGGTCGACAATGCGGCGGCTGGACGTTCGACTGAACGGAAGGCTCGCCGGCTATTACGACTACACACCGGCAGGGGGCGTGAGCTTCACCTATGCGGAGGATTGGCTGTCTTGGGAGAATGGCTTCGCCATCTCACGGCAGCTGCCGTTACAGGATGGCACCTTCAGGGGAGAGGGTGCCAGCGCAGTCTTCGAGAACCTCTTGCCGGACAGTGACACCCTGCGTCGAATAATTGCGGAAAAGACTGAGGCGCGCAGTGCCGCGCCACACGATTTGCTTTCGGCGATCGGGCGTGACTGCGTGGGGGCACTTCAGTTCCTGCCGCATGACGCAGACCCGGGAAACCCTTTTGAAATTGAGGGGGTCACTCAGTCCGAAGCAGAGATCGCACAGACCCTGAGGAGCCTGACTTTCTCTCCCTTAGGAATTGAGGAAGGCGCTCCATTTCGAATATCCCTGGCAGGCGCGCAGGAGAAGACGGCTTACCTTAGAGGGAATGGCACTTGGTTGCGCCCGGAAGGCATGACGCCGACCACCCATATCTTCAAGCGGCCGATGGGGCGGGTTCACGAGAACCTCGACATGAGCGAGAGCGTCGAGAACGAGTTCGTCTGCCTCGCACTCGCGCGCGAGATGGGTTTGCCCGCAAATGTTGCGACCATCGAGACATTCGAGGACCAAAAGGCATTGGTGGTCGAGCGATTTGATCGCCAGATACGATCGAAGGGTGGATACTTGCGGCTGCCTCAGGAGGATTTCCTCCAGGCAATGGGTCTCATGTCGGGACAGAAATACGAGCAGCATGGCGGCCCGAGCGCCGTCAGGTGCTACGGCCTCCTGGCCGGCTCCATGGCACGCTCCCAAGATCTCAAGACCTTCGCAAAGTCGCAGATATTCTTCTGGATGACGGCGGCCATCGACGGTCATGCTAAGAACTTCTCCATTTTCACCCTGCGGGACGGTTTTCGGATGACCCCGCTCTATGACATTATGAGCGCCGCACCCGACGGGTTGCGTCGAAGCTTCCGCCACAAAGATCTGCAGATCGCCATGGCTGCCGGTCGACGTCGACATTACCGCCTGGACAAGCTGCATCCGCGGCATTTCGTGGAAACGGCTAAGGCAGCCAAGGTTCCAGACGCGCTGTTGCGGGAAGCGGTCGAAGAACTGGTCGTTGAGGGGAAGGGTGCTGCCGACCGTGTGGCAGCCGGGCTTCCCTTGGATTTTCCGTCACAGATCGCCGATCCTATCCTCGACTACGCACGCCGCAGGCACGCGGCTCTGGAAGACTTCGCCGGGTCTGGTATGATCTGATCGCCACCTTGATGTCCGAAAACCAGCTCAATTTATGAGTCAGTTATGCCTGACTGTCAATTTGTTGCCCGTGAAGCCTATAATAGTGTTCACATAAGGAGTGCTCCATGACCCTTTTTGAGAAACTTATTTCTGCTGGAAGCATCATAATCGCACTTTGCTGTATTTGGTACGTCCGCCATATTGTCCGTACGAGTGGGCGAGATCGACCCCGTAATCCTGACAGAGTTCGGCGTCTGATTGAGAAGGTCAGGCAAGACTGATTATTCGGTCACACTACAATGCTTCTCTGGTCCATTTGGACAAGCATTTCTGCTACAAAATCTCCAAGTTTCGCTCCAGGTAAGCGGCCATTGCCTACGGAACCAAGTAGCCACAAACGGCACTTTGCGGACCTTCGTGAACGAAGTGGCAAACGGCAGGAAAGTCCTGCACAACGGACCTTCAGTCGTGCCACAAACGGTCCTTTCCGCCAGTGACAGAAACCCTTGGGTTCTGACCGCCGAGCGCCCGATAAAGGACCTTCACCGATGAACTGGTCACTGTCCGCAGCGCGGACAGGCTGTGTGAAAACTCCCCCTTTTTTCTGAATGATGGTATGATCTTTGTATTCGGTGCGGAGGGTTTTCATGACGCAATTTATCGAAGGTTTGGATCGCCAGCAGACGATGTTGCTGCCTGAACATCTGGACGATTATGTTGACGAGAACGGCCCTGTCCGTGCCATCGATGCCTTTGCCGACATTCTTGATCTCGCAGCGCTTGGCTTCAATACGCAGCCTGCTGCCACTGGTCGCCCTGGTTATCATCCTGGGTTGATGCTGCGGATTTACCTCTATGGGTACCTAAACCAGATCCAGTCATCGCGGCGTTTGGAACGTGAGTGCGGCCGCAATCTGGAACTCATCTGGCTGGCGGGTCGATTGAAGCCTGACTTCAAGACGATTGCTGACTTTAGGAAAGACAACGGCCCGGCGATCCGCAAAGTGTGCCAGCAGTTTGTTGCCCTGTGTCGCAATATGAGCCTGCTCGACGGAGATGTGGTCGCGATTGATGGCAGCCGGTTCAAAGCTGTGAATGCCAAGGCTAAGAATTACACGCGCGGTAAGCTGCGTCAGAAGCTGGGTGAGATCGACAAAGCAATTGAGCGCTATTTGGGTGAGTTGGATCGTGCTGATGAGGTGTTCGAGCAGACCGGCACGGTGCTGCCAGAGGCCCGCATGGAACGCACCTTGAGAAAGCTGGAACACCTGCAAAAGGAGGCGGTGCGCTACCGATCAATTGAACAACGCATGGATGAGACCGGCGAGACCCAAGTCTCGTTGAGTGATCCTGATGCCCGCTCGATGGCGACCACAGCGCGGATGCCGCGCATTGTCGGTTACAATGTTCAAACGGCCGTCGAGGCTGATCACCACCTGATCGTTGCGCATGAAGTCACAATGCTTGGGTTTGACCGTGATGCATTGTCGATGATGGCCGCGGCAGCAGGCGATGTCATGACGACAGATCAGCTCACAGCAATTGCGGATAAGGGCTACTACAAAGGCGAGGAAATTGTTGCGAGCGAAGAGGCAGGCATCTCGGTCGTTGTTCCCAAACCCATGACTTCTAACGCCGCTGCACGCGGTCAGTTTGACAAGGCTGACTTTACCTATGACAGCGACAAGGATGTGTATGTCTGCCCGGCGGGCGAGAACCTGACTTACAGGTTTACCGGCCAGCAAGACGGCAAGGCCATTAGATCATACTGGTCCGGAGCTTGCGCCGATGGGAGCATGAAGATGTGCTTGAGCGCGTTCAGGACCGACTGGATGCAGACCCAACCCAACTGGCTGTCCGAAGCATGACCGTCGAGCATCCCTACGGCACCATCAAATCATGGATGGGGGCCACCCACTTCAAAATGAGGCGGCTGAAAAACGTCGCCACCGAGATGGCGCTGCACGTGCTCGCCTACAATATGACCCGTGTTATGAACCTGATGGGTATCCCGGCGATGATCGCGGCAATGAAGGCGTAAGGGGCGCCGTTCGCCTTGGAATGGGCATGAAAACGCAGGGATGAGCCAGAGATCGCCTCAGTCGCCCGCACAATCCTCAATACAGCGAAAATGATGATGACACGTCAAAGACAACACAAACACTGGAAGCTCAAGCAAACATCACTATCAAAACAGTTTCCACACACCCTCCGGACGAAGCCGCCGTTGCCATCTTTCACTCAAATGTAGCCGCCTGGGTCACACTTATGCGCTTATCGCATGCCGAAGTAGCATGCAGAATAGAACCCCATATTGCGTCCGTAATATGGGGCGTTATGGGCGCGTTTGACCTGATCGTGTAAGGCCCGAACATCAGCGGCGGCGTGAGCCTTGGGGAAATGGGCCAAATAGAGGGGGATCCAGGCCTGATGGGCCCCCCATCCATCACTTCGCATGATGGATCGCGCGACGCTGTCGGCGATTGCCTCCGTTTTCACTTTCTTCGTGCCGGTCTGGCTTACCCATGCGGCATGGTAAGCAACCACATCATGCAGATTGTGCTTACCAAAGCTTTTGGAAAAGTAGTCGATGCCGTTCAGCCGCAAGATATGCGCCGCCATCAGGACTATCGGCAGCGTCTCAGTGTTCACGCGCACCTTGGTGTCAAACCTTGGCGTGCTGCGAATTTTACCCATCACCTGATCGAGTGAAGACATCCCGCTCCTGAAGAGGCGCGTATCCCCGATGGCCGCCCCCCAGGCAAGACTGGCGGCAGCAATGCTGGCTTTATGGTCAGTTGAACTTGCTTTCTTCCCGGAATTTCGCAGCAGTATTCTGACCCAGCCATCGATGGTTTTAAGTTCGCTGGGTGAAATTGCGTTCTTTTCCCTGAGGTACGACACTCCATGGGCGACCGTTCCCACCATGACCGAGGTTAAGAATGATGGGCTTGCGCCGCCGCGCGCACCAAAATCAAGACGGGTATATGCTCCGGAATTGGCGGCCGTAAGCAGGCGTGCCAACAAGGCTTGGTTGTTCGCCCGGCCTGCAGCCGCTGCATTCAGGTGCAGGATTGTCCTATCGACAAACTCGGCGCCACTCCCCTTCGGCATCGGCCAGCTGAACCCTGTGACGCTGCTACTGAATTGCTCTGGTCCCGTTGCACGGGCATAGGCGCGGCAATTTCCAGAAGATGCAAAGGTCGTTGTCCACAGTCGCGTCTCTGCCGCTTGGGCTTGCAATGTCGTCCCGGTTGCAAAAGCCAACCAAACTGCGGCGACCATAAGAGCCCGATCAAGAAATGGCATTTCATTCTACCTCAGCAGAAAAACTCACGGCCTTAGTCTGCAATCTTAAAACTCACCGATCAAGTCATACGTTGAGTCGCAAAATGTTGGTCACTGATGCTCGCCGTAGAGCCTTCTTCCGGCTCATACCGGGATTTCGCCGCGCTCTCCACGAACGCCTGCTGTTGGACAAAACCTATGGTCACAACATGCGGGACAAATACGGTATATTTCTGCATGACAAAAAACCCGTTGGCCCCTGGGACGCTTGGGAGTTACTGTTTTCATTTTGACATTGTCGATACAGACGAACGCCCACATCGCGTTGACAACCTTCCAAATGCCATCGGTTCCCCACCAGTCTCAATCTCGTTCAAGCGACACTTTCAAAGTCACCGCCCACCAGAAATATCGACGATCGTGCCGCTGATGTAAGCTGCAGCGTCTGAGAGCAGCCAGACCACCGTGTCGGCGACTTCCTCGGCGCTGCCGACGCGGCCCATTGGGATCTCTCCCGCCTTCTGAGCCAAACGATCGCCCAGTCCGGCGGCCGAGTGAATCTCTGTGTCGATGAGACCCGGTGCGACCGCATTGACGCGAATGCCCTCTGGCCCGACCTCGCGCGCAAGCCCGATCGTCAGCGTGTCAATGGCGCCCTTGCTCGCGGCATAGTGGAGCCATTCCCCGCCACCCCCCAGTTTCGCAGCGCGACTGGACATCAGCACGATAGCGCCGCCCGTCCCGCCGTGGGCCGTCGACATCTCGCGTATCGCGGCTTGGGCTGTCCAAAAAGTACCGTCGACGTTAACGTCGAGAACTCGGCGCAGATCCGAGACTTTCAGCCCCTCCAGCCGCGTCGAAGGCCCGGTGATGCCGGCGTTCGCGAACACGCCGCCACAGCGACCAAATTGCGCGCGGCAGGTCGCGAACAGGTCTGCCACAGCATCGGGATCAGCCGCATCGCCTTTGATGCCCAATGCCTGCGCCCCTTGATCTTCAAGTCGTGCAACCAGCGCGTCAGCCGCATCTGATCGGCTGGCGTAGGAGAACACCACTTGGTGTCCCAAAAGCGCAAGCTTTTCGACCGTAGCGGCACCGATGCCACGGCTGCCACCCGTCACCACGACCGGGTGGAAGGTCTTTTCAGAAGCCGACATCTGATCCACCCTTCAGCGCCAGCATCGCGCGCGCCTCGTCCGGGGTGGCAACGTTCAGGCTTAGCCCTTCCAGTATTTCGCGCACCCGGCGGACCTGATCGGCATTGCTTTCGGCCAGCTGACCTGGCGCAATCCAGAGCGAATCCTCAAGCCCGACCCGCACGTTGCCGCCCTGTGCCGCCGCGATTGCGGCGATTGCCATCTGGCTCTTGCCGGCACCCAGCACGGACCAGACATACTGATCCCCGAACAACCTGTCCGCGGTACGCTTCATGTGAGCAACGTCTTCGGGATGCCCGCCGATGCCGCCCAACAGGCCGAAGACGGTCTGCACCAGGAAAGGCGCTTTCACCAAACCGCGATCGACAAAGTGTTTCAGGGTGTAAAGATGCGAGGTGTCATAGCATTCAAACTCGAAGCGGGTGCCGTTGGCACCGCAGGTGGTCAGAATATGCTCGATATCCTTGAAGGTGTTCCGGAACACCAGATCGCGGCTGTTCTCCAGGTGCTCACGTTCCCAGTCATGCTTGAACTCGGAAAAGCGATCAAGCATCGGGTAAAGACCGAAGTTCATCGACCCCATATTCAGCGACGCAACTTCGGGCTTCAGTTCTGCGGCTGGTCGCAGGCGCTCAGCGACGCTCATGTGGGGGCTGCCACCGGTAGTCAGGTTGATCACGGCCCCTGTTGCCTGCTTTATGCGCGGAAGAAACTGGCGAAATGCATCCGGATCCTGTGTCGGTTTTCCAGTTTCGGGATCGCGCGCATGTAGGTGCAGGATCGTCGCGCCCGCCTCGGCGGCCGCCAAGGATTGTTCGACGATTTCGTCAGGCGTCACCGGCAGATGCGGTGACATCGACGGCGTATGGATCGCGCCTGTCACAGCGCAGCTGATGATGACTTTTCTGTTCGCGGCCATATTGCCTCCTTAAATGTTTTGTCATTCGTCTGTGTTGGTGTCCCGCAGATGTCGCATCAGCGCCATAAGCCGTTTGTCGCGGCGGGATTGGCTGTCTGCGATGCCGTCAAGCGGCAGCACGTAGCGCCGTGCCTTGGTCACACGGTCCAGCAACGCGCCGGACCATTCGGGCATGCGGCCCTGACTTTTGCCAATATTCGCATACATGCCGCCATAGCGGTCGACATAATCGGCGACGCCGCCCGGCGCGTTCAGATCGATCGTCTCAAAAGGTCCCATCAGGGCCCAACGCGGCGCCAGACCGTATGCGATGCCAATGTCCACATCGTCGGGGCTGGCCACACCGTCTTCGACCAGTCGGAATGCTTCTTGCAACAACGCGCCCTGCAAGCGGTTCATGATGAAGCCGTCGATTTCCTTCTTCATGCGGATCGGCTTTTGACCGATCTGTTCCATCAACTGCGCACAGCGCTCGACGGCCGCCGGGTCGGTCCACGGAGCCGGCACGATCTCGACCGCCGGTATCAAGCTGGGGGGATTGATCGGATGCGCCACAACGCAGCGATGCCGGGTGCGTAGTCCTTCGGTAAATGCCGAAGGCAGCAGGGCCGAGGTCGAGCTTGCCAAAATGGCTTCTGGTTCCGCGAGATCATCAAGCAACGCATAGAATGCACGCTTGATTTCGACCCGTTCCGGAATGCTTTCCTGCACATGATCCGCACAGGCGAGGGCCGCTTCCAGCGTTTCACTCACCGACGCCCGCGCGACCAAGTCGGCGACCGTCGCGCCGCCCAGCATGTCCGCCCTGTGCAACTCTTCGGCCATATCCTCTACAGCCGTCAAAGCGCTTTCGGCCGCACCGTCCTGACTGTCGTACAACCGCACGTCGCATCCGCCACGCGCAAATGCGACGGCCCAGGCGCGCCCAATCAGACCGGTGCCCGCGATGGCGACGATTGCGGTGGCTTTGTCCCGCATCACAAGGTTTCCACGTTGCCGCAAACGCTGATCGCCTGGCCCGAAATATTGCCACCCCCCGGCGCGCATAAGAACAGGCAAGCGGCGGCAATGTCGTCGGGGCTAACCATCCGGCGCAGCGACACCTTGTCCAGATACTGCTGCCGCATGTCGTCAAACGACACGCCTGTCTGTTCCGCCCGTGCAGCGATGACCTTGTCGATCCGCGGCCCTTCGACGATTCCCGGCAGTATGGCATTGGCCCGTACACCCTGCGGCCCCAGTTCTGCCGCAAGGCTTTTCACCAGCCCCACGATGGCCCATTTGGACGCAGCATAGGGCGTGCGATAGGCATAGCCCAACCGCCCAGCGACCGATGCCGTGGCGATAAAGGCGCCTTGCGATTTGATCAGCTCCGGCGCGCCGAACCGCGCGGCCAGATAGGCCCCCCGAAGGTTGATATCCAGTGTCTGATCCCACGCCTGTGCCGAGATGTCAGACACAGTCGCCGTAGGCCCGGCGATCCCGGCGTTTGAGATGACCACATCCAGTCCACCAAGGGCGGCGGTCGCCGTGGCGAACAGATCGCGGGTCTGGTCCTCATCCGCAGCGTCCGACAAACTTCCGGTGAGGGTATCGCCCGGAAGTGCGTCGATCAGGTCCGGGTCGACATCCGAGACGTGAACACGCGCCCCCGCTTCGACGAACCCGTCGGCAATGCGCCGCCCGATCCCCCCTGCCCCAGCAGTGACCAGAACCCGCAATCCGGTTTTTGGGGTCAGTGATTGAAGTATGCTCATTGGGTGGACTCTCCTGCTTGCAAATCTGTTTCGGCTCCCGCAACCTCCAAGTATACTCGGATATCGCTGGCTGCTACTTTGATGTCGCTGGTAATGGCATCGGACAGGGCGATGCCGTCCCGGGCTTTCAGTGCAACAAGCGCCGCATCATGCGCCTGCATCGACACGGCGATGTGGCGCGCATCCGGCACGCAGGCCCGGATCGAGGGGCCCACGATCATCCAAAGCCGCTCAATTGCGCCGCTCAGGATCGGCCAGCCGGCAGCGGCATAAATCACCCTGTGAAACTCTGCGTTGGCGATCAGATAGCCATCGACTGCGCCGCTTTCTGCGGCCCTGTGCAGCGCCGCATAGCATTTTGCGGCGGCTTTTCGCTCAATCGCCCGCGCCTGTTCGGCGGCACGCAAAGCGGCCATCGGTTCCAAAGACAGACGGATTGCCGTCAGCTCGTCAAAATCCGCAGCAGTCAGAACGCGCACCCTCAGCGTGCGGCTGCTTGTCGGCTCCAGCGCGCCTTCGGCCGTCAATCGGGTCAGGGCCTCGCGCACCGGCATTGCACTGACGCCCAGACGTTCGGCCAGCCCGCGGCTCGAAAGCGTCTCACCAGGCCGATAAGCGCCCGACACAAGACTGTGCCGAAGCCGGTCGTAAATCTGCTGTTGCAAGCTGTCCCGCCGCAGGGGTTCCTCGCCCTGATCTTGCCCAATTGGAAATTTTTCTTGCGTCACGCTATTCTTTCGATAACCTTGATCTGAGATCGCAGTTTGTGGTGAGACGGCACATCTGTCAACGGGCAACACCTCATTCGCGATCGGACGAATAGAAAGGGATGCACCGAACGCATCCCGAAAAAAGGGAGGAGACTACTTTGAAACGAACGACCGCATTTATTGCAGCCGCCGTGGCCTCAATCGGCCTTCAGGCGAGCGCAGAGCAACTTGACGTCGCCAGCACGTTCCCAAAGAACATGCCGTTCCTGGGCGAAGGCGCAGAGGTTCTGGCGAAAAATATCGATATCGCCACCGGAGGCGAAGTGACCCTGCGCGTTCATGGGGCGGGCGATCTTGTCCCGGCGCTTGAAGTCCTCAATCAGGTCAGTTCGGGCGCGATCCCGGCAGGCTGGGACTTCATCGGCTATTGGGGCGGCATTATTCCCGTCGCTTCCCTGGCCGGTGCGATGCCATTCGGGCCCGGACCGTCGCTCTTTACCGGCTGGATGTGGGAAGGCGGCGGTCTTGAGATCGTGCAGAAAGCCTATGACCCGCTGAACATCAAACTACTGCCCTGCCACATGACCGCACCCGAGCCGGGTGGCTGGTTCAACAAGGAAATCAATTCGGTTGCCGACCTCGAGGGCCTGCGGATGCGGATTTCGGGTATGGGCGGCCAGGTTCTAAACAAGCTGGGTGCATCGACACAGCTGATCCCCGGTGGCGAGCTTTACGTGGCGCTTGAGCGCGGCCGCATCGACGCGACCGAATTTTCGCTTCCGGTGGTTGATGAGTCGCTCGGATTTGCGGAAATCGCCAAGTACTACTACTTCCCCGGTTGGCATCAGCCCGCGAGCTGGAACTCTCTGATCGTCAACATGGACGTCTGGAACGGGTTCGGCGAAAAGGTGCAGGAGCAGATCATGGTTGCCTGCAAGGCTACCGTTACCTGGTCGTTGGCCGCTGCCCCCGAACCGCAGGGTGAAGTGATCGAAAAGTTCCGCAGTCAGGGCGTTGAAACCAAACGTTTCCCGGATGAGGTTCTGGCCGCGCTCCGCACCGCGTCCAAGGAAGTTCTGGAAGAAGAGGCCGCCAAGGACCCGATCTTCAAGGAAGCCTACGAGTCGATCCAAGCCTACATGGTCAAAGCGCAGGACTGGGAAGATCTGCAGCAATTGCCGGCGGAATAGGTCGTCTTGATGACTAATCGTTCTGGATTGGAACGGCTGGGCCACGTGCTGATGGAGATCGGCGCGTGGCCTGGCCGCGTGGCAGGCTGGCTGATCGTTTCGATAGCAGCAATGGTCTTGACTGCCGTTATAGGATCACAGTTGAAGGTCGGACAAATCGCGAGCTGGCAAACAGATCTGCCAATTTTTGGCACCAACCTCACATTGAATGGCCTGGCCGAGTTGCAATGGCACATGCTCGCGATCATCGTCATGCTTGGCATTTCTTATGCCATGACCCAAGACCGCCACGTCCGTGTCGATTTGATTTACAGCACCCTGTCACCCCGCGGTCAGGCGCTGACTGATCTAATCGGCGATCTGTTGTTTCTGCTGCCGTTTTGCGTAATCATCGGCTGGCTCAGCATCGGTTTCGTCGAATTTTCGTACCGCACCGGAGAGCAATCCGACTACGGCGGCCTGGTCGATCGCTACCTGATCAAGGCGATCATTCCCATAGGTTTGGCTTTGCTCGGTTTGACCGCCCTGGGCCGGATCATCGTTAATTTCTCGCGTGCGATCGGCTGGTCGTCTGCTCCGTCGGAGGCCGACCGTGGTTGAATATATCCTACCGTTCTCAATGATTCTCGCTCTGATCGTCGGGATTTTTTCCGGCTATCCGGTGGCCTTCGTACTGGCAGGCGTCGGTATTCTGTTCACTTTTATCGGCGACATCCCCTTGGTGTTCCTCAACACCGTGTCGTCCAAGATATTCACCGGTACGCTGACGAACTGGCTTATGCTGGCGGTCCCGCTCTTCGTCTTCATGGGGCTGATGCTGGAGAAATCCAACATTGCCAAGAACCTGTTGTTGTCGCTGGAACGCATGTTCGGACAACGACCGGGCGGATTGGCCTTGTCGGTGACCATCGTCGGCATCGTCATGGCGGCCAGTACGGGTATTGTCGGTGCCTCTGTCGTGATGCTGGGTCTGATGGCCTTGCCGGTGATGCTCAAGCAAAAATACTCCATGCGGTTGGCGGCGGGTACGATCTGCTCGGCGGGCACACTTGGTATTCTTATTCCACCTTCCATCATGCTTGTGCTGGTCGGTGACATTCTCTCGATCTCGATCGGTGATCTTTTCATGGGCGCGATGATACCGGGCGTCATGCTCGGCGGACTTTATGCGGCCTATATCCTGATCGCGACCTGGTTGGACCCGTCGATCGCCCCCCCCGCCCCGGTCGCCGATCCAGTCCCGATGGGCGAGCTTCTGGGCGCCTTGCTGAAACATCTCGTTGCACCGGTACTGCTCATCCTTAGTGTGCTCGGATCGATCGTCGCCGGCATCGCAACACCGACCGAGGCTGCGGCCATCGGTGCGCTTGGCGCGACGCTGCTGGCCCTCGCAATGCGAGAGCTCACTTGGGCGAACCTCGTCGATTGCGTCCGTGAGACAACCCTCACCACCGCAATGATCCTCATGGTTGCCATAGGTGCCACGGTGTTCTCGGGCATCTTCAAGAGAGTCGGTGGCGATTACATGATCGAAGACGCGGTGTTTGCCATTGCATCCGGGCCTTATCAGACCCTGTTTTTGATAATGGCCCTGATCTTCGTCCTTGGCTTCTTTCTTGAATGGATCGAAATTTCCTATGTCATCCTTCCGCTCTTTGCGCCGATCATCGCCGGGATCGACTTTGGATTAGGCGGCTCAGGCGTTACGCTGATCTGGTTTGCGGTATTGGTCGCGGTCAATCTACAGACGTCGTTTCTGACGCCCCCCTTCGGATATGCGCTATTTTATCTGCGCGGCATTGCCCCGCCCGAGGTCACGATCACGGAAATCTATCGGGGTATCATCCCCTTCGTCCTGATCCAGCTGACAGGCCTTGCGCTGTGCATTGCGTTTCCTGCGCTGGTACTCTGGTTACCCTCGGTCACTGGTAATTAAGGATGACCAGCTTCGACATCACAAATCGAAAGATCGTGATTACCGGAGGCACCAGCGGGATCGGTCTGGCCATGGCCCGCGCGTTTCTGGCCGCTGGCGCGCATGTCGTGATCTGTGGCCGCAACGCGCAGACGGGCGCGCAAGCGCTTGATACGCTGGTAAGCCAGCACGCGCATTTTCTTCCCTGCGATGTTGGCGAGGAAGATGACTGTGCCGCGCTCGCAGACTTTGCGGGTCAACACATGGATGGCATCGACACGCTGGTTTGCGCAGCAGGGTTGAACCGCCGCGGCCGTCCGGAAACCATTTCGCTCTCGGATTGGGATGCCGTTCATAACGCCACGCTGAAAGGGACATTTCTGGCAGCGCGGGCCTGCTACCCTGCCCTCAAATCGTCCGGCGACGGACGGATCGTGACGATTGGTTCGATGATGTCGGTCCTCGCCAACGAGGCAACCGCCCCCTATGCGGCGGCCAAGGGTGGCGTCGTGCAACTGACACGCAGCCTTGCCGTATCCTGGGCACCTGACGGAATTCGGGCCAATTGCATCCTGCCCGGTTGGATCGACACGGCGATGACGCGCAAAGCCCGCGAGGACATGCCCGGCCTTGATGCGCGTGTCAGGGACAGAACGCCGACCGGCGATTGGGGACATCCTGACGACATTGCCGACACTGCCATTTTCCTTGCCGCGCCTGCATCGCGTTTTATCACCGGGGCCGCGATCCCGGTCGATGGCGGTTATCTGATGCGCGGCTGACTTAAACCATTCGGAGTCATCATGCCAGACCTTACCTCCCGCCGCCCCGGTTTCGCCAATCTGACCCGGCAGCAGCGGATCGACGACATCAAGTCATCCTTGCCCGACCTGCCCGGCGACCTGTCCAGTTTGATGGATACGGGTGCCATTGATCCTGACCTGGTCAACCGGCTTGTGGAAAACGCCATCGGCGTTCTTCCGGTCCCCTTGGGCATCGCCACCAACATGCAGGTCGACGGGCGCGACGTTCTGGTCCCCATGGCAACCGAGGAAAGCTCTGTCATCGCCGCGGTGTGCAATGCGGCCAAGCGGTGCCGGGCGAAGGGGGGCTTTTACACCTCCTATTCCGGATCGCTGACCATCGCGCAGGTACAGATTATCGGGCTTACCAACCCCGAAGCGGCCCGCCTGACCATTCTTGAGCATTTCGACGAGATCGCCGCGCGCTGCGCTGGACTCGATCCAAAACTGCACGAGATCGGCGGCAGCCTCAAGGATATGGAAGTGCGCGTCCTGCGCGGGCGCACTGGCCCGATGGTCGTGGTGCATCTGATTGTCGATACAGTCGATGCAATGGGCGCCAATGCGGTCAATACGATGGCCGAAGGACTGGCACCACAATTCGAGCAATGGACTGGCGGCACCGTTTTGTTGCGCATTCTGTCGAACCTTGCCGACCGCCGTCTTGCCCGCGCCCGGGCCGTCTGGAAAGCGGACGACATCGGCGGTCCCGACACGGTGGAGCGCATGCTGATAGGTGCCGATCTGGCCGAGATTGACCCCTACCGTGCGACGACTCACAACAAGGGCATCATGAACGGCGTCTCTGCTGTGGTGCTGGCAACGGGCAACGACACCCGCGCGATCGAAGCTGGCGCACATGCCTTTGCCGCACGGTCTGGACAATACGGCCCGCTGACCCGCTGGGAACGGACCGCCGAAGGTGATCTGGCCGGGAGCATTGAATTGCCTTTGTCGCTTGGCATTGTCGGAGGGGCCACGCGCGTCCACCCGACAGCCCAGCTTTGTCTTGGCATTCTTGGCACAAAAACCGCCGAAAGTCTGGCACGCGTGACCGCCGCTGTAGGGCTTGCGCAGAATTTTGGGGCCCTTCGCGCATTGGCGACCGAGGGCATCCAGAAGGGACATATGGCACTGCATGCCCAGAACGTCGCCGTCGCCGCGGGTGCCACCGGCGACGAAGTCGAAAAGGTTGCCCAGAGTTTACGCGCGAGTGGCAAGATCAACGAAGCCGCAGCCTTGGCCGAACTGAAGCGGTTACGCGGCTGAAATGACGACGTGGCAACAGGGGGCCGACGATGCAGATTGAGGAAACGGAACCAAAGCTACGTCCCCTTCGCCTGACGGTGAACGACGACGACTGGCTGGCCCTCTCGCCCGCTGACGCAAAACGCATCGCCACGCTTGTTCTGACCGCGCGCCGGTTTGAAGAGACCATTCTGGGCCTGGACAAATTGGGGCTTGTCCACGGTCCTGCGCATTCCTCGCTCGGACAAGAGGGCGGCGCTGGCGGCAGCATTGCTGCATTGGCGCCGGAAACCCTGATCAACGGCACCCACCGGGCCCATCATCAGGCCGCCGCGAAGGCGGTGAATGCACTTTACACATCCGATTTCGATCCGACCGGCGGGCTAAGCGAAGACATGCGCGTCGAACTCCGTGGCCTGATGCACGAAATTCTGGGGCTCAAGGACGGCTGGACCGGAGGGCGCGGTGGGTCGATGCATCTGCGCCGCGCCAAACTTGGCATCATGGGCACAAACGCAATCGTTGCGGGCGGCCTCCCCATCGCCTGCGGCATCGCATTTGCCGAGAAATTAGCGGGCTGCACCGAGCCGGTGGTCACCTATTTCGGCGACGGAGCGATTCATCAGGGCACCACCCACGAGGCGATGAACCTTGCCGCCCTTTACCGACTCCCCGTTCTTTTCTTCATCGAAAACAATCGCTACGCCGTTTCCATGAGTATCGAGCAATCGACGTTTGAAGAAAATTTGTCGACCCGTTCAATTGCTCATGGCATCCCGACCATCCATTGCGACGGGATGGATGCGCTTGCGGTCTGGCTTGCCACGCGCCACGCGTCCCAGATCATGAAGACAACCGGTGGCCCTGCCAGCATCGAAGCCGATGTCTATCGCTACTATCATCAATCCACCTCGATTCCGGGTAGTGCCTACGGTTATCGCACGCGAGAGGAAGAGGACGCTTGGCGCGCCCGCGATCCCTGGGATCACCTGCGCGCCAAGCTGATTGCGCATGACATTGTGCCGGAGGCCGATCTTGATGCCATCGACGCAGGGGTCTGTGCGGCCATCCAGGCCGCCCGTGACAGCTGTATCGCAGGCAAGGGGTCGGCCAGTCGCATCCGCGAAACGCTTTGGCCTGATCCGGCGACCGTGGACGATCACATCACCAGCGACGGTCGCGAGTTCGAAAACCAGCGCTTTGTCGAGGCTGAGGATTTCACGGATGCCGATACTGTCGACATGACCTATATCGACGCCGTCCCGCGCGTCATGGCACAGGCGATGGAAGCAGATCCAAGCATCTTTGTGCTGGGCGAGGACGTTGCCAATCTGGGCGGCGGGACGGTCGGGGCCACACGCGGCCTGATCGACAGGTTCGAGGGGCGTATCATCAACACGCCAATCACGGAAAACGGGTTCTGCGGGATGGCTGTCGGCATGGCGCAGAACGGCCTGCGCCCGGTGATCGAGCTTATGTATTCCGATTTCTTCATGGTCGCCGCCGATCAATTGCTCAATCAGGCCGGTAAAATTCGCCACCTGTTTAACAATACTGCACAGGTGCCGCTGGTCCTGCGGGTCCGCGTTCCAGGGATCGAAGGGTACGGATCGCAGCATTCGATGGATCCGGCTGGCATCTTTGCACATTTTCCAGGCTGGCACATCCTCGCCCCGTCCAATGCCTTCGATTACGTCGGTCTGATGAATACCGCGCTGCGTTGCAACGATCCGGTTCTGATGATTGAACCGCAGGCCTTGCATCGAACGCAGGCCGCCCTGCCCTCCGGTCTTGATTATTTCATTCCTCTGGGTCGCGCCAAACGCGTGCGAATGGGTGATACCTTGACGCTTCTGACGACGCTGACGATGGTGAAAACCTGTCAGGATGTTGCGGACGAGATGCAGGCTGATGCCGACGTCATTGATCTGCGCAGCCTGGCGCCACGCGACATCGATTGGGACACGATCGGAACGTCTGTCAAGAAAACTGGGCGCATTGCCATCGTCGAGCAGACAACGCGCGGGTCAAGTTTTGGGGCATGGCTTTCGGATGAGATCCAACGGCGGTATTTCGACCATCTTGATCAGCCGGTCCAGCGCCTGACGGGTCCGTGGGCGCCACCTGTCGTTTCCAAAGCGCTTGAACGCGCGGCCTATGCCAGTGTCGATGACGTCCACGATCTGATTGCCCGCATGTATGACGAGAGCGGATTATCTTTGCCAAACCAGAAAGCCGCACAATGAGGTTGAGGACGATGGCCAATCCAGGCACCATGGTGATGGAACAAAGGCAGCGCCTTTGCGGTCAAAGGCGTGGAAAGCGTCTTTCATGCCAGCACCGTTTAATTCCGAATTTGACGTCAGGGGCACGGCACGGCCCCCTTTTGACAAAAGTTGGCGTCTGAGCCCATGCTTTCATTCTCCGAACAAACCGTTTTACTGACTGGCGCCGCTGGTGGAATCGGGATGCAAACGGCCCGGATCCTGGCAAGCCTCGGTGCCCGACTTGCGTTGTGTGATCAGACCGATTGTGAACCGCTGGCGCAGGAATTGCGTCTTTCAGGTGCGGTTGTCTCCACCGCGTCGTTCGATATCCGTGACCGCCTGGCGGCGGAAGCATTCGTCAACGAACAGCCAAGTCTTGATGCAATCGTGGCAAGCGCTGGCTATTGTCCCTGGGATGACTGGAACGACGATGATTGGGATACCGTGTTTGATCAGGTCGTGGACATCAATTTGCTGGGTGTGATTAACATCATGCGCCCCGCACTGAAGCGCATGACGGCGCAGGGCTACGGGCGGGCTGTACTGGTCGCATCTGTCGCCGGTCGCATGGGGGGATTAAAGGCCAGTCCCCACTATGTCGCTGCCAAGGGTGGCGTCATCGCGATGACAAAATGGATGGCAGCCAAAGCTTCCCCGTATGGCGTTAACGTCAATTCTGTTGCCCCGGGCGCAACCGACACTTCGATGGTCGCGGGTTCATCAATCGACGTCTCAACAATTCCGATACGCCGTTTGGCTGGCCCCGAAGAAATCGCCAAGCCCATCGTGTTTCTGTGCTCTGACGCTGCCAGCTATATGTGCGGTGCCACGCTGGACGTCAATGGCGGGGTCTACATGGCTTAGCGCGGCTCGCGTCACGATGGTTTTTGGAGCTTGCGCCACAAAGTTGGCTCGGATTGAGCCACTGCCGCCTTGATGCCACCACGGGTCATTCTCAAATAGGCCGTCGATGAACACGATCTCGTTTAATGTGGTCAGCGTGATGATCCACGGGCTGATCGCAGAAGACGAGATAATCGTCGATCTCTTTGATACGGCGGTTGGCCCGAATGGCAGAGAATCCGAAGGGGCATCACGTGCGAAATGGGAGGCCGTGAGCGACTTGATGGGTGGCCTGCGCGCACGGTTGGGGCCACAAGCCCTATCCCTTGGTGTTGATGGTGTTGCGTGACATTCCGGACCGCCGGGCAATCTCTCGGATCGGCAGCTTCTCTCGCAATGCCATACGTCTGATGATGTTCAAAAGTCCCATGTGGATCACTCCGATGCCCCCCGCCGCTTACTGCTTTGGGAGAAGGGTCACATGGGTCAATTCTCGATGGAAATTATACCGCTACCCGGGTCACTTCTGCATGGAAATCTACAGACAAAAGCTTCCGGACATGAATTGACGGACAGAAACGGTCCTTTTTGGAGCGTTGCGTAGATTCAGCCAATGGCCGCCTTTCGCATGTGCGGAATTTTAGGCCGCCCAAAACTCTTTGAGTAAGGTTGCTTAATTTGGGAGTGTCGTCGCATACTCGGCGCGTGTTTAAAGGGTAGTTTTCATGAATCTCGCTTCCGTTAAAGCTTACACTATCGCTGCCTTTGTATCGATCATGGTCATCTCGTCACCGGTGAAGGCACAAGACCGCCCATTTCGTGACAGCTTTATTTTGATGAGCCCCGCAGAACGCCATAATATCCAGCACTTCCTGTCGGCGAAGGGCCTTTATCTCTCCGACATTGATGGTCTTTGGGGGGCGGGCACCGAAGCCTCCGTTCTCGAACTTCAACGAGTTTATCCAGAACAATACGCCCAGTTTGATATTAATACGGTCGATGGGGCGGCGGGATTCCTGAAGCGGATCTCGATCGATTTCGTGGAGGAGTATCCTGAGGGAGGTTACGAGGGCGAACCTGAGGATGTCGAAAACGGAGGAGTTGAAATTGCTTCGACACCAATTAGGGCTTTAGACCTTGAAGCCCTATGCGATGGGTATGCTGCGTTTCTCGGACTTTGCTGGAACTTGTCGATAGACGAGATGAAGCAGGTTGCCGCAGGACGGGGCTTCAAATGCGGCGAGCCTGGCATGAGTGGCAACGAATTTCTGGCCGCACTTGAGGGCAGAAGCTTCGATAGACCCCAGTTTCTCTGTAGAAATCCCAATACTGGGGCGGCGATACTGATCTATGACAGAAAGCTATCATTCGATTGCCAAGCCTTTAATACTTGCCACTACACCGTTCCGGAAATGGCGCAACTTCTCGTCGATGAGGGCTACCTCTACGAAATGGTAAACTCCCCGGTGGTCACGGGCAGCTTTGACGTACTTGATAGATTCTGCGGGCGGGTCGACGACGGGCAACAGATCTGCGTTGGTATTGAGCAACTTTACACTGTGCAGAACCTGATCATGATTTCACTCGATAAAGGCGTGTTGGGGCAACCAGGCGCCAGCTTCAATTGATTGGCGCAGTCATCGCCTTGCTACTACCAATGGTAGGAATGCACCGCACAGCCGACCTTGTCGCCTGATCCCACAAACGCTCGTTTTTGACCGCCCTCGCTACCCCACGACAAATCAACCACTTGGCGGTGCCAAAACCCCCGAGCAAAACCAAGGGAGTTCTGGCAGGTATGGCGGCGGGTGTCCGTAAGGGGATCGGTAATCGACGCGCTCAACGCACCAAACCCACGTGCCAATAGCCTGCACGCCTGAAGCAACGCGATGGCGTGTCTTGTCACTGACACCGGATACCGGGCTTCGCGCGCAACCAATCATTCAAGGCGCTTTCCATGCAAGCATGTGATCCAAAATTCTGAATTTTAAAATGATTTCATAAGCCTATGTGTTTATTGAATTTTATTGCTATTGGCCTAATCTAAATGCTACGATAGAGAGCGCGGCTTATATTTATGGCTGCGACGAGGAAACCATGAGCAAGAGCTATACGCTGTACATCAAAGCCTATACCCCTGAGACCATTCCTTTGGCTCGGCTGGCTCAGTACATGCAAAATCTGGCTGCTTTGCTCGGGCATGACACTGCCGTACACTTTGACACACTGAAACCTGGAAGTACGCAGCTTGTCACGAAGATTGACCACGAAGACGTGCCAAAAGTTGCCAGCCACCTTGCCCAAGTAAAGCGCGGCGAAGGAAGCCCTGAAGCTACCAAAGCACAGACCGAAATCGATCGGTTGCTCGCAGAAGATAATGCAACGGGATTTATTTACGAGGACGAAGACGAGACGGCCGAAATTATTGATTTCCCAGGTGTGACGCGGCCAAAGCCCACAACATTCGGCCCGTTCAACCAAGAAGGCTCGCTTGACGGTATTTTGATCAGTGTAAGCGGTGCAGATCAAACAGTGCATCTTCAGCTTCAGAACGGCGAAATCAAATACACTGGTATCGACACTAACCGCGAGACAGCACGCCGCCTTGCCAAGCACATGTATGAGCCCGTGCGCGTTTTCGGCACCGGTAGGTGGTTGCGTGACCAGGAGGGAACTTGGGTGCTTAAGAAATTCAAGGTTGAGAGCTACAACGTTCTTGCAGCCGGTGATCTGAAAGATGCCATCAACCAGATGCGCCAGGTCGATGGCAGCGAATGGAAGGACATGGACGATCCGATTAGTGCACTGAAAGCGCTACGCGAAAAGGGTAACGGTTTGCACTAATGGTTGTTTTCGATAGCTCAGTTCTACTTCTTGTCCTCGATCCGAACGCCAAACCGCCCAACGATCCCGCCACGGGACAGCCCTTGGACAAAGCAGCCGAGCGGATCGAGTATCTGATCGGAAATCTGACAGCCGACAACGAAAAGATCGTCATTCCGACGCCAGTCTTAAGCGAAGTGCTGGTACATGCTGGAGAGGCGATGCAGCCATATCTCGACATCCTGAACGGCCAAGCTGCTTTTCGGATAGCGCCTTTTGATCAGAAAGCTGCGATTGAAGCTGCCATTGCCATGAGCGATGCGATCAAACGTGGCGGGCATCGCGTCGATGCTTCAAATCCCGATGTGACAAAAACCAAGATCAAATTTGATCGTCAGATCGTCGCAATAGCCAAAGCTGAAGGCGCACAGGCGGTCTATTCCGATGACGCTGACGTGCACAGCTACGCCAAGCATGCTGGTTTGAAAGCCGTTCGGACTTTTGACCTCGATCTACCGCCTGAAGACCCTCAGCAGTCCTTGGATTTCGACCCAACCGCATAACAGATTTTGGCGTGTAAAACGCTTTGCACGTAAGCATGCGCCATTGCGGGTAGAACGGCAAAGCGATGCATTGCTTCATTCATGATCTATCTCTCGCAGGTGTCCGTAAGGGGATCGCTCAACGGACGGTTTGAACTGGATGTGTCAGTAACAAATAATTTGAAATATTATTGTCTCATATAGCTGGTCCGAGTATATTCTCATTGAGGGTGCCTTATACGTTACAACCGTAACGCACTCATCCCTACACCGCTTTGGAGAGATGCAAATGTCACAAACTCGCATCGGATATGCCCGCTGTTCCACCAACGATCAGGATCTCGAGGCGCAACGAATTGCTTTGCTCAGTTTGGGTGTTGCTGAGGACCGCATCTATACAGATCACGGGCTTACCGGGGCGAACCGTGAGCGGCCGGGACTGGCTCAAGCGCTGGCGGCAGTGCGAGAGGGCGATACGCTGGTCGTGCCGAAGCTGGATCGCCTTGCACGTTCCGTTCCGGATGCGCGCGCCATTGCGGACGAACTTGCCCACCGTGGTGTGAAACTGGCTTTAGGTGCCAGCGTTCATGATCCCTCCGATCCGATGGGCAAGATGTTCTTCAACATTCTCGCCACTTTTGCTGAGTTCGAAGCTGATTTGATCCGCATGAGAACAAAAGAAGGCATGGCCATCGCCCGCGCCAAGGGCAAGCTGAAGGGTAAGAAACCGAAACTGTCGGATCGTCGCCAAACAGAATTGCGCCGCATGTATGACACCGGTGAATACTCGATCAGCGATCTGGCGGAACTGTTCGACGTCTCCCGGCCAACCATCTACCGCGTTCTGCAGCGAACACCGAGTGCAGACGCACCTTCAGCTGCGGTGTAGCGGCCTTTCGCTGCACCGCCCCTGAACTGACACAACGCGGAGAGGGTGTGTGAAAACTCCCCCGCTTTGCCCAGATGATGGTATGATTTCTGTATTCGGTACGGAGGTTGTTCATGGCGCAATTTATCGAAGGTTTAGACCGCCAACAGACGATGTTGCTGCCCGAACATCTGGACGATTATGTTGACGAGAACAGCCCGGTTCGTGCCATTGATGCTTTCGCGGAGCTGCTTGATCTTGCCGCACTTGGCTTCAATGCGCAGCCTGCTGGCACGGGTCGGCCGGGGTATCATCCTGGGTTGATGCTGCGGATTTATCTCTATGGATATCTCAATCAGGTGCAGTCATCGCGACGGTTGGAGCGGGAGTGCGGCCGCAACCTGGAGCTCATTTGGCTGACGGGTCGATTGAAGCCTGACTTCAAGACGATTGCTGACTTCCGCAAAGATAACGGGCCTGCGATCCGCAGGGTGTGCCAGCAGTTCGTGGCCTTGTGTCGCAACATGGATCTACTTGATGGGGACGTGGTCGCGATTGATGGCAGCCGATTCAAGGCCGTGAATGCCAAAGCCAAGAATTACACACGCGGCAAGCTGCGCCAGAAGTTGGGCGAGATCGACAAGGCTATTGAGCGCTATTTGGGTGAGTTGGATCGTGCCGACGAAGTGTTTGAGCAGACGGGCACGGTGCTGCCGGAAGCCCGCATGGAGCGGACCCTTCGAAAGCTGGAGCATCTGCAAAAGGAGGCTGTGCGCTACCGATCAATAGAGCAGCGCATGGATGAGACCGGCGAAACGCAGGTCTCGTTGAGCGATCCTGATGCCAGATCCATGGCCACAACAGCACGCATGCCGCGCATTGTAGGCTATAATGTTCAAACCGCTGTCGAAGCCGATCACCATCTGATTGTGACGCATGAAGTTACGATGCTTGGATTTGATCGCGACGCATTGTCGATGATGGCGGCGGCAGCGAACGAGGTCATGACGACAGATCAGCTCACTGCAATCGCGGACAAAGGCTATTACAAAGGCGAAGAAATTGTCGCCAGTGAAGAGGCTGGCATCTCGGTTGTTGTTCCCAAACCCATGACATCAAATACCGCTGCACGTGGGCAATTCGATAAAGCTGACTTCGCCTATGACAGCGAAAAGGATGTGTATGTCTGCCCGGCAGGCGAGAACCTGACGTACAGATTTACCGGCCAGCAAGATGGCAAAGCCATCAGATCGTATTGGTCGGGAGCATGCGCCGATTGCATCATCAAGGACAAATGCACGACCAGTAAAGAACGGCGCGTTCGTCGGTGGGTACATGAGGATGTCCTTGAGCGGGTCCAAGATCGATTGGATGCAGACCCAGCCCAACTGGCTGTCCGCAGCATGACCGTCGAGCATCCATACGGCACGATCAAATCGTGGATGGGTGCCACCCACTTCAAGATGAGACGGTTGAAAAACGTCGCTACCGAAATGGCGCTGCACGTTCTGGCCTACAACATGACCCGCGTCATGAAGATCATGGGCATTCCGGCGATGATCGCAGCGATGAGGGCGTAAGCGGCCTCGTTTGCACTACTATTTGCGCCCAAAATGCCTGATCGGTCACATTTAGCCACCGCCGTCCCCACAATCCATCGGGGCAGCCCAAATGACGATCTCACGCCAAACCGAACACAAACGTCGAAAACGACAGCGGGCATCGCGATCAAGGGAGTTTCCACACACCCTCCGGACCTTTCTGCCGTTCGCTGCAAGTGCATGATCCTTAGCTTCGCCTATGCGGTATCTGGAAAGGACGGCGGAGAGCTGACCTTTGCTGCAAGTGCGATACGGCGACGTCGGTGATCTAATAGCGGACATTCCTGGATTGCCGTCGCCGGTCTCATTGCGGCCTTCGCGATTCGAGTGATCAATGTCCGGCGCGGCGGAGCTGGCGCCCCCCCGCGCGCGCCAGGGGGCCTGATCCGGATGGCCGACCGAGGCCCTTAGCCCAGGGAACATTCCGGCCCGACAGGCACGATGCCGGTGGGGTTCAGCGCCTTGATCGAGTAGTAGCCGCGCTTGATGTGGTCAATGCTGACCGTATCGCGCACCCCGGGGATAGCGAGGATACGGGCCTGGTAGCGGCTTAGGGCAGGGTAGTCCGCGATGCGGCGCAGGTTACACTTGAAGAGGCCGTGATAAGCCACGTCGAAGCGCACCAGCGTCACGAAGAGTCGCACATCGGCCTCGGTGAAGCGACCTCCCAAAAGGAACCCGCGACCGTTGCCGAGGCGCTCCTCGAGTTCATCGAGCATTGCGAAAACCTCGCAGAATGCTTCCTCGTAGGCGACCTGCGTGGTGGCGAAGCCCGCGCGGTAAACGCCATTGTTCAAGCTCGGATAGATGCGGTCGTTGAGCGCCTCGATGTCCTCGCGGAGGTCCGCCGGATAGAGATCGATGCTATGGTCGGCCAGATCTCCGAAACCGGAGTTCAGCATCCGCAGAATGTCGTCGGACTCGTTGTTCACGATGGTCCCGCGCTTCTTGTCCCAGAGCACCGGCACCGTGGCCCGGCCCGAGATCGTCGGGTCGGCCCGGGTGTAGATTTCGTGCATATAGGACGCGCCCTCGGCCTCGGTCGGATCGCCGAAGTGCCAGCCCTGGTCGGAGAGATCCGGTTCGACGACCGAGACCGAGATCACGTCCTCCAACCCCTTCAGCTTTCGGGCGATCAGAGTCCGCGACGCCCAGGGGCAGATCAGCGCGACATAGAGGTTGTAGCGGTCCGCCTCGGCCTTGAAGCCGCCCTCGCCGGTCGGCCCGGCGCTCCCGTCAGGCGTCACCCAGTGGCGGAAGCTGGAGGTCTGGCGGACGAAGCCACCCTTGTCGTCCTTGGCCTGGACCGGCTGCCAGTCGGCAACCCAATTCCCGTCTCGAAGCATGATCGTCTCCTTAATTCTTGAGCGTGATTGCGGTGCCCCAGGGATCGCGAACGGTCAGGCCGTTGGCATTCTTGATGCTTTCAAGCCCGGCGCTTTCAACCCGGCCAGCGATGGAGGCAATGTCCGCCGCATCACGGACAACAATCTCGATGGCATCGAGACCTGCCATACCCTCGGGGCGTTTGCTGGCCCGGCGGCTGTTCCAGATATTGCCGGCAAGCTGGTGGTGGTAGCCGCCGCTGCCGTAGAAGCTGGCCCCAGGATAGCGCGCCGCGATATCGAGGCCGAGCACGTCGCGGTAGAAGCGGTCGGCTTCGCCCGTGTCGCCCACCTGAAGGTGGACATGGCCGATGCTGCCGTTCTCGGGGAAACCCGACCATTCGGTGCCTGCGGCGCTTTGCAGCAGACCCTGGAGATCCAGCGGGTCGGTGCTCATCCGGATCTCGCCGCCCTCGCCGTGCCAGGCCGAGACCGGGCGGTCCGTATAGACCTCGATGCCGTTGCCCTCGGGATCGGCGAGATAGAGCGCCTCGCTGACGATATGATCCGAGGCACCGTGAAGCGGCACACCCGCCTCGGCGATGTGAGCGACCCAGCGGGCCAGGTCGGATCGGGTCGGCATCAGGAAGGCGGTATGAAAGAGCCCGGCCTGCCGCGGGTCGAGTGGGGAAAGGCCTGGGTCGCCCTGAAGCTCCAGAAACGGCGTGTCGCCGGTGCCGAGGGTGACGCGATGCTCGCTGGTCGCGACCGGGCTGAGCCCCAGCGCCATCTGGTAGAAAGTGGAGACCGCATCGAGGTCCCGCACCTTGAGCCGGACCGCCCCGATACGCATCGGCGCGGTCGTCATGTCGAAGAAGTGGTCGACGGTGGTCATTGCAGGTCTCCTTGTGAAAGAGTGCGGCCGCGGGAGGTGACCCGCGGCCAGCAAGGGAGGTCAGGCGAACTGGCCGAGGCGTTGGTCGAGCTGCGGGACGCGCAGCGCGAAGGCTCCGCGTCCCAGGACGGCGACGACGCCTTGCACGACCGCCCAGAACAGCGGGTATTCCCAGCCGCCGCCTTCGTTCGAGAAGCTCCAGCCGAAACCGGAATGCGCCCATGTCGCGCCCAGGAGGACGGGGATCAGCGCGATCGAGACGAGGCGTGTGCCGAGACCGAGGATCAGGGCGATACCGCCCGCCAGCTCTGCGAAGATCGTGAAGTAGGCGAGCACGCCGGGCAGGCCGAGGCCTTCGAAGAAGGCGACGGTGCCGGGGATGGTAAAGGCGCTCACCTTCATCCAGCCATGGGCGAGGAACAGGACGCCGGTCGAGATGCGAAGGGCGGCGGCGGCGTAGTCGGTATGGGTCTGCGTGGTCATGTCAGATGCTCCGTGGGGTTGGGGATGTCAGGAAAACTGCCAGCGCGGCGCGATCCCGGTGCCGTGACCGAAGACGTAGCCGAACTGGATGTTGAGGAAGCCGATGGGCTCGAGGTAGCGGGCGTTGGCGAGCGGGCCGGCATCGACCGGCTCGAGGCCGATCTCGGCGGCCAGCGCCTTGACCGTCTCGCGCGCGGCCTCGTCATCGCCAGCGACGAAGGTCTGGATGGGCTGGCCATTGACCTTGAGGCCCGTGCCGTAGTGCTGGGCGAAGACCGTGTTGAACGCCTTCACCACCGTCGCGCCGGACAGCCTGGAGGCGATCTCTTCGGCCGCCGAGGTCTTGTGCCCGACTTGAAGGCCGGAGAAGTCCTCGGTCACCGGCTTCGAGACGTCGATGACGGTCTTGCCGCTGAAGTCGGCCTTGCCGGCAAGATCCGCGATGGCCCCGTAGGGCGTGGCGACGACTACCACCTCCGCCTTGGCGACGGCGGTAGAGAGAGCGTCGTTGCGGCCGATGGTTGTCACCTCGTGGCCGGCCTCGCCCAGAATCCGCGAGAGCCCTGAGCCGACATTTCCGTTGCCGATAACTGCGATACGCGTGGCATTCTCCTTCGCTTTGCCGCCCTGCGGCGGCCTGTTGATCACTAAAGCGAAAGTAAGGCTTTCCCATATTCCATAAAATGACGATTTTATGGAATGACTATCGCGAATTTATTCTCAAAAGGGCGCTCATGGATATTGTCGACGAACTCAAGGCTTTCGTGGCCACCGCACGGACCGGCTCCTTCACCGCAGGGGCCGAGCAACTGGGGGTCTCGAACCGCCTGACCTCGAAATACGTGGCCGAACTGGAGGCGCGCCTCGGCGCGCGGCTGCTCCAGAGAACGACCCGGAAGGTGGGGCTGACGCCAGCCGGCGAGGATCTCCTCGCGCGGGCGCCAGCCGTCCTCGATGAGCTCGATGCTCTGCTGGGGTCTGTGTCAGAGGGGTCGCGCGGCCTGAGCGGGATCATCCGGGTCTCGGCGCCTGTGACCTTCGGCGAAGTCTACGTGGCCGGCATGTTGGCCCGGTTCGCCGAAGCGCACCCGGATCTGACTTTCGACCTCAGGTTGGACGATCGCTACGTCGACTTGGCCGCCGACGGCATCGATCTGGCGTTCCGGATGGGTGTGTCGGAGACGCTGTCACTCAAGACGCGCAAGCTCGGCACGTTTCACAGCTCACTGGTTGCGCATCCAGACTACGTGAATGAGCACGGGGCACCGAGAACACCGGATGATCTCTCTCAGCACGCCTGCATTGTCGATACCAACCGGCGCCAACCGCATCGGTGGACGTTTAGCAAAGACGGCACCGCGATCGTCGCCCAGGTGCGGGGCCGGTTCCATGTCAACTCGGCCCGGGCGGCAATCGAGTTGGCCTCGGCCGGCATGGGGATCGCCTATACGCCGCGGTTCGGGTTCTGTCGCAAATATTTTGAGGTTTAGAAATCAGCAACCATTGGATGCAGTTATGCTGTGAGCGCTGCAAACTGCTTGAATGGTGAGACCCCGTTTTGACCAAGTTGGCCCTTGCGGATCATATGGGCTGTTTCAATTCCGGCCAGCGTGGATGCTGCCGAATGCAGCGCC
>TARA_R110002020_G_scaffold58372_4_pt1 | contig 30828 bp, 35 predicted proteins | sample TARA_R110002020 | Tara Oceans TARA_R110002020 (sample SAMEA4396489) | marine metagenome | biome: Westerlies Biome; feature: [MES] marine water layer (ENVO:01000295) within the mesopelagic zone...; material: water (ENVO:00002006), including particulate matter (ENVO:01000060) such...
TCCCATCGCCATGGGCACGGCCATCCAGGCCGATCTCGAAGCCGTGGGCATGAAGGTCAAGATCGAGACCTATGAGTGGAACACCTATCTTGGGCTGGTCAATCCCGGGCTCGAGGGCAAGGCAGACATGGCCGAGATGGCCTGGATGACCAATGACCCGGACACGCTGCCGTTCCTGACTCTCAGGACCGAGGCCTGGCCGGACCAGGGCGGCTTCAACTCGGGCTACTATTCCAACGAGAAAGTCGACGAACTGCTCGAAGCGGCCCGCCGCGCAACCGACCAGGACGAACGCGCCAAGCTCTACCGCGAGATGCAGTCGATCGTGCAGGAGGACGCGCCCTGGGTCTTCGTCGCCAACTGGAAGCAGAATGCGGTGACCAAGGCCTCCGTCGAGAACTTCAAGCTGCAGCCCTCGTTCTTCCTGATGCTTCAGGACGTGGCCAAGCCCGAGTAACCCGACCGCGTCGCGGGCGGCATCCTTCAGGGATTGCCGCCCGCGCCCCCCAATCCAACCCGCCCGGGAGACCGCTCGTGTCGGCCTATATAGCCAAACGCCTGCTGGCCGCGATTCCCGTCCTGTTCGGGTTGACCATCATCGTCTTCCTGATCATGGCGATGATCCCGGGCGATCCGGCAACCGCGATCCTCGGCTCCTACGCCACGCCCGAGAATGTCGAGAAGCTCAACCGCGACCTCGGTCTCGACAAGCCGCTCCTGCAGCAATACCTGATCTGGCTCGCCAACCTGTTCGAGGGCGATCTCGGCCGCTCCTACACGCTCAACCGGCCGGTGCTCGACGAGGTGCTCGAGCGCTTCTCCGCCACGCTGATCCTCGCCGGCACCGCGCTGATGCTGTGCTCGGTGCTGGGCCTGATAGCCGGCGTCATCTCGGCGGTGCGGCAGTTCTCCTGGGTCGACAAGACCATCACGCTGGTGGTGCTGATCGGCATTTCGATCCCGTCCTTCTGGCTCGGGCTGCTGCTGATCCTGGTCTTCGCCGTCAATCTGCGTTGGTTCCCGGCCTCGGGCATGTACGCCATCTATGGCGGCGGCGGGCCGCTCGACCTGCTGCATCATCTGTTCCTGCCGGCGCTGACGCTTGCCGTCGTCGCCACCGGCGTGATCGCGCGGCTCACCCGCACCGCCATGCTCGAGGTGCTGCGCCAGGACTATATCCGCACCGCGCGGTCCAAGGGGGTGAGCGAGAACCGGGTGATCTACCGCCACGCCTTCAAGGCGGCGCTGGTCACCGTCATCCCGGTGATCGGCATCCAGGCGGGCTTCGTGCTCGGCGGCGCGGTCTATATCGAGACCGTGTTCCAGTGGCCGGGCATCGGTTCGATGCTGGTCAAGGCGATCTCGACGCGCGACCTGCTGCTGGTGCAGGGCGGGGTGCTGGTGGTGGCGAGCGCCTATGTGCTGTTCAACCTGGCGGCCGACGTGCTGCAGACCGTGCTCGATCCGAGGTTGCGCTGATGGCCGAGGCAAGCACCGCGACCGCACCGGCTGCGCGCCCCGCGAAACGGTCCTCCGGGCGCCCGGACAATCTGGGCCTGCTGCTCAACAACAAGCTCGCCACCGCCGGCCTCGCGATCTTCACGCTGATCGTGCTGATCGCGCTCCTGGCCCCCTGGCTGCCGCTGCCCGATCCCGACGTCACCGCGCCCGCCGACCGGTTGCTGAGGCCGCTGAGCGAAGGCCATCTGCTCGGCACAGACGCGCTTGGACGCGACATCCTCTCGCGCCTTGTCTGGGGCAGCCGCGTGAGCCTCGCGGTCGGCATCTCGGCCACGCTGATCGCCGCCTTTTTCGGCTCGCTCATAGGCCTCGTGGCGGGCTATGCCGGCGGCCGCGTCGATACGGCGCTGATGCGCGGCATCGACATGGTCATGGCGTTTCCCTACATCCTGCTGGCGCTCGCCATCGTCGCGGTGCTGGGGCCGGGCCTGCTCAACGCGCTCTACGCCATCGCGGTGGTCAACATCCCGTTCTTCGCCCGCAACATCCGCGGCATCGCGCTCGGCCTGTCGCGCCGCGAATTCGTCGACGCCGCGCGGCTGTCGGGCAAGAGCCATGCGCAGATCCTGTTCATCGAAGTCCTGCCCAATGTGCTTCCGGTGATCATCATCACCATGTCGACCACGGTCGGCTGGATGATCCTGGAGACCGCGGGCCTGTCGTTCCTTGGCCTGGGCGCGCAGCCGCCGCAGGCCGATTTGGGCTCGATGCTAGGCGACGGCCGCAAGATCCTGTTCACCGCCCCGCATGTCTCCATCATTCCCGGGCTGATGATCTTCGTGCTGGTCATGAGCATCAACCTGCTCGGCGACGGCGTCCGCGACGTGCTCGACCCGAGGCTCAAGTCCGGGGCGCTGACCCGGCCGGTGGCGCGCACCGCGGTGCAGCGCGAGCACACACCGGGCACGATCATGCCCTCGCCCGGCGCCGTGCTCGACGTGCGCGGGCTCAGGACCGAGTTCCATTTCGGTCGCGAGATTTTCCATGCGGTGGGCGGCGTCGACATGCGGCTGGGGCAGGGCGAGTGCCTGGGTATCGTCGGCGAATCCGGTTCCGGCAAGTCGGTGGCCGCCATGTCGATCATGGGCCTAGTGCCGACCCCGCCCGGCCGCATCACCGGCGGCGTGGCGCTGCTCGACGGCGAGGACCTGTTCTCGGTCTCCGACGAGCGCGTGCGCCAGTTGCGCGGCTCGGCCGTGAGCCACGTCTTCCAGGACCCGCTGTCGACGCTGCATCCGCTGTTCACCATCGGCGACCAGCTGATCGAGGCGATCCAGGCCCACCAGCCGCTGTCGAAGTCACAGGCCGCGGAAAAGGCCGCCGATCTTCTCAACCTCGTGCGCATCCCCAACCCGGCGGAGAGGCTCAAATCCTACCCGCATGAACTGTCGGGCGGCATGCGCCAGCGCGTCTGCATCGCCATGGCGCTTGCGGCCGATGCAAAGATCATCATCGCCGACGAACCCACCACCGCGCTCGATGTCACCGTGCAGGCGCAGGTGCTGTCGCTGCTCGATGCGCTGCGCCGGGAGAAGCACACCGGCATCCTGTTCATCACCCATGATTTCGGCGTCGTCTCGGCGATCTGCGACCGTGTCGCGGTCATGTATGCCGGCCAGTTCGTCGAAACCGGCACGACCGAGGAGATCCTCAAGTCGCCGGCCCATCCCTACACCGCCAAGCTGATCGACTGCGTGCCCGTGCTGGGCGAGCCCGAGCGCCGCCTCGACGCCATCGAGGGCCGCCCGCCGGTGGTCAACGACCTGCCGGTGGGCTGCCGCTTTGCCGCCCGCTGTCCGAGGGCCAGGGACGATTGCCGCGCGGCGCCGATCCCGCTCACCCGGTTCGGCGCGGGCCGCGAGGTGCGCTGCATCCACCCGCTCACACGGGAGGCGGACCATGACTGACGCGCCGCTCCTGTCCATCGAACAGGCGGAGAAGGTTTTTGGCGGCGGGCGCACCCTGTTCGGCAAGTCCAAGCCTGCCGTCCACGCCGTCCAGGATGTCTCGATCGAGGTACGGCGCGGCGAGACGCTCGGCGTCGTGGGTGAATCGGGCTGCGGCAAGTCCACGCTGGCGCGCCTGATTGTCGGCCTCGACGCGCCGACCGGCGGCCGCATCGTCTTCGACGGGCGCGACCTGGTGGCCGAAGCCGGCAAGGACCTGCGGCGGCTGTCGCGGGACGTGCAATATGTGTTCCAGGATCCGGTCGCCTCGCTCAACCCGCGCAAGACCATCCGCACCATCCTCGAGGCGCCGCTGATCCATCTGCTGGGCCTGGACAAGAAGGCGCGCGAACACCGGCTGTCCGAACTCATGGACGCGGTCAATCTCGCGCCGGAGTTTCTCGACCGCTATCCGCACGAGTTCTCCGGCGGCCAGGCCCAGCGCATCGGCATCGCCCGGGCGCTTGCCGCCGATCCGAAGCTGATCGTGCTCGACGAACCCGTCTCCGCGCTCGACGTCTCGGTGCAGGCGCAGGTGCTCAACATCCTGGACGGGCTCAAGGACAAGTTCGGCCTGACCTATGTCTTCATCAGCCACGATCTCTCGGTGGTCGAAAGCGTGAGCGACCGGGTGGCGGTGATGTATTTCGGCAGGATCGTCGAGGTTGGACCCGCCCGCAGCGTTTTCCGGTCGCCGCGTCATCCCTATACGCACCTGCTGCTGCAATCGGCGCCGGCGCCGGGGCGGCGGTCGCTGGTCTCCGAGGATGCCAACACCGAACTTCCCGATCCGTACAATCCTCCGCCCGGCTGCGCCTTTTATGCCCGTTGCCCGCGCGGCACCGATATGTGTATTGCTAGCCAACCGCCGCTCGATGCCGTGTCCGGCGAGGCCGGTCACCGGGCGGCGTGTTTCCATCCACATGAGGGGCAATAGGCGGGAATGGCGGATGTGTCGGACAGGCCTGAAATAGCGCCCGTGGTGCCGGCGGCGGTGCGCAAGCGCAAGCGGCCCGACATCACCGCCGACGCGATCCGCGACCGCATCATGGACTCAGGGCTTTCGCCCGGCGACCGGGTTCCCTCGGGCTGGCTCGACCCGGACGCGCTCAACGTGTCGCGCGGCACGCTGCGCGAGGCGCTGAAGCTGCTGGAGTTCCAGGGGCTGGTGACCACGAAGACGGGCCCGGGCGGAGGCGCCTTCGTCGCGGCGATCGCGCCCGAAAACGCATTGCGCATGCTCGACAACCTGTTCCTGTTCTCGCCGCCGACCATCGCCGACATCTATGCCATGCGCATGCTGATCGAGCCGGAGCTCGCCGCCGCGGCGGCGACTGCGACCTTGTCGAAGGAAGCCTTTGCGGCGCTACAGGACACCATCCGCCTCTACGAGGCGGAACCGGTGTCGGGCGAGGACGAATACCGCCAGCGCCTGGCCGAGCTCGATTTCCACGCCGAGCTTGCCCGCAACTGCCCCAACCGCGTGCTGGGCTTCGTCGCGGTGTTCCTCCTGAGCCTCCTGCGCGACATGACCGTCTGCCGCGAAATCTACCAGGGACCCAATCCGGGCCTTCGCGAAACCGGGCTCAATTACCAGGTTCGGCTGCTGCGCGCGATCAAGGCCGGCGACCCCGGGCGGGCGCGCGAGATCATGGGCGAGCATATGCGCGAGGCGGCGAACTACATGCTGGAGCGGGCCGCCATGCGCGAGCGCCCGCGGCCGAAATCGTGAGCGGCGGGGCGGCGGCCTGGCGCACGATCCACAGCGGCTGCTGTCATCGGGGATGGGACCGGTCGATCCCGCCGGTCGCCCATGTCGCGCCGGGCGAGACGATCGAGCTTCAGTGCCGCGACGCCGCCGACGGGCATTACACGCGAAAGAGTACGGATGCCGACATCGCGCGGATGGATCCGGCGCGTGTCAACATCGTCACCGGCCCGGTCTTTGTCGACGGCGCCGAACCCGGCGACGCGCTCAAGGTGACGATCCGCGCGTTCAGGCCCTCCGGCTTCGGCTGGAGCGCGATCATTCCCGGTTTCGGGCTTCTGGCCGACCAGTTCCAGGACCCGCGTCTGCATCTGTGGGAGTATGACAGGGCGACGAAAATGCCGGCGGTGTTCAACGACCGCGCGCGGGTCCCGCTCAAGCCTTTCGCGGGAACCATCGGCGTCGCTCCGTCCGAGCCCGGGCTGCACGACATCATCCCGCCGCTCAGGACCGGCGGCAACATGGACATCCGCGATCTCGCCGTGGGCACGGAACTCTATCTGCCGGTCGAGGTGGCAGGCGCGCTGTTCTCGGTGGGCGACACCCATGCCGCCCAGGGCGACGGCGAGGTCTGCGGCACGGCGATCGAGAGCGCCATGGACATCGTCGTCACGCTCGACCTTATCAAGGGCGCGGCGCCCGCCTACCCGCGCTTCTCCACGCCGGGCCCGGTGACGCGCCATCTCGATGCGGCCGGCTACGAGGTGACGACCGGCATCGGCCCCGACCTGATGGCGGCGGCGCGGGACGCGGTATCGGGCATGATCGATCATCTTTCGCGCTGGCGCGGGCTCGCGCCGGAAGACGCCTACATGCTCTGCTCGGTCTGCGGCGACCTGCGCATCAGCGAAGTCGTCGATGCGCCGAACTGGGTCGTGGCGTTCTATTTTCCGCGCATCGTCTTCGAATAGGGCTCCACGACGAAAAACGCCGCCCGGCTTGCCGGGCGGCGTTTTTATCGGTGACCGCTTGTCGGCCCGGACGGTCGCGGGGCGGCAGTCCGTTGGCCGAAAGGGCCTGGCCTTACTCGGCGACGACGGCGCGGAGCATCCACAGCGCCTTTTCGTGGAAGGTCAGGCGCGCGGTCAGCATGTCCTCGGTGACCATGTCGTCATTGTCGCCGGCCTTGGCGGCGGCGGCGCGCATGTCGCGCACGGCCTGCTCGTGCTCGGTGATCAGATCGCTGACCATGTCATGGGCCGAGCCCTGGTCCACATCGGCGCCCTTGGCGGGCGCGAAAGTCTTGGTCATGTCGAAGCTGACCGGGGCCAGGTGGCCCAGAGCGCGGATCCGCTCGGCGATGATGTCGGTCGCCGCGAACAGCGCATTGTAGTGCTCTTCGGTCAGGTCGTGAATCGACTTGAAGACGGGGCCGACGACATTCCAGTGATAGACATGGCTCTTGATCGTCAGCCGGTAGGTCGCGGCAAGGATGTTGGACAGATCATTGGCCATGGCCTTGCGGTAGGCCGTCTTCAGGCCGGTGTGAATGTCGTCCTTGGTGGCCTCTGGAGAGAGACTTGCGATGGCTGCCTTGCTCATGATCTTGCCTTTCTAGGTAACGCGATAAAGTTCGGGTTGTTAATTTTTCAGAAGCGGGAGGTCACTCCGCTGCCAGGAGGGTGCCGGAGGTCTTCGCATCCATCGGCTCGACAGCCGCGGATTGCGGCGCGGAAGCCGACAGGTGTGACTGTGTTTCATCGGCGACAGCGCTCCAGAGAATCCATCCCGAAACGAAGGTCAGCGCCAGGCTGGCCACCAGGATCACGAGGATCTGTCTGCCGAGACGGCCCTGACGCGCCAGGGTAGGATCAATCGGATTGTTCATCTTTCAAGCTCCTTTCCGGTTCGGGGTCCGGTTCAGTCGCGGCCCGAACGGACCAAAACCCCTGCAAGCACGCCGATCGCCAGACCGGCGGCCATGGTCATGACCTTGTTGTTGGCGATCACGCCGGTGGCGGCTGAAGCCGCCATGGCCGAAGCGGCGCTGGATGTCGCCACCCGCTGCCGACGCCGTGCCCGCCTGCGTCCCCATGCCCGCACGCCCATGGCCACGATGGCCAGGAACACGGCGACGGCCGCTGCGGACAGAAGCCCGATCACCGGCCCGTGCGACTGCGCGATATAGGCGGCAAAGGCGGCAAGCAAAAACATGCTTGTCAGGAGCGCCATCAGGGCGATGAAAACGCCCGCCATGGCCTCTCGCTTCAGCTGCCGCGCTTTCGCGCCGGCGAACGCCGACAGGATTACCGTCATGTGGGACAGGGATGCCATTATCTGCGGAACAGGATTGCAGCCAGGAAGCCCGCAGCCACCGCGATGCCGAGCGACTGCAACGGCTTCTCGCGGACGGTCTCGCTCATCTGCCGCTCGGCGCGCGACATCTTGCCCGACATCTCCGACATGAGGCGTTCGCCGCTGCGCAGGACTTCGTCCACGCGGGCTTCGGCTGCCTCGCGGGCGACGCCGGCCTTGAGGGCGCCTGCGCCGGCCAGAGCCTCGCCAAGAGCCGCCAGTTCCTCGCGGATGCGCGCCGTGCGTTCGGCGATGTCATCCATTACCGGTGAATCCGATCCGCTGGACCGCGTGCTCTTGTTCGATGTAGCCATGACTGATCTCCTATGATTGCACTGCAACAACGGGCAGGGCCGAGATTGGTTCCAGCGCCTCGGCGAGAATCTTCAAATAAACAAAACAGCCGCCGGATTGCTCCGACGGCTGTTCTTCAATCCGGTGGTGAACCCGATTAGCGAGCCGGAGCGCGCATCATCATCGAGTCACGATCGGTTTCCCAGGTGTCTTCGTTGTATTCGGTCTGGGCTTCCAGCTGTTCCTGGGTGAACGGGGTGAACACCGTCACGCCACCATCGGCATCAGCGAGGATTTCCAGGTTTTCCGGCGAAACGGCAACTTCCTTTTCACCCATTCCAAGGAAACCGCCGACATCGATGACAAAGCCTTCGATCTGGTTGTCGGCGCTCAGGAGCACATCGCCGACGTCGCCGATGTCTTCGTCATTGGCGCCGTAGACGCTGCGGCCGATCAGATCGTCGGCGCTGATGTCGCCCATATTGGCGGCGGTCATGTTGGCGCGGTCGATGACTTCAGCCTGTTCCTCGGCGGGAGCAACGGCGCTCTGGCCATTGTCGACGCGTTCGGTGGTGGACTGCTCGGTGGTGGGCTCTGTGCCGGTTGCCGTAGCGTTGGTGTCCGTGCCGGCTGCCATGTTGGTGTCGGTACCGGTTGCCGTGGTCGTTTCCATGGCTTCCGGCTCGGACTGAGCTTCGGTGTAGATGTTGGTCCGATCGAACGCCGGAGCAGCTTCAAGCTGTTCGCGGCTCATGTTGGCGACGATCCAGCGCTGGCCGTCGCGATCGGCCCATTCGATCGTGCTGTACTCGACTTCGACATCCTTTTCGCCGATACCGAGAAAGCCGCCGACGCCGACGATGACGGACGACACTTCGCCCTCGGGGCTGACGACCAGATCATTGATCTCGCCGATCGAAGCAGCGTCTTCAGCGGACGATTCGTAAACGGCCGAGCCGATCAGGTCGCTGCCAAGAACTGCGCCATGCATGGCGGCATCAGCGCCCGGAGTGGCGGTCGCGGTGGATTCGGTCGTGGTGGTTGCTGCTGCGTTTGTGTCCGTCGTGGTCGCGGTGGTGCTCTGCGCGAAAGCAGACGTGGTCACAAGAGCGGTCAAGGCCGTGCTGGCCAAAAGCATCTTAAACATGTTAAATTCCTCTTTGCATCGAAAGGTGTGCGCCGGGCTGGTCCGTGTGTGAGAGCGCGGGGCTGGCTCGGCGGCGGTTACGGGCTAGAAACGGTTCGACCCCGCTCTTGGTTCCGAGCGGACCTGATTTTTTTGCTCAGCTATTGGCTGCCGCAGGCGTTCTGGCGGATAAATTCGGCCTGGACGGGTTCAGAAGCGCCGAATTGCGCAGGATCGCGTGCCCGATGAGCAGGAACGGCACCGCGAGCAGGCCGCCCACCGGTCCCCAGAGCCAGATCCAGAAAGCCAGCGACAGGAACACCAGGAACGGGCTCAGCGTGACGGAGCGGCCGATGACCTGCGGCGTCACGAACTGCGCCTCGAACATGTTAAGGGTGAGGTAGGCGGCCATCGGCAGGAAGATCGCCGGTGGCGAATCCCAGGTCGCAAGGCCCACGCCGAGCAGGATCGCTGCCATGGCCGCGGGCCCGATATAGACGACATAGTTGAGAATGAAGGCCAGCATGCCCCAGAGATAGGGTTGCGGCACATCGAGAAGCCACATCGCGACCGTGGTGCTGAGCCCCAAGCCGGCATTGATGACGGTGATGGACAACAGATAGCGGGAGACGAACCATTCGGCGTCCCGGAACATGCGCGCGGTGCGCAGACGCGAATGGCGGCTGAAGCACAGGGAAAGGATGCTCACGCGCAGCGAATGCCGCGTCGCCAGGAAGAAGTAGAGGCTGGCCAGAAACAGGATGATCTGCGCCATCAGGGTGGGGGCGAGGGTGGCGATGTCCTCCACCGCCGAACCATCCTCGATCTCCACCGTCATCTGCGCACCTCCGCCGGAGATCGAACGGATCTGCTCCTGGACCCCGCCCAGCGTTTCGAACACGGTGCGCCAGTCCAGCAGGTGGCGCTGGAGCTCCTGCCAGATTTCCGGAAGCCGGTCCATCCAGATCGACAGCGGCATCGAAAACAGGGTGATGCCGGACGCAATCAGCGCCAGGAACAGCACCACCACGACCGCTGCCGACAGCGATGCTGGAATGTAGCGCTCGAGCGCGGCTGCGACGGGAGAGGCCATCAGGCCGGTGATGACGGCCAGCGAAATCGGGGAAAGCAACGGCTGGGCCTGATCGAGCCCGGCGCAAGCGGCAACCAGGCCGATGATGATGATGGCCACGCGCGAGACCGATTGCAGGCTTGCGTCCATGCCGGATTTCGCGGCGATCCGCACCACCGGCGGTTCCAGGCGATACATGTGCTTCATCCGGCTACCCCCAACTCAATGGAGGATAATGGCGGTCACGGCGTTTGGTTCCGCCGGCCGGATATCCCCGGGCGCTCGCCGGGGCCAGGGAGGCAACCCTATTTCTTGGCGGTCTTCAGGATTTTCGGACGCGACGTCACCCGGTCATACGGCACGCGGATGGTGACGTCGATGCCGTATTCGCTCTTCACCGAGGTGATGGAGCCCCCGAGCTCTCCCCGGATGGTGGCATCGAGAAGCTTGGTGCCGAATCCCTTCTTGCCGCCGAGCGCGTCCGCGTCCTGTGCGTCGAGCGGCTCGGGGCTGCGTTCGGACCAGGTCAGCACCAGCTCCGCCGTCTTGCCCGGCTGCGACCGGATGCACCAGGCGATGTCCAGCACGCCGCCGGGAGACCTGGCGGAACCGTATTTGAGCGCATTGGTCGCAAGCTCATGGAACGCAAGCCCGAAGGCCTGCGTCGCGGCCTCGTTGAGCTCGACCGTCGGACCCGTGAACTTGTCCTCGATCGGATCGTCGCCGAACAGCTGCTTGAGCTCCTGAACCAGCAGCGTTTCCATATCGGCCCCCTGCCAGGCGGTGCGGGCGAGAAGGTCCTGCGAGGCGGCCATGGCCTGCAGCCGCGCCGAGAAGGACTTCGAGAAATCCGGCAGGCTTTCGGAAGCCCGCGCCGTCTGCCGCGAGATCGCCAGAACGCGCGCGATCATGTTCTTGATGCGGTGCTTCATCTCCTGCAGCAGGAATTCCCGCTCGGTCAGCGCGCGCTCGGTCTCCTCCCTAAGGGCCTCGCCGACCTCGATGGTGCGTTGCTGGGAATGGGAGGATGCGGCGAGCGCCGCGGCCAGCAGCACGGCGGCGATCACCAGCATGAAGGTCCGCGTCTGGTCCGACGGAGGCGTGTAGAGTTCGGAGGGATGGACCTCGAACCGCCAGGTGCGTCCGGCCACTTCAAGCGAGGTGCGGATTCCGTCCACGACGCCGTAGCGGGTCCCGGGTTCGCCCGGGGATCGATAGATCAGGCTGCTGTCGGACGGTTCGCCTTCCCACGCGGTGATGTGCACGGGCAGGGCGGGCAACCGGTTCAGCGCCGAATCGAACAGATCGCCGATCCGGAAAGGCGCGTAGACGAAGCCCAGGATCCGGCCGGAGTTCCGCGCGAAGAACGGGGTGTACATGACAAAGCCGGCCTGCGGGTTGGTCGCGGTTTCCGGGATCAACTGAACCGATCCAGAAGCGCGCAGGCGGTTTTCGGCAAGCGATGCCAGGATCGCCGCCCGTCGCACCGGTTCCGAATACATGTCGAAACCCAGCGACCGCAGGCTCCGGGCGCTCTGCGGTTCCATCAGCACGACGGTGGTGCGGATTTCCTCGCTGGTTTCCGGCCAGGGTGCGCGGGCGATGCCGTAGTTGCGCTCGAGCTCGCGCGAGATCGCCTCATCCGTTTGCGGTCCGGTCCGGACATGCCGGGCAAAACCGATGCCTTGCACGCCGCTGAACTGCTCGCTCTTGCGCAGATGCCCGACAAAGATCTTGAATTCTTCCGCGCTCGGCACCTCGCCGGTGGCCTCGAAGAAAGCCTCCACCGAATTGATCAGCAGCATGTGGGTGTCTAGCCGGTCGCTCAGGCGCTGAACGGCGTCCTCTGCAATAGCGTCGAAGCTCATCCTGTTGGCATGGTCGATGGTGTACCAGGAGGCCGCCGCCGTCAGCAGGCCGACAAGTGTAACCACCACGAAAACCAGTACTGGTTGCACACGGTACAACAAAATCGCAACCTTCTTCAACGGCCCCGGCTCACAGTCCGCTCAGGCTGTGTGAGCCGCCCTGGCAAGCTCTGTTGATCCATGAAGTGTGCGTAGACCATACAATCCGCGATCCGATCTGGAAATAGGATATCCAGCGAGTAAAATCCCGCGCACGTTTAAGGGGAAACAAACGGACGTCTATTAAACAGGTTAACCTGGATCAATTTGATGCAATCTGATTGATCGGCTCCGGCATTCCTGGTCTGGTGGAGAATTCCATTAGAAAGCGCTTATCGAAGTCCGCGAAACCCACGGATCTGCTGACCTGGGGAAACGAGACGTGGCCTTTGTCTATGCGCAGCAGCTTCTCCTTGCACAGCCGGCTGATCGAGCGGTTGACGTGAACTGTCGACAGTCCCATGCAATCGCCGATCTGTTCCTGTGTCAGCTCCAGTTGGAAGCCTCGGGGGTCGGCCAGGCCGACCTGCTCCAGCCGGGTCCATAATTCCAGGAAAAAATGCAGGATCCGCTGCGCGGCGGTGCGAGCGCCCAGCGATACCTTGTGTTCGGATAAAATGTTTGCGTGCCGCACGGTCATCCACTCAAGGCCTGAGGCCAGCACTGGAAACCGGCGGTGAATCTCGAGGATCCGGACAGGCTCGATCAGCGCCAGCGACGCCTTGGTCAGCGCTGCGGCGGAAAAGATCGATGTGTTGTTGAAGTTGACATGAAGCCCGATGAAGTCGCCGGGCAGGGAAACGCCGATGATCAGCCGGCGGCCTCCCGCGGTGATCTTGTAGCGGATGACCCAGCCGCTGCGGACCAGGAATGTCAGGCGCAACGGATCGCCATCGTGGATGAATTCGTCGCCCTTGGCGACCTCGGCCTGATTGACCTGCATGGTCTCGAGATACTTGACCTCTTCCGAGGTCAGCAGGATCGAGCGCCCCAACCGTCGCACCAGCGGACTGGCGTCTTCAGGAATGGCGCTCTGGTTATTCGCGGGCATTGGCGAGCTTTCGTGACCAACGGGCCCGGCACGGATATGCCGGACCCTGCGATCACGTTCTTAGCGCTCGCTAAGCCAGTTGTCGATTTCCTTTTCAGCTTCGTCGCGGGTCTTGCCGTAGCGCGCCTGGATCTTGCCGGCCAGTTCCTGGCGGTTGCCCTCTACCTGGTCAAGGTCGTCGTCGGTGAGCTTGCCCCACTGCGTCTGCGCCTTGCCCTTGTATTCCTTCCATTTGCCTTCAATCATATCCCAGTTCATAGCAATTCTCCTTGTGAGCGTTTGTATCGCGGCCGGTGTCGGTTCGCACCAATCGGCTCGTTATTTCAACGCGGTACGCTGATATTGGTTCCCGGCCGCGGTTTGAAATACGGTCCTTGCCGCAGGCGGCTCTTGTCGCACTACCCTCTCAGTCCTCGAGGACGTGATGGCGGGTATCGACGCTGCGGACGATCTCCTCGATCTCGGCGCGATGCTTGATAAGCAGCGTGTGCGCCTGGTCGAAAGTATCGCGCGGCAGCGCCTTCATGTTGTTGGCAAGCGTCTCCAGCGCGTCGTCATAGGACGACACGATCCGTCGCTCGCCATCGGCCACGGCTGGCAGCACGTCGCCGTCGATGTCGGTGAAAAAGGCCCTGGTGCGCACCACGCCTTCGTGGACCGTCGACATGAACGATCCGTCCTCGGAAGGATGCTTGCCATGGGCCATCAGGAACTTGGCCAGTTCCCCGGCCTGCCGCGCGGTTGTCTGCCGCGTCGTCTGCAGGACGTCGTGGATTTCCGGCTCGGCTTTTTCGAGCATCACGTCATAGCCGTGCACCGCATCGATGAGCGCAATGTGCACGTCGCCGATGGAATCCAGGACTTCCGCCGTCTTGTCGTTGTTGTCTTCGAGTATCATCTTCGGCCTCGTGTGAAGGTTGTGTGAGGGGTATGGTCTCACCGGACGGACAGCCCGGTGAAAGGTCAGGGATCGCGCCCCGGTCTTATCAGCCAGTCGGTCAGTTCAGCCGGTTGGTCTGTTCGGCCGGTCCGGATTGGGCGAGGGTCTGCATGTTCATCTCGGGATCGATGAGCTCGAGCGCGACTTCGATCTCGCCCTCGGACGTCACGTCCCAGACGATCTCGGCATCCTGGTAGAACAGGGCGGGATCGATCTCGACGCATTTGCCCAGGGCGCGCTCCTGCCACGCCGCAACCATGCGGACGGCCGGCGACAGTTCCAGCTCGCACTGCTGCATGGTTTCATACGCTACCGCGGGGGCGGGCTGTTCCGTGCAGCTCTGGTAGTCGTCGCTGCAGGCGATCAGAATCATAAAGGCTGCGATGTGTTCCATGACGCTTCTCCTTTTGGAGAGTTAACGCCCATGGGTCCGGGAAGTTCCGCAGCGGCGGATTCACCAAATTTTACAATTAATGAACAAAAACCAGGCCTGCCCGACGGGCTGCCTTGAGCAGCTCAGCGCTTCTCGTGAAGCTCGTACTGGGATCTTGGAATGGTGAGCTGATAGACCATTCGCTTCTGGTCGGTTTCGTGCCGCACGCTTGCCGAAAGCGCCTGGGGGACAATGCGTCCGAGCACCGTGCCTGAAAACCCGGCCCTGGCGACGTCGCGCGATGCGCCCGCCTCGGGCGGCGTGGCGAACGTCTCCGTCCAGCTGACGACCAGTTCCGGCTCGCCCTTGCCGTTCATCCGTTGCGAGGACTTAAGCTCGATCGTCCCTCCCGCCGGTCCGAGCGCGCCCTTGGCGAGAGAATCGATGGTCAGTTCATGCAGGGCAAGCCCGAGGTGCAGCGCCGCATTGGGGAACAGATAGGCATTTTCGCCGGTCGTGCGGAAGCGGGTCGACCTTTTGCCGACAAGCGGCTCGAGTTGCGACCGCGTCAGCGCGAACAATTCGGCGCCGCGCCAGTCCGACGCGGTGATCAGATCCTGCGACTGCGCCATGGACTGGATGCGGTTCCTGAAGGCAAACAGGAAGGTCTCCAGATCGTCGGCGTAGCGCGCGGTCTGGGAGGCGATCGACTGGATGATCGCCAACAGGTTTTTCGAGCGATGGCTCACTTCCCTGAGCAGGGTCTTGAGCACCGTCTCGCGGTATTTGACGTCATCAATGTCGAGAATGGTTGTCAGGACGCCGATCACCTGACCGTCCTCGTCGATGTCCGGGTCGATATGGAGCATGAACCAGTGGCGATCCTGGTCGCTGTCGCGCAGGATCTCGAGCTTTTCGCATTCGCCGCTGGCGAGCACTTCACGCTTGGCGACGGAAATGACCGATGCCTGGGCTTCGCCAAACAGCGCGGTGTCGGTCTCGCCCTTGACCTCGTCCTCGCCCGGCCAGGAGTCTGGCAGATTGGCGGCAAAGCGGATCTTCAGGTCCCGATCCTGATACATCATCGAGACGCCGGCGCTTCTCAAGCCCGCCAGCGCGAATCTCAAGCGATCAGTTTTTTTGATCGAATCTAGATTCATCGCGTGCTCATCCGCCTGTTCTTTTCGGAACGGTCTTAAGGGAGACGGGCGCTGGATGTGGCCCAGCGCCCGGAATTCCTGCCTTGCTGGTTGAGTCAAGGTCGATCAGACTTTCCGGACGAAATTGATGATCACGGAAATTACCAAAAGCGCCAGGAACAGGAAGAACAGGATCTGAGCGATACCGGCTGAAGCACCGGCGATCCCACCGAATCCGAGGACACCCGCGATAATGGCGACGACGAGAAACACAAGAGCGTAATACAGCATCGAAATTCTCCTTTGTCATTCGATGCGCTGTCAACGCCAGAGGTCTCAGTTGGTTCCGGTCATTTGCTCGCTTTGATCGGCGTCTTCCGCGGCGGCGTTGAAGAACAACGCCTGGCTGATGAGCGCCTTGACCATGTCGGGGTTGAAGGGCTTGGTCACCAGGAAGGCCGGCTCCGGTTTCTCGCCGGTGAGCAGGCGTTCCGGAAAGGCCGTGATGAAAATCACCGGAAGCGTGTCGTCCTTGAGAATATCGTTGACGGCGTCGATGCCCGAGCTCCCGTCGGCGAGCTGGATGTCCGCGAGGATCATCTTCGGCTGGGTCCGCTTGTAAAGCTCGAGGGCTTCGGTGCGGGTCCGGGCGATCCCGGTGACGCGATGGCCGAGCGTCTCGACCATGTCCTCAATGTCCATGGCGATCAGCGGCTCGTCCTCGATGATCATGATGTCGGTGGCGACCTGCTGGGAAATTTCCATGGAGGCCGTGTCGAGCAGCTTGGAAAGCCCGACCTCGTCCACATCCAGGATCTCGGCGCACTGTTCGGTGCTGAACCCCTCGACCGCCACCAGCAGAAACGCCTTGCGCGCCTGCGGCGTCACGGATTCGAGATTGGCGCGCGCTCTTCTTTCCCAACCGAAGGGAGTGTCGTTGCGGGGGAGTGGAACCGAAAGGCTGTCAAAGAGTTGGGAATATAACTTGTACAGCGCAACGCGGTCATCGCCGGAATTGGGAAACACCGAGAGATCCGCAATGAGGGCTTCGAGTGTTGCGGCGACGAAAGCGTCCCCGGAGGTTTGCGATCCGGTGACGGCGCGCGAGAAACGGCGAAGATAGGGAAGATGCGGCGCGATGCGCATGGATAGTGTCGTCATTACGTACCCCTTGATAGTCCACGAAAAAGTGGCAACAGAAAAGTTAACGCGCGGCCCGAAAAAAAGTTCCGCGGCCATGGAACTTTTTTTTCCAAAGCGCATTATCATGTCATGTGTTGATTCAATACGGGCTTGCAAGGGGTATGATGACCAAAGATCAGAAAGGAGCATCCAATATGGGCAAACGCTCCTCAAATCACGATGCGAGTGATGCAATCGCTTCGGAGCTGAAACGGTATTACGAGTCCGTTGAACAGGAACCGATTCCGGGCCAACTTCTCGATCTGCTCGAAAAACTTGACGAAGCGGAACGGGCGGGCGGTTCTGGCGGCGCGCACTGAGATGAGCGCTCCGCAAACCAAGATCGCCGAAGGGGCGACTGCATTTTCTTTCAAGCGTGAGATGCTCGCCGCCCTGCCGGGCCTGCGGGCCTTTGCGGTGTCTCTGTCCCGTCGACACGACCGGGCGGACGACCTTGTCCAGGAGACCGTGATGAAGGCCTGGGGCAAGCAGGAGAGTTTCCAGCCGGGAACGAACATGCGCGCCTGGCTGTTCACCATCCTGCGCAACGAATTCTACAGCCAGATGCGCCGAAAGGGCAGGGAACTGCCCGATCCCGACGGCGTCTTCGCGGGCAATCTCGCCACGCATCCGGAACAGTACGGCAAGCTCGACCTGGCCGACTTCAAGGCCGCGCTCGACACGCTGCCGGACGACCAGCGCGAGGCGATCATTCTGATCGGCGCTTCCGGCTTCGCCTACGAGGAAGCCGCGGAAATCGCCGGCGTCGCGGTGGGGACGATCAAGAGCCGGGTGAACCGAGCGCGCATCAGGTTGCGCGAGATCCTGGATGTGGACGGCGAGAGCGACTACGGCCCCGACAACACCTCGGCGCTTCTGGTCAACAAGTCGTTTCCCAGCTAGTAGCGGAACGCATAGACAACGAGCCGGCAGCGGCTCCCGTACGGCTAAGCCGCACACCAGAACCAGCGGCCCGGGTCCCCACCCGGGCCGACTTCTTTGGGGCTCCCAGGCATCACGCCGGATCGGGTCCGGTCATCGCCATCGGCACCACCCAGCGGTCGTAGTCGGCGCCATCGATCCCGGCCTCGATCGCCGCGGCGCGCAGGGTCGATCCCTGCTGATGCGCGTGCTTGGCGATCTTCGCGGCCTTGTCGTAGCCGACATGCGGCGCGAGCGCCGTGACCAGCATCAGCGACTGCTCCATCAGCGAGGCGATGCGTGCGCGGTCTGGCTCGATCCCGGCCACGCAATTGTCGGCAAACGAGACCGCGGCGTCGCCGATCAGCCGGATCGACTGCAGCACATTGAAGATGATCACCGGCTTGAACACGTTGAGCTCGAAATTGCCCTGGCTGCCCGCAAAGGTGACAGTCACATGATTGCCGATCACCTGCGCGCAGACCATCGTCATCGCCTCGCACTGGGTCGGGTTGACCTTGCCCGGCATGATCGACGAGCCCGGCTCGTTCTCCGGCAGCAGCAGTTCGCCCAGGCCCGATCGCGGCCCGGAGCCGAGGAACCTTATGTCCTGGGCGATCTTGAACAGGCTGGCCGCGAGCGTGTTGAGCGCGCCGGAGAGTTCCACCATCGCGTCGTGGGCGGCGATGGCCTCGAACTTGTTGGCAGCACTCGTGAACGGCAGTCCCGTCAGCCGCGCCACATGGGCGGCGAAATTCTCGGCGAAGCCCTCCGGCGCATTCAATCCGGTGCCCACGGCGGTGGCGCCCTGGGCGAGCGGATAGAGCCGCGGCAGACACGCCTCGATGCGGGCGATGCCGGCTTCGACCTGCGCCGCGTAGCCGGAAAACTCCTGACCGAGCGTGATCGGGGTTGCGTCCTGGAGATGGGTGCGCCCGAGCTTGACGATCTCCTCCCAGGCTCGGCTCTTGGCGTCGAGCGTGGCGTGGAGATGCGACAGCGCCGGCATCAGCCGGTCCGCGAGTTCCCGCGCCGCGGCGATGTGCATGGCCGAGGGAAAGCTGTCATTGGAGGATTGCGAGCGGTTGACGTGGTCGTTCGGGTGCACCGGCGATTTCGATCCCGCCACGCCGCCAAGCGCGAGGATCGCGCGGTTGGCGATCACCTCGTTGACATTCATGTTGGTCTGGGTTCCCGAACCCGTCTGCCACACCTTGAGCGGAAAATGCTCGTCGAGCGAGCCGCTCGCCACCTCGCCGGCAGCCGCGGCGATTGCCTTGCCGAGCCCCGGTTCGATCAGGCCGGCGTCGATATTGGCAAGCACCGCCGCCTGCTTGACCAGACCCAGCGCATGAATGAGCGGCTGCGGCATGGTTTCGGTCCCGATGCGGAAATTGTGAAGGCTGCGCTCGGTCTGGGCGCCCCACAAGCGGTCGCCGGGGACGTCGATGGGTCCAAAGCTGTCGGTTTCGGTGCGTGTCCCGGTCATGAGGTGGCCTTTCCAGAGTGAGTCTGCGCATTGCGCTGTCCGGTCCCACGGTAGGCCGGCCGCCGTCGCCGTCAACCTTTGCATCGATCGCTCTGCCCCCGGCGCCGATGGAACCGCACCCGGTACAGGGGCGTTGAATGGGCAAAGGCAACACGAAACCGCCCGAGAAGGAGGATCGAAATGTATGTCTCTTTCACCGATTTGAGAAACGCGGGCGTGGTCAACGGCGACTCCCACCTGGGCGACGTGAGCGACCTGTACATCGATGAGCGCACCTGGCGCACCGACTACATCGTCATCGACACCGGCGGCTGGTTCTCGTCGCATGCGGTTCTGGTGGCCCCCGATCGCATCACGTCGGTCGAGCCGGAGAACCGGGCGTTGACCACCCCGCTGACCCGCGAGGATATCGAGCAGGCGCCGGCCGCCAGCACCGAGAAGACGGTCGGAGATGTCATCAGCACCGACTGGTTCGTGGCGGCAGGCCAGCCGTTTTATGCTGCCGCCGGCTATATGGCCGTGCTGCCGCCGGCGATCCAGCGCAAACCGGCAGGATACGGGGCGCCCGGAGATCCAGAGGCCGTGTCGGAGGGTGAAGAGGTTCACCTGCGCAGCGGCCGCGAGATCCTCGGCTACGGCATCGAGGCGGCGGATGGCACGATAGGGTCGGTTTCCGACCTGATCCTCGATCCCAAGGACTTCCGCGTCGCGCTGATCGCGGTCGACACCGGCAACTGGCTTCCCGGCAGGGTGGTGGTGCTCGATCCCCAATGGGCCCGGTCCGTCTCCTGGACCGATCGCACCGTCAGCTTCGACAAGACCAGGCAGGAAATCGAGGACGCCCCGGCGCTGGCCGAGTTGAGCGGCCTGGAGCGCAGCTACGAAGCTGATCTGTACCGATATTACGGCTATCCGATGATGTAACCCGCGCCCGCGGCCGGCGAGAGACCGGTCGATGAGCCCGAGAAATGGAGCCAAGACCATGTTACTGCCTTCAACATCTTTTCCCGTCCGGCCTCGTGGCTCACGTGTCGCGCTCGCGGCCGTCGCGCTCGCCGCGGCACTGGCGCTCGTGCCTTCAGCAGCCATCGCGCAATCGGACGACGGCGACGCGCCGGCGGTCGATTGCGTGCCCGCGCCTTTGGACGGCACGGACTCCGAACCCGCCACCGGCGAGGCCGCTCCCAATCTGACCGAGCAGCTCGATGCGTGTGACGGCGTGCTCAAGCCGCCCCCGATAGGCGACAGCGAGTTCACCGAGCCGGCGCCGCCGGTGGGCGAAACGCCGGTCATCGAACCCGAGGACCTGCCGCCGCAGAACTCCGGCTGATCATGGGGAGCGTGACACCCAATAGCAAAATCCGCGGGCAGCAGGCTGCTCGCGGATTTGATGTCGCAGGGTTTGGGCGGGCTTAGGTCGCGATAGCGCAGTGACGCACCGGCCCGCTCAGCTTATGGATCAGAATTCCGTCCACTCGTCGGATTTCACCGCAAGATTGCCTTGCACTGCGTGTCCTTTTCCCGATCCCGCAGGCTTTGACATCGCACTTGCGGTCTGGCGCAGAGCCGCCGCTTTCTGGCTGGCGCCGCCGTTGAGGCGGAACTGGGCGATCATTTCGCCCAGGCGCCCGGCTTCGGTCGACAGCGTGTAGCTCGCCGCCGTGCTTTCCTCGACCATCGCCGCGTTCTGCTGGGTGACCTGATCCATCTGGTTGACGGCGGTGTTGACCTCGGAGAGTCCGACCGATTGTTCCTTGGCCGCGTGAGCAATCGCCTGCATGTGGTCGTTGACCGTCACGATATAGGTCTCGATCGTCTTGAGCGCTTCGCCGGTTTCGTTCACCAGCCTGACGCCGCCCTCCACCTCGACCGAGGAGTTGCGGATCAGATCCTTGATTTCCTTGGCGGCCTTGGCCGAGCGTTGCGCAAGTTCGCGCACTTCCTGGGCCACCACCGCAAAGCCTCGTCCCGCTTCCCCGGCCCGCGCCGCCTCGACGCCGGCGTTGAGCGCCAGCAGGTTGGTCTGGAAGGCGATTTCATCGATGACGCCGATGATGCTGGAGATCTGGTTGGACGACTGCTCGATCTTGCCCATCGCCTCGACGGCGTTGGAGACGATCGTGCCCGACTGCACAGCGCTCTGATTGGCCTGGATGGCGGCTGACCGTGCCTCCTCGACCCGCTGGGTCGAACTGGTGACATTGGCGGTGATCTGGTCAAGCGCTGCCGCGGTCTCCTCGAGCGAGGCGGCCTGCTGTTCGGTGCGCTTGGAGAGATCCTGCGCCGACTGGCTGATTTCGCGCGAGCCGCTGTCGATCTGGATCGAAGCTTCTGCGACCGAGCGCAAGGTTTCGCCGAGCTGGGTGACGGCCATGTTGAAGTCCGTCCGCAGCCCCTCGAAATCGGCGGCGAAAGGCTTTGTCAGCTGGTAGGTGAGATCGCCGCCGGCAAGGTGCTTCAGCCCTTCGCCAAGTCCGGAGGTCGCCTCCTGCATTTCCTGCGCCCTGATCCGTTCCATCTCGGTGTTGCGGTTGCGTGCCTGTTCCGAAAGGCCTCGCTGCGCCTCTGCATCGTTCTCCAGGCGGATCTTCTCGAGACCGGCCTCCTTGAACACCTGAACGGCGCGCGCCATGGCGCCGACTTCGTCGGACCGGTCCTGGTCCGGGACGATCGCCGCCAGGTCGCCATTTGCCAGCCGGCCCATGGTGTCGGTCATCTTGCGGATCGTGCCCGAGAAGGAGCGGGCATAGACGAGGAACCCGAGAAGCGACAGCAGCGAGACGATGACGGTGCCCACCACCGAGGTCCAGGTCGCGGTCGCGCCTGCTGTCACGATCGGCGTGACGTTGGATGCAATCTCGATGACGCCGATCTTTTCACCCGAAAAGTTCTCCAGCACCTTGCCGGACACGGCGTAGTCGAGATCATTGGCGGAGGCCATGAAGATCGGCAGATTGCCGTCAAACACGGTCTGGATCTGCTCCGCCGACAGGATGGTGCTGTCGCCGAAGGTCGAGGCCTGCGTCTCGAACTTGCCTTCGCTGAAAATGTGGATGGCGATCTTCGAATCGGTCTTCTCACCGATTCGCGCGAAATAGTCCTCCGACAGGGCGCTGCCGACATCGACGACGCCGGCGATCTGGCCGTCCTTCATCGTGGCGACGGATGCGAAGGTGCTGACCGAGGTGCGTCCCGGCTCGATGCCCGCGTGCAGCTTGCCGTCGGTCATCGCGGCGACGACCATCTTGCGGCGTCCCTTGATGTCGTCCCCGAACTTGTCGGGCGCATGAACGCGGGCCACGGCCACGCCGTTCTTGGTGAAGGTGATGAGGCCGAGGCCGCTCCGTTCGGTGACGTTGGCCAGGCTGCCGGCGTATTTCGACACCAGCTCTTCGCGCGCTTCGTTCTGAATGAGATCGGCGATGTCCGGCTCGCCGGCAAGCGTCAGCGCCAGTGCCGACGCCGCCCGCTTCTGCGCGTCCATGTCCGCCTCGAGCACCGCGAGGTCCGCGTTGTATTCTTTCAGGACTGCCTGCTCGTTCATCAGCGACTGGCTGTACCACGCCAGGCCCCCGATCGTGGCGCTGGCAAAAAGCACCGCGCCGAAACCGTAGCCGGTCATCTTGACCCACATGGGTCGTTTAATATCCATTGTACTCATAAATTAATCCCCACAATCAATCAGGCCCCGTGCCGTCAATGGCCGAAACTATTCGTGTTCCTGAGCTAAAATTCTGTTTATGCGGGTGTATCAATAATTGCGGCTGCAGGGGTTTTTTCTAGTGACGAAACCGCCGCGAGCTGGGGGGCGCCATCGGCGGCCGGTGGAACGGCGTCCGCAAGCGGCGGAGCCGGTTCCTCTCCGCCCGCTCCGCCTGTGATGCCGGCGAGGGAGGCCATCGGATCCCGAGGCTCCCTAGCCGTCGGCGTCGCGCCTAGCGAGGCGCGGTTGGGACGTCGCAACCTGCCTGGCCGGAGGCCTATCGCGTAAAGCCCAGCGGCACCGAGAAGGGCCAGCTCGAGCGGCCGGCATCGGCAGGAATCGGCGGAAACGGGGCCGCGCGGCGCACGGCGTCGGCGGCCGCTCCGTCAAGGACCGGCGAGCCCGAGCTGCGGGCGATCCGGATGCTGCTGACGCCGCCATTGCCGGTGACGACGAAGGAGACCACCACGTCGCCGCGTATTCCCTGCCGTTTGGCCTCGCCGGGATAGCGCAGCGACCGCCGCAGTTTGGATGCGATCTTTCCCGGATAGTTGGAGACTGCGGCATTGCCGGCGGCGGTGGTGCGCTTGGCCGCCGCCGTTCCGCTCGAGGATCTGCTGGCCGTGGCCTTCTGCTTGCCGCCGTCGCCGGTCCGTGCCGGCTTTGAGGCGGCGCGGTCGGCCTTGGTCTTCTTCGGCTCGGTCTTCGCCGCCTTCTGCGGGGCAGGCTTGGGCTTGGCCGTCGCGGTCTCGGGCGGCTCGGGCCGCGGCACCGGCAGCGGCACGTTTTCGGGAAGGGCTATTTCCGGTTCCGGCTCCTCGACAGGCTCGATCTCGCGCGGTGGCGGCAATGCGGCCAGTTCCTGCGACTGTGCCGACAGCGCCTCGATCAGCGGAGTGGCGTTCAGCGCTTCGGGCTCGGAAATGGGCGTCGGCGCCGGCTCGACGGCGGCGATCTGCTCGGAGGTGACCGCCTCCGTCGACAATTGCTCGGTCGCAATCGCGCTTTCGACACTCTGCGCGTCCGTGCTCGCGATTTCGACGGGCACGGCCTCGACGGGGGGCGTTTCAACGGCTTCCGTCTCGGCGACGGGATCGACGGCTTCAAGCACTTCGCCCGGCTCTCCGGCCATCAGGCTGTCACTGAAGGCTGTCCCGATGACGAGTTCGCTCGTCGCTGCGCCGCCGGCGATCTCGATGTCCGGCTCGGGCTCGATGAAGATCGCGGCAGCGGCCACGTGCACGGCGAGCGAGAGCGTCATGGCGGTGACGAGCTGGGTGCGGGTCAGTCTCATTGCTGCCCCCGCTCGGCGATGAGGACGATCTCGTCGACGCCCGCGCGGCGCAATTCATCGAGCGTGTCGAGCAGGTCCACCGCCGGAAGCAACCGGTCGGCGACGATCCGGAACGGACGCGGCTCCGGAGCCTCGGCCTGCAGGCCCTGCCAGCGCGACACGTGATCGGAGAGCGGCAGCGCTTCGCCGCGCCAGGTCAGGGTCTTGTCAGAGCGTATGAACAGCATGTCCGGCGGTGCGGCCGGATCGGTCGCCGCCAGGGTGATGAAGTCGACATCGCGGTCCGGCGCAGGCGCCAGCGTGCCGGCGACCAGGAAGAAGATCAGCATCAGGAACACGACGTTGATCAGCGCCACCGTGTTTTCCGGCTTCCGCGACGCCTTTGCCGGCGCAATCTTCATCATCTCTGCCGCCTTGCCACCGTGACCGGCATCTCAGACTTGCGGGTTTCAGTGAGCGCCGCGACAAAATCCTGCGACGCGGCGTCCGCCTCGACGATGATCAGGATCCGCTCGGCGCCGGCTTCTTTCAGTTTGCCAAGCCGGCCGTTGATCGCCGCCAGCTCCAGGGCCTCGCCGTTGAGCTTGAGCGCGTCCCTGGCAACCGACAGGATCACGTCGGGACGCGAGGCCGCACCCGCCGCGCCGCCGCCGCCTGAAACGCTGATTTCCGAGTAGCGCGAAAAGGTGGATGACAGCATGAAAAACAGCAGCAGCAGGAAGATCACGTCGATCAGCGGCGTGAGCGAAAGCCGGGAATGGCGCCGCACGGGAAGGTCAATGCGCAAGCTGAGGCTCCCCGGCGATCTCCCGGCTTGGCGTGGCGCCCGACAGAGGTGCTGCGCCCGACAGGATATCGGTCGTCAGCGTCTGGATGGCGATGCGCTCGTTTTCGACCCTTGTTTCGAACCATGTCAGGATCACCGAGACGGGCATGGCGACAGCCAGGCCCACGGCGGTGGTCAACAGCGCAACCCAGATGCCGCCGGCAAGGATCGAGGGATCGACCGCGTTGCCCGCCGACTGCAGCTTCTTGAACGCCTCGATCATGCCGAGCACGGTTCCGAACAGCCCCATCAGCGGCGCCAGCTGGGCGACGGCGTCAAGGAACCGGAACCCCGACTGCAGGTCGTGCAGCCGCTCGGTCGCCACCCGCGCGAGCCGCTCCTCGATCGCCTGCTTGTCGAGCCGCTTGGCCATCACCAGCGAGATCGCCTGCGCCACCGTCTCGGCGGTGGGATTGCGGCCCCGGGAGGCGAGATCATAGGCTTCGCGGGGGCGTCCTGCGGCGAACAGCGCAACGGCCTGTTCCGACCGGCGGCGCGAGCCGACGCCGGCGCGCGAGAACTGGAAGAGCTTCAGCAGAATGACCGCCAGGCTCAGGATCGAGCCCACCAGCAGAATGGCCACCACCGGGCCGCCCAGATCGAGGAACGCGCCGATTTGCGCAACAATGGTATCGGTGACGGGCATGGATAAGCCTTTCGGGTATTAGCGGCCGAACTCGATTGCGGCGCGATTGTCTGTGGTGAAGCTCGTCTGGCAACGCGCGAGATCGATGCCTGGTCCGGCGCAGCGCGCCACGGAATTGACGAGAATGCGGGTGAGCGCGCCGCACTCGGTCTCGGGCAGGTCGAAACGCTTCACCAGGGTTTTGCCCGTCGGCAGGGCGCCGAAATCGATCACCGTCATCAGGCCGATCAAGCCGGCCTTGTCGAAGGTCACCAGCTCGAAGGCGGTCTCGTCAAGGCTCTCTTGGAATCCGTTCTTGGCCACGAGCGTGGCGCGGCATGCCGGGCCGTTCTGTTCGAGGCGGTTGAGTTCGAGCGAAAGGCCGGCAGCCTTTGCAGGCGCTTCCTGGGCGGGCGCTTCCTGGGCGCGGACATCCTGTCCCATCGCCGCCAGACACAAGGCGATGCCGCCTATGAGATGCGCACTCCGCCGCTTCGCCAAACCCATGACATGACTCCTGTTCAAAACGCTGGATGCTGGCTGGCGCTACGGCTTGCTGGCACTCGGGATATGAGCGAAAAACATGATTTTCTGACTCAACTATTGTGTTCGATATAAAACATGATAATTCTTGTCAAGAAATAACGCATGACCATCAACCCTCGCCCAGCCAGCACGCCGCCAGCCCAGCGAGCCGAGGGAATATCCCAGCATGAACAACATCAAGAGCCAGGCCGACCGTGACCTATCATCGTCCCCGACGGTCTCCGCGCGGGCTACGGACATGTCCTATGCCCCCCAGCTGCCCGTCTTCGACAGCAAGCAATTGTTCGGCTCGTCCAGCGAGATCGGCATCATGCATCAGGGCTCGCTCTATCGCCTGAAGATCACCCGGCAAGGCAAACTGATTCTCAACAAGTAAGAGGCTTCGGCAATGACAAAGACACTCGACCCCGCGGCGATACGATCGGCGCAGGCCGACAATCCGAAACTGCGCGCGCGCGATCTGGCGACCTCCCTTGGCATTGCGGAGGCACAGTATGTCGCCGCGTGGTGCGGCCAAGGCACGACCCGTCTGAGGCTTGAATTCGAGCGCATCTTTCCGGCCCTTGAAGCGCTCGGCGAGGTCATGGCGCTGACCCGCAACGAAAGCGCGGTCCACGAGAAGATCGGCGTCTACGATAAGTTCTATACCGGCAAGATCGCCGCTATGATGCTGGGCGAGACCATCGACATGCGCATGTTCCCCAAGCACTGGGTCCACGCCTATGCGGTGGAGACGCGCGATGCCGACAGCGTCCGCCACAGCCTGCAGTTCTTCGACGCCCATGGCGAGGCCGTCCACAAGATCCATTCCAAGCCCGCCACCAATCTCGCCGCCTGGCGTGACCTCGTCGCCGAATTCGCCCATGAGGACCAGTCGGACACGGTCGCGCTCGAAGCCAGGGCTCCGGCCGCCAGGAAATCCAGCTCGGCCTCCGCAGTGGACGAGCTGCGCGAGCGCTGGAGCCGCATGACCGACACCCATCAATTCGTCTCGATCCTGAAGAAGCTCGACTTCGAACGCATCGACGCCGTGCGCAGCGTCGGCGAGGAGTTCGCCTGGCAGATCGACACCTCCGCCGTCGGCGCCATGCTCAAGCTCTCGGCCAACGAGAAGCTGCCGATCATGTGCTTCGTCGGCAATCCCGGCTGCATCCAGATCCATTCCGGACCGGTGGAGACGATCAAGGAGATGGGGCCGTGGCTCAATGTTCTCGATCCCGGTTTCAACCTGCATCTGCGCCAGGATCATGTCAAAGAGGTCTGGGCCGTGCGCAAGCCCACCGACAAGGGCCACGTCACCTCGCTCGAAGCCTATGACGCGGCGGGCGATCTCATCGTCCAGTTCTTCGGCAAGCGCATAGAGGGCCAGGATGAGCGCGAGAATTGGCGCATGATCATGGAGCAGCTGCCGCGTGTTCACGCCGAGCGAGCAATCGCATGAGGACCGTCATGAGACCCACCCGGCGCCGGCTGATCGCAAGCGCCTTCGCCGCCTTCGCCGGCGCGGCATTGTCCGCCGCGCCCGGCTTCGCCGAGGAGCCGGGCCGCATCGTCGTCATCGGCGGATCGGTCACCGAGATCGTCTATGCGCTGGGCGAGGAGGACCGGCTGATCGCCCGCGACAGCACCAGCTCCTATCCCGAAGCAGCCAACGACCTGCCCGATGTCGGCTACATCCGCCAGCTTTCGCCGGAAGGGGTCCTGTCGGTGGGCCCCGACATGATCCTGGCGCTCGAGGGTTTCGGTCCGCCGGAGGCCGCCAGCGTCATCTCCCAGGCGGGCATTCCGGTCGTGGTCATCCCCGACGGCTTTGACAGCGCGGCGATCCTGACCAAGATCCGCGCAACCGCCGAAGCGCTCGGCCGCGCCGAGGCGGGTGAGGAGCTGGCGGCCAAGGTCGGCGCCGATCTCAAGGCCGCCGAAGAAGCTGCGGCGGGAATCAAGAACAAGCGCAAGGTGCTGTTCCTTCTCTCGGTCCAGGGCGGCCGCCTGATGGCGAGCGGGGCCAATACCCATGCCGACGGCATCATCCGGCTTGCCGGCGGCGTCAATGCACTGTCGGGCTTCGACGGCTACAAGGAGGTTTCCAACGAAGCCGTGATCGAGGCCGCGCCAGACCTGATCCTGCGGATGCGCGGCGGCCGGGATCCGTCCAGCGACGCCGAGGTGCTTTCCAACCCGACGATCGCCGCCACGCCGGCCGGCAAGGCCGGCAGGGTGATCGGCATGGATGGCCTGTTCATCCTCGGCTATGGCCCGCGCACGGCAGAAGCCGCGCGCGAACTGGGCGAAGCGCTCTACAGCGACGTCCGGGCGGCCGGAAACTGAGAATGCTCCAGCGCATCGCCCAGAGACAGCCCGCGGTGGCGTACCGGCCCCATCTTCATGGCGACCGGTCGGTGCGCGCCCGTCTGGCGCTTGTCGTGCTCGCAGTGATGCTGGTGCTGACCATGGCGCTGGCGCTGCAGGTCGGCGCCTTCGACGCGCCGACGCTGCGCATCCTGATGGGCTGGATCGGCCTTGACGATGGCCAGGGGCTCGAGGCGGTGGACCAGATCGTGATCCTGAGCATCCGCCTGCCGCGGGTGATCATGGGGGCGATGGTCGGCGCCGCCCTTGCCGTGTCCGGCGCGGTCATGCAGGGCCTGTTCCGCAATCCGCTGGCCGATCCGGGCATCGTCGGCGTCTCCGCCGGGGCGAGCCTCGGCGCGGTCGCCGTCATCGTGCTGGGCGGCACCGTCTTTGCGGCCTACACCGAACTGGCAGGGACCAACGCGCTGCCCTTCGCGGCCTTCCTCGGCGGTCTCGCCTCCACCTACATTCTCTACTCAATCGCCACGCGCGAGCGCCGCACCTCGGTGGCGACCATGCTTCTGGCCGGCATCGCGCTCGGCGCCTTTGCGCTGGCGATGACCGGCCTGTTGATCTTCATCGCCGACGACCTGCAACTTCGCCAGATCTCCTTCTGGAGCCTGGGCTCGCTCGCCGGCGCGACCTGGGAGAAGCTATTCTCCATCCTGCCGATCATGCTGCCGTCGTTGATGGCCAGTCTGTATCTCGCGCGCGGGCTCAACGCGCTGGCCTTCGGCGAGGCGGCCGCAGTGCATATGGGCGTCTCGCTGCAGGCGGTGAAGAACACCGCCATCTTCGCGATCGCCGCGGCCACCGGCGCCGCCGTCGCCGTGTCCGGCGGCATCGGCTTTGTCGGCATCATCGTGCCGCATGTGCTCAGGCTGCTGATCGGCCCGGATCACCGCTACCTGCTTCCCGCCTCCGGGCTGCTGGGCGCGGTCTTTCTTATCCTCGCTGATTGCGTGAGCCGCACCGTCGTCGCACCGGCCGAATTGCCGATCGGCATTGTCACCGCCGCCATCGGCGCTCCCTTCTTCCTGTGGATCCTGCTGCGCCGGCGCGGGATCATCGACCTGTGAGGACCGCCGCCATGGTGGAAGCCGAAAACCTGACCGTACGCTACGGCGATCACGTGATCCTGCGCGACATCGACTTTGCGGCGCAAGCCGGCTCGGTCAGCGTCATCGCCGGGCCCAACGGCTCGGGCAAGACCACGCTCCTGAAGGCGCTGTGCGGCGACCTGTCCCATGCGGGGACGATCCGCCTGAACGGTCGCGACATCCGCGACCTCAAGCCCTACCAGATGGCCACCCGCCGCGGCGTGCTCGCCCAGGAAACCACGCTGAGTTTCCCCTTCACGGTGGCCGAGGTGGTGCGCATCGGCATGACCGCTCTCGCCGACCGGTCGGACGATCGCGCCTTCCGCGACCGGCGCGTGTCGGAGGCGCTGGCGGCCGTCGACCTGGCGGGCTTCGCCGGGCGCTTCTACCAGGAACTCTCCGGCGGCGAACGCCAGCGCGTGCAGCTGGCGCGGGTTCTCACCCAGATCTGGGAGCCGGTGGATGAGAGCGGACCGCGCTGGCTGTTCCTCGATGAGCCGGTGTCGAGCCTCGACATAAGGCATCAGATCGGGGTGATGGAGCTCGCCGCCGATTACGCGCGGCGCGGCGGCGGCGTCATCGCCGTCATGCACGACCTGAACCTGACGGCCATGTTCGCCGACCAGGTCACGCTGCTGGCCGGCGGCGCTGTCGTCGCCACGGGATCCCCGGACGCGGTGATCACCGACGCGGCCCTCTCCAGCACGTTCGGCTGCAGCCTGCGCGTCGGCGTCAGGCCGACCAACAACCTTTTCATTCTGCCGCACTCGCACTCGATCGCCGCTCCCTCCGCGGCCTCCGGCTAGAGCAGGCGGGTCGCGCGCGGGGACATTGTTTCCTCTGTATAATCCATCGCCAGTTCCGCGAAGAGACAGGCAGCTTGATCCCGATCAAGTCGCCTGACGGCCATTGGGCGCACCCTGTGGCCAAAGGTGGGACCGCATCCGTTTCTCGCGGCGCTCATCGACAGGAAGCCAACCCTGTGGGACACGGGTTCGACGACAGGCCGGATCCCTGTCGCGCGCGCCAGGGCGCAGGGTTGTATCGGGGAGTGCCATTGGCATGAACGCAATGTTCAACGACCGTCTCAAGACCGTGCTGCTGGCCATCGCCTCGCTGGGACTGGTCGCGGGTCTCGGCCTGCTGATGGCCGGACTTCCGGAACAGGCCGATCTGGTCTGGATGGCGGGCGTCGTCCCGGTTCTCGCCGCCCTGCTGATCGAGATCGTGCGCAGCCTTTCCAGGGGCGAGGTCGGGCTCGACATCGTCGCGGCCCTGTCGATGTCCGCTGCCCTGGTCTTTGGCGAAACGCTGGCCGCCGCGGTGGTCGCGGTGATGTATTCGGGCGGCACGTTTCT
>TARA_R110002020_G_scaffold86144_6_pt1 | contig 30818 bp, 34 predicted proteins | sample TARA_R110002020 | Tara Oceans TARA_R110002020 (sample SAMEA4396489) | marine metagenome | biome: Westerlies Biome; feature: [MES] marine water layer (ENVO:01000295) within the mesopelagic zone...; material: water (ENVO:00002006), including particulate matter (ENVO:01000060) such...
CGTGCAGCATTACACTCTATTAGCTTGAACATATCTCTATCGAACGCCGTTTTATATTTATCCTTGAGTCTTTGGGGTATGTCTCCATTAAGCAACGACAAATCCCCGTCCACACTCTTAATTAAGGCCGATGTTTCTGCGTTCCACAACCCCTCGGCCTTCATATCTTTTACAAAATGCTCGTTAGTGATATAGAAATTGCCACTTTTATTTTCGTAGACGAACAATACCGAAAAGTTAGGCTCAATACTCTGTTCGACGCCATTTATATAGCCAATGGTAGCGGTGGGGGCAATGGCCATGACGTTAGAGTTTCTCATCCCGTGCTCGCTAACGTGCTTCCTGATCGGTTCGCGATCATTTACGCCAACATCCCCCGGATCTTCCCCTCGATACCGTTTAAGGTTGCTCCAACTATCTATAGGGAAGATATTTTGGTCCCAGAGCGATCCGATATAGCTTTCGTAAGCACCTCTCTCTTTTGCGAGAAGGGAGGAAGCGTTTATAGCTTGATAGCTATAATATTCGAAAATTTGATCATTTACTTTGACCGCATCATCGCTGTCAAAAGGAATGTCAAGCAAGTGCAATACGTCATGCATGCCCATTAACCCAAGTCCAACGGGACGATGCCTTAGGTTGGATTTTTTAGCCTCTTGAGTTGGGTAAAAGTTAAGATCTATGACGTTGTCCAGCATGCGAACAGCCAGCCTTATTGTTTCGCCCAGATCGGTAAAATTAATACTCCTTTTAGAGAGAGATCCATCCTTTTTATAAACTTCTTTAAGGTGATTGACTAGGTTTATAGACCCAAGGTTGCAAACCGCCGTTTCTCCTATTTCAATCTTTTCTCCACTCTTGTACTTAGAGGCTTTAGTATGAAGCGTTATTTCCGTACATAGATTGGAGCTATGAACTGTGCCTTCATGCTGATTGGTATATCGAATGTTGCACGGATCTTTGAAGGTGTTCCAAGGGTGAGAGGTCTCAAAGAGTACTTTGAGCATTTTTTTCCACAAATCTTTAGCTGGAATCTTTTTAAAGGTCTTTACCTCTCCTTTTTCCGCTTTTTTACAATAAAAATCGTATTTTTTATCAAAAGCATCTCCAAATAAATCATGGAGCTCAGGACATTCATGAGGGTCGAGCATATACCACTCGCCCTCCTCCTTGACCCTCCTCATAAAGATGTCTGGAATCCATGAGGCCGTGTTCATATCGTGACATCTTAGTCTATCATCGCCAGTATTTCGGCGCAAATTAAGAAAATCATCAAAATCCATATGCCACGGCTCTAAATAGGCGCATCCAGCTCCGGGACGCTTGCCTCCTTGATTTACGGCCACTAGAAGGTCATTATATATTTTTAACCATGGAACTAAGCCGCTCGATATTCCATTTGTTCCTTGTATGTGAGACCCTGTAGACCTGAAAGGAGTTACGTCAAGACCTAAGCCTCCTGCAAATTTAGATTTTCTAGCCTCCTGCCATGCGCCGTCAAAAATTCCGTCTATGCTATCGTCAAAGGTGTTAAGGTAACAGGAACTCAACTGAGAATGTACTGTGCCACTATTGAATAGAGTTGGGGTTGATGGTGTGTATTTGAATTGGCTAATTAGGTTATAGAATTTAATAGCCCAATCGTCTTTATCTTCCTCATTTATAGCTAATCCCATGGCCACGCGCATCCAGAAGCATTGGGGGGCCTCCATCAGCTTTCCAGACTCTCTCAGTAAATACCTGTCATAAATTATTTGGATTCCAAGGTATTTGAAGCCGTGATCCCTGTCTAGTTTTAAGGCGTGAGAAAGCTTTTTCAAATCAAAATCTAATAATCTCTTGTCAAGCCTACCGCATTCCTCTAAGCTCTTTATGTTCTGGATGAAAGACTTCCTATACTGTAAATCAAAAGCATCCGAGTCGACCCCCTCCTTAAAAACTTCCTTATAGAGACAATTTAGGAGAAGTCGAGCTCCAGCATAAGAGTAGTTGGGCTCTTTCTCTATCTTTTCGCGAGCAGATAGAATTAAGGCCTGATCTATCTGGGCACTAGTTATCTTGTCATAAAGCTGCAACTGTGCATCCAATACAATTTCACTGGGGGATACGTCCCTTATGCCCTCGCAAGCTCTCTGAGCACTTGCGTTGATCTTGTCTACTTCAAAATTTTCTAATCTGCCATTTCGTTTTTTAATCTTAATATTCATGAGAGTATTTTACACAGAGGTGGGTCTAAGTTCCTTAATAATTTATTATCTTATGCAAGTTTGTATTCTATCACAATATTAGGTGTAACGCAAGTTTAAATTACTGAAAGTTACTCCCAATAGCTACTGAATAGATGAGATCATTATAGAGCATTAAGGATTCGTGTGTATAATTAAGCATGGAATACAATGAATTTATATTGGTCGGAATCGGGACAGCTATCTCGGTGATAGGTTATTTCTTGAAAAGGGAAAATCAGAGACTCGAAGCCTTAGAGGGCTTAGTGAATGAAATAAATATAACCCTAGCGAAAAACGACGTGAGAGACGCAGAAAGGCACAGGTCTATAGAAAAAAGACTAGAGGATCGCCGTATGGATATTAGGAAAATTTACGACCTAATCCAAAGTAATAAACCAAAATAGGGTTAGGGTTAGGAATTTGATAATAGGTTGTAGTCGTGATCGTACATTTTCTTGACTAATCCTTTAAAGTCAGTCTTTCTAGTCCATCCAAGCTCTTTTTCTGCCAAAGAGCAGTCTCCCTGTAAGAGGGACACCTCGGCCGGACGATAAAACTTAGGGTTTATCTCGACTAGGGTGGACGAGTAGATTGGGTGCTCTTCGCGGAGATGATTGGATAAAATGTACTTCTCGTTTTCCCCCCTCCCTATCCAAGAACCTTCTAAGTTAGCCGCGCAAAAGCACTCCTCTATAAATTCCCGAATAGAATGGGTTTCTCCAGATGCGATAACGTAATCTTTTGGTATATCTTGGTTTAACATCAGCCAGATAGATCGAACGAAGTCTTCAGCATCACTCCAGTCTCTCTTGGCGTCTATATTGCCCAATTGAATTGCCTTGAATGGATTTTCTTTTTCTATATTTTTTTTAATTGAAGCTATACCCTTTGTGATTTTTCGAGTAACAAATTCTTCGCCACGTCGGGTTCCCTCATGATTAAAAAGCCAGCCCTGAACCGCATATAAATCGTAAGAATCGCGATAAACCTTTACGATATGACGAGCCGCTGCTTTACTGGCTCCATAAGGACTACGAGGCCTAAGGGGATGTATTTCATCCTGTGGAGAATACAGGACATCCCCAAACTCTTCACTACTGCCGGCATTATAAAAACGACAAGAAGGAGCATGAGTGCGTAAGCTTTCCAAAATATCTAATACACTAACCGCGTTAGTTTCAAAGGTTTGCCTAGGGGTGTCCCAACTAACACCTACAAAAGATTGAGCGCCAAGATTAATAAAGTAGTCCGGTTTTATTTCTCGCACACGCCGATCTATCGAGTGGCTATCGGTCAAGTCAAGATCTATCAAGCTAAATCGAGGATGTGTGGTAGTGGGAACATTGTCGTGGTTTTTGACACTTAAGCGCCTAACCCCCCCGTATAGTTCATAATCTGTATTATCTAAAAGATAGTCAACCATATGACTTCCATCTTGCCCTGTGACCCCAGTGATTAGTATTACTTTTTTCATAAATTTATTTATTAATAATTGGCGTGCCAAGGACAATCAAGTAGATCATACATCTTTATCAACTCTTTTATTCCATAATCTAAATCGTATTTGCAATAAAACCCAAGGTCGTAAATCTTTTGACTGCTGACGATATAGTCTCTTTTATCTAGATCTTGGGTAAATTCGGCTTTTATTATTTCCAAAGGAACATGTTCATTGATTTTTTGAGCTAATTCTAATTTATTCATGTTGATATCGTCATTGCCGACATTAAATGTTTCATTATTGCATTTGCTCCAATTGTTTAAGATAAAATTATAGACCCTACAAATGTCCCATATGTGAACATAATTTCTCATAAATTCGCATTCATATAAAACTAAAAATCTATCTTTTATCGCTTTTAGGACAAAATTATTTACTAATAAATCGGTTCTAGGGCGACTTGAGGCTCCAAACACAGTGGCCAACCTTAATGTGCAACAACCTTCTGTGTTTTGATATTCTTTTTCGGCATCCACTTTAGTGACACCGTAGAGTGAAAGAGGATTCATGGGGGAGTTTTCGTCGCAAACGCCGCCATTTTCATTTACCCCGTAACCGGAATTACTACATGGATAAATTAAAATTTGATCTTTGGATTTATTTTTAGCGATCCATTCATTAGCTTCATAGTTCACCTCGACCGCTTCAATAGGACTTTTTTCGCACAAAGGAAAGCCCACTAGACATGCCAGCGGTATAACGACGTCATGTGAATCTAAATAAGGTTTTAGGAGATCTTTTCTTCTTACGTCTATATTGGCAAAATTAAAATTCTCCATACCGACATACCTCAACAAGGACGTCCTTCCGTACTGAAGAGTATCAATAACCGTAACTTCATGACCATCATTGAGGAGAAATCCTACCATTTCACTTCCGATATAGCCAGCACCGCCTGTAATTAATATTTTCATATATTATTTAAATTTCTTTAATAGTGGACACTCCTTTTTTCTGAACCACTATAGTAGCGCATTGATTGGCGAATTTTATAGCTTTATCTAAATTTTCAGTGTCTAAATATTCGCATACCAGACCTGCTAGAAAAGTATCTCCCGCGCCTGAAAAATCTCTAATTTCCACTTTTGAGACAGGGTAAATTTTGCCATTAAAAACGCATCCTTTTCGACCTTTTGTTATTATCAGTTTCTCTTTCACCCATTCCTTGGAGGGGTTGTGGAAATTCACAAAAGAATTCGCGTACTCGAACTGGTTTATCTTTATGAATTTTGCATCTTTACAAAAATCGGAAATTATTTTTTTAGTATCCAAAAAAACGCACGGGTGACTTTGGCAAATGTATCTTATATCCGCTTCTTTTAGGAAGCCTTTGTTGTAGTCAGAAAGAATTATAGCTTCAAATTTTTCTAAAAATGTTTTTTCTAGCTTATTTGTGTTCTTGATAAATTTCTCTCCAGAATCTACCCTGATTAAAATATGATTAGTAGCTTCGTCTACGTACCGAGTTTTGCTAGGAAGAGTGGGATTGGTTATTAACGTAGAATTCACTCCTAACGCTATAAGGTTTTTGTGGACATTGCCAGCCATGCCCATGTTTTCTTTTTCATGCGAGGGCGAAAATACCGGCACGGGAGCGTCGGGGCATAAACGTGGACAATCTCCATAAATGTACCTATCCATACATGAGTCTCCTACGACTAAAACTTTACTCATGAATCAATTGAAGATATCCCAGTTTTGGAGATCTGATTTTAATTCCGCTGCTAAACAGTCTATTTTTAAATCGACCCTTTCCCCCAACTCTTTCGATATAGCATTTTTAGCAGTGTTCCTGACGCCGTTTATGGAATGAGTAAGTCTTAGAAGCTCAAGATCTTGAGAGTCCCCGCTTCGACACTTACTTTCGTTTTCCCAAATGTATCTATTGGTTAACATTACAATACTCGAAGCCCTTAAAAGCTCTGACGTTAATTTTATGTTTTTTTCTTCAATAATCTGATCAAGATCATACTGTATATCTTTTATTTCTTGATCGTAATCCTCTTTATTATTGGGTATAAAAATAGACTTAAGTTGACAAATACTTAGGCGGTCTATAAGTTCTGCAAAGGTAGGTAAATATTTTCTCGTATTCATATTTTGGATAATATATCTGTATAGACACTTTTTAAACCTTGTTTCAATTTCGTACTAGCTTTCCATGATAATTCCTTTTCAACCAAAGAACAGTCGCAAACCTGACCCCATATAACAGTTTCTTTACTGGTATCCCACTTCACTTCAATATCTTTTCCACTGATTTCTTTTACTAGGTTAGCGATTTCAGATATGGAAATACGTATCTCGCTACCGACATTATAGGGCCCCGTAAGAGATTTGTTTTGATTTATCATTTTCTCGATACATTCAAGCGTGTCATTTATATAGCAATAAGATCTCGTTTCCTTTCCTGTTCCCCATGCTTTAAATTCAACATCTGGATAACGAAGAGCACGGTGACAAAAAACAGGTATAACTGAACCGGTTTCAAAATTAAAATCTTGATTAGGTCCATAAATGCCAATAAACCTAGCTATACTAGCCTGAAGCCAAGGATTCTCTTTTAAAGAAGATTCAATAGCTTTTTCTCCCATCAGCTTTGCCCATCCATAGGTGAGCTCAGGATTTGCTGGATAAGCCTTATCTTCAGCCATAGGAAGGGCATCACTGGACGCCTGCAATTCCTTAGGGTAAACGTGGGCGGAGGATGCGTAAAAATATTTTTTAATTTTGTTTTCTAAAACCGCTTTTAATACATTGGAATCTATACATATATTAGAGCTTAAAATTTCATAGGGTTTAGAGAGATAAGTCCCTATGCCTCCCACCTTGGAGGCTAGATGAATAACAATGTTTTGATTTTTAAAAAACTTTTTAAAACTTTCATAACTTCTTAAGTCGCAATTTACGAAATTTAAGTTGTCGGAGTCATGAGTGACCCAATCCTCTGTGGATTTTACAATACTAGAGGAAATAGGTATGTTGTCTAGACTGCCCCGCTCTAAATTATCTAGAATAGTGATACGGTGCCCTTTTTTGATTAAATAATTTACTAAATGAGAACCAATGAAGCCAGCTCCACCTGTTATTAGTATATTTTGACGATGATTTAGTTTATTCATTTAAAGCTTTAGAGACTAAAGAATTAGTTTCGGGAAAAAACAAATAATCTATTTCTGTACCTAAAAAACATTTGATTGCGTCAAGGGGTGTTTCCACAATTGGCTCTCTATCATTGAAGCTAGTGTTTAGTAAAATGGGAACCCCGCTCTTTTCTTTCCATAAATTTAGAAAATTATAATACCACGGATTCATATATTTAGATACTGTTTGGAGACGTCCGGTGCCGTCTATATGGCAAACAGCTGGAACCTCATCAATTTTGTCCTCTTTAAATTTTAGAACCACGCCCATGTAAGGTGATTCTAAATCTTTCTCAAACCATTCGGAGACACATTCTCTCAGAATTGAAGGCGCAAAGGGGCGAAACCATTGACGATGTTTAACTTTTTCATTAATAAGATCTTTCATTCCTGCACTACGGGGGTCTGCTAATATGCTTCTATTCCCTAAAGCCCGCCTGCCTGATTCAGAAGACCCTCTAAAAATGCTAACTATTTTACCGCAAGATAAGAGATTTATAACATCTAAATCTGTCGCTGAGGAAACGGTTACCTCACCACTCTTTGAATTTAAAGACTTATAAATGTCACTATTTGAGTGTTTAGCTCCTAGATAAGGAGGGTAATACTCTTTATTGTTTAGTTTGGGTTTGCCCAAGATATGATGATAGAGATATTGAGAAGCTCCAATAGCTAGTCCGCCATCATAGGGAACAAGGGGAATGAAAATATTTTTTAACTGGGGAAACCAGTCTAATATTTTCCCTGTCATTACGCTATTTAATGCGACACCTCCACTAAGGCAAATATTAACATCGTTATCAGATAAATGAAGCTCAATTAAAGATTTTATTTGAGATTCTGTTGCTAATTGCAAACCAAGGGCTACATTATATTTATGATCACAGTCTTCAGCGATGTATTTTTGTATAACGGGAAGGTGCTCTGAAATATAAAAAGATTTATTTTGAAAGGAGTTGAGGAATTCTTTCTCGAAAACTGGTTTTGTACTGGCCCCAGCCATGGCCATAATAGTGCCTGATTGGTTTCCGTAAGGAGGCCCAACTGATAGCCCAAACAAGTTAGTTAGTGAATGGTGCCACATTCCGCCGATATCGAGAAGATTCATGGGGTAAAGGCAGACATCTTGAATTTTATTAGAAGTGCCTCGAAAAACCGTAACAGAAGATACTTGAGAGCCTCTTCCGTCCGGAAGAAAATCCCACCCGCCCGCGTCAAGGGAGAATATTATCGCATCTTCAAATTGGCTAGAGTAATAAGCATGCGCAGCATGAGACTTATGATGTCCGATTTGATAATAATTTCCCCCAAGTTTTTTTGAGTCGATTAGCATTTCGTCAAAAAGCTTAGGGTCTCCCAAGTCTCGAACGCTGGGTTCGTGATGGCAATGACAAAAATAAGGAACCTTACCCTTTAATTCTGGTTGGCGTTCTAGGAAAAACTTCAATCCATCTCCTGAGCACTCTTTTTTACGAGTGATTCTTTCTAATTCTTCATGAATGACAGGAATGCCATTTTCCAAAATAGAATAAGAACAGTCATGGCCTGAATGAAAGCCTACGATTACTGGCTCATTGGATTTCATTTTCTTTATACCAATTTATAGTTTTTGATAAACCTTTTCGGAGGTCAGTGGACGGAGTGTACCCAAAGGTAGATTCAAAGGAAGCCATGTCGTAAAAACGTTGCCTCTGGCCATCAGGTCGAGAGGTATCAAATTTTATGAGACCTTCGTATCCGACTAATTCGGAAATTATAGCCACTAAATCTTTTATGGGAGTTTCTACGCCGGTTCCAAGGTTAAATGGGCCACACTCAGAGCAACCTATGGCGTCAATAATTGCTCGCACCGCGTCATCTACGTAAAGGAACTCTCGACTAGCTTTTCCACTTCCCCACACCTCTACGTGGGGAGAGTTTTCCTTAACTCCTTCAAGGAATTTTCTTACTAAAGCGGGTACTACGTGCGACGTATCCAGATCAAAATTGTCATGAGGACCGTAAAGGTTAGCTGGCAACAATACGGTAGAGTTAAAATCGTATTCCGTCTTATACCCCCAGCTTTGTACGATTAAATTCTTTTTAGCTAAAGAATACCCATAAGAATTCATGTCAGGCAAACCATTCCAGAAGTCTTTTTCGGAAAAGGGAACTTTTATAGAGGATGGGTATCCGCACCCGGCCGCTAAAGATACTACTTTCTCTACATTGTGAAGATAAGCCTGATGCATAACGTTTATGCCCATTAGCGCATTTTCATAAAAAAAACTACCGGGGTGATCTTTGTTTATACCAATACCGCCCACCTTGCCCGCAAGGTGTAAAATAATGTGGATGCTATGATGATTCAAGTATTCAGATAAAGTTTCTGAATTTAATAAGTTTAACTCTATCGACGAAGGAGTGAAAACATTAGGATACCCTAGGGAACTTAAATGCGAAACTAAGTTTGACCCCACAAAACCTTTAGCCCCCGTTACTAATATATTTTTGTGCTTAATATTTTTCATTTTTTATTTTTAATTAAGGTTAGCTTTACAATAAACCATACCGTAGTTTACTCTCCTAGAAGGGTCTATGACACTATCTAAAGATTTTTTCAAAAGGCTCCAAGTGTAAAAGTCAACCGGGAAATTCATGTAATCGTCTGCGGCTATAGAGGAGTTTACAAAAGGGGGAATGTGGTCTTCGAAGTGGCCAATGACGCTGAATTCCGAAAAACCCAAAGACTTCAAGTGGTCTATGTTTTCACACATCCCTAAATAGTCTTCTTCGTGCCACTCAAAAGCTAAAAGAGAGACCGGCTGGGAAAGGCCCGATAGAACTTCTTTCTCATATCCTTCTACATCAACTTTTAAAAAATCGGGCATGCCGTATTTAGATATTAAATCATCTAAAGTTACTGACGGAATTGAAATAGGGTGATACCACTGTGATTTTTGATGGATATGAGAACTCCCTCGAGCAAACCTAGAATTACTAATAAAGTTCAAAGATGCGGTTGAAATTCCATCTTCTGGACTGATAAAAAAGGGTATTTGCTCTCCCCCTTTGGAAGAAACTAACGTGTTCAAAACGGTAATGTTTGAAGAAATAGGTTCCACGCTAGCTAAAGATGGATTCGCTTCCGCAGCCACTATCTTACAATTAGGGTAACAAAGAAGGCAAGCGCTGGAAAACTTTCCGTGATTATAGCCAATATCAAAAACTAAATTCATAATAGTTGAAAAGATTCAGGATAAAAACCTAGACGGTGATCATAGTTAGGGTTTTCAAAATGATAATTTCTTGGCGCTATGACTGTTTTATTTTTGTTCGGATTTAAATATGAAGCCCACCACCCAAAGCTAGAAATGTGTGAAATTATATTGTGATCACAATTCATTATAAGAGAAAAGTCTAGCATTGTACTGGAGTGAGGTGGAAAGACAAAGCAGTCGTCAGTGAAGTGCTTTCGGCACCACGAAAGGTCTGTAGAATTGTCATCGGTCCATTTTGAGCCACCCGTAAAGACTATAAATTTTACTTTTTTATTCTTAAAAAAATCAATAGCGTTACTTAAGTAAGATCCGTAAGCGCTGTCCCATGAGAATCCTCCATTTTGCCCATACATGTCTACGTATAGAGGATTTTCATCTGTTCCGTCAGTGTTGTCTCCACGCCTCATGTGAAGACTGACGAGATCATATCCTGAATTTTCTTTTTTAATTTTTGCAATGATTTCTTGAGATGCTTCTATCCAATGATTAAGCGGGGTAAGCTCTTTTTTAACTTGATCTGAGAAATCTGAAAAATAAAGAGTTGATTGAAAGAATCCGGTGATGTCGGTGCCGTTTTCAATAGACCAAAAATTTGGGTCATATTCCATGCAGTCAGGCTCTTGATATTGGAATTTTACGAATTTAAGGGACTCGATACTTGAGAAGGAGGGTTTTATATTGAATTGATTCAGGAGGCACCTTTGCCCATGCCACGAGGATAGACTGGGGCTCGGTATGGAAATGTCACATCCTTTCTTTAGCCCAATAGCCCTCAAGGCTGCATACTGAAACAATTGATTTCCTAACCTTCCTAATGTGCCTAACTTATGAAAACTAATCATATCGTTGAGGCTACAATAATCTTTTCGGGAGGGCGAGTATTTGGTCTCCGCACGATTGCATTTCTCTATTTGGAGGCAATAATCCGGGATCTTCTAAAGGGCGTAAGTACGGAACAAGTTCAATATGATAATCTAAAAAAGTAGATGATATGGCGTCTTGGATATAGGATACAGAAGGCCAGTCTTCTCTTTTAATTCGGGATTGATTGTCCGCTCCTATATTGTCAAATTTAAACATCTCTAAATTATCTATAATGATAATGGGGGGATAATTGAAAACTTTAAGAGCTTCTAGCTCTTCGCGGATAGGACACTGATGGTGATCAACCATTTCATTTAGGCCTTGCGAAATTAAAGAACTAATAGTTTCGCAGCTGTAATGGGCGTCAAGATAGACTAGGCATTTTTTATCCTTTAGCTTTCCGGTAACCTGAGGAAGTAGCTCTGCGGAATCACCGTGATAAAGAAAAACTCTATCTTTAAATTCCTTAAATCGCTCTATACAGTAATTGTAATATTGATCGCATAGTTCAATGGAATGAATCTCCTTGAATTTTATCAAAGCGCGACTAATCGTGTCCCCATAGTGGGATCCTGTCTCTATAAAGGTGGTATAGTCCTCCGGTACATATTGTTTTAAATAAGCGTTGTCGAATCCCATGGTATTTATGTAGTAAGGTTAGTTTGAAGAGGGGGAAGATTGCCCCAGTGGAGTGGGTTGAAGTGATTGGTATTATTTAGCCATTTTATTAATTCTATTTTTTTAAAATTCTCCATATGCATCTCTCCTACAATATAATTAACGCTAGACAAGTCTTTTCCAATAAGAAAAGGATATTCGCTACCCTCAACATCAATTTTTAATAAATTTATAGGACCATACTCCTGAATTATAGAGTCAAGGCAAATAGTTTTTACTGAAGAAATTTTATTTTCTACCTTGTAGTTATCCCCCTGCTCTCCTTCGTACTCCACGCAGCTGATATTCCCACACGCGCCAAAGTGATGAATGTCTTTTGTATCCCACGGCTCATAAGCGTAAAAATCGATCTCCTCATCGGAGGAAGACCAAACCGCTCGTTTGTGAACCTCTACCGGAACCGTCAGCTCAGAAGTGTTTTCTTTGCAAGCTTCTAGATTCTCGTCAAATACATCATAGCAAATATACTTATCAAAACGAGAGCCATGGTTCATGGGAAAGTCTCCTATATTGCAGCCAGCATCGACGCATAGGCCGCCACGGCATTCTGCTGGTATGTTGTATTGGGCTTCGGATAGGATAAATGATTTCCACTCCTGCGGATTATCGGTCTTGATTGATACGCTCATGTTTTTTTTGAATAAAATTAAATTCTCTAATATCTCGATAGTCTGGAGCTTCTTTCTGGTCTGGAGCTGTGGTTGGGTATACTGATAAAAGCATTAACCCTCTAGCCGCCCACTCGGGAGTGAAGTATGAATTATAACCATCGTCCTCAATCAAATCATTAAAATACGACAATCCCTCTGTCCTTCCGGACCACCTCAAACGTTTTAATGATTCATAACTTGATTTATCATCTGTCAGGATCATTCCACCCTTGCCTATGTGCAGTGGCTTTTTTATACCAAAAGAAAGACACATTAAAGTAGAAGGTATGTACATGTCGGACGTTAGCCTTTTTGCTGCGTCATAAATCGGATAGGGGTTTAGTTGATAGATTCCGCTCCATTCCTCTTTTCTGAATTTAACTGAACCGCCGGCCTGTAATATAGACTGAGCCACGGAAACGTAGGTATTGTATGGAATATTAACTTCTTTTACTTTTAAATGTTTGCAACATATTTTTATAGCATTAGTACAATTATCTACTGCAACCGCGTATTTCGACCCGGTGTATTCAGCCATGCTCTCCTCGAACATTTCTACGATTTTTTGAGGATTATGCTTCATCTATAGGGGGATATCGGCCAAAGTTTTACAAGTAATTATAGAGTCATCGAAAGAGTCGTAAGGGTCATATAGGACGCTTTTAAAGCCCAGATTAAATGAAGGTTCGTAATCCAAGGAGTAACTATCTCCTACGTAAATTGTACTGTCAGGATTGACTCCATGCTTATCTATTATGTATTGATAAAAGTCTTTTCCCGGTTTTTCTTTATCTATTATAGCAGAAACAACCAGAAAGTCAATATATTTTTCAACATTTATTTTTTTTAAATAGCTAACTAAATTCGAATCGAAATTAGAAGCAATACCGACCCTAATTTTTGATTCATTTAAGAAGCGAAGTAAGGAAATAGATTCTTTGGATACCGTCCAGTGTGGCCTTACAGAATGATAAAAACTATAAAAAAGATTATAAAAATTATCAGGTTTTCTAGGGAAGCTAGAGGGGACCCCGAGGAATTTGAATAATAATAAGTTGTATCTCTCATAGAATTCTGACTTATTACAATCGTTGAGTATCTTGAGGGAGCTGTACGGAAGAGCTTCATCTGTAGCAAGGAAAGCTTCATAAATATTTTTAAAAGGAGGGACTGGAAGCCCCCAGCTATTCAGAAAAGATTTAACAATTTCTTCCCTTTTAGGACTTAACGCACCCAAGGTGTTGGCAAAGTCAAAAACAACACAATCGGTCATAGATTTTTTCTGCCCACTAATGATTTCATATCCTTATCACTACATAAAACTTCAGTCATATATCTCATGGCGTGAAATTTATCACAATTCACCACGGGAGAAATCTTTTCATTAAATAACAACTCTCTTATTGCCATTTCTGGACCATTAAATACAGAACTAATTATCCCGGTAGTTCCGGAGAATCTACTATTAATTTCAAATGGAAATACGTTGCCGTCTCTAATTTTAAACTGAATGTTAGTATAACGCAACCCTAGGAGCAGAGTTATTTTTCTAAGCTGCGACTCTATGCTGGAATCTAAAATCCTTTCTGCGTTAATGGTGGCTCCATTTTTAAGCTCTCTTTTTAAAATTACACATCCTTTTATTTCGTTATCGTTACCCTTATATAGGCCCGCCGTATATTCTTCACCCTGAATATTTTCCTGAATCATATACTTAGGGTTACCAATAAAAGATTCTACATCAGAAGGGTTATCTAGTAGTTTCAAGCCTTTAGAACCGCAGCCAGAGCGAGCTTTCAGGAAAAAAGACCCATTAATTTGAGAATGAAATCTATTTAAATCATCATGATTTTTTATTGAAGAACTTACGGGGTGAGGTAGGTTATTTTTCTTAAGAAATTCAGCTGTAATGAATTTATCGTCAGCGATTTCCACAGCACTAAGTGGATCTACTAGGATCTTGCTTTGGTGGTGTAAGTTTATATTTTCCAAAGAGCGGGAGAGGAAAACAATTTCTCCGTCTACGCCGGGAATGTATAAATCAATTTTATAACGATTTAAAAAGTCAACAAGAAAATCAAGATAAGTTTCATCATTTATAGGTGGTATTATAAAACTTCTTTCGTCAAAATGTAATCCGGCATCGGCCCTAGAGGATCCTACTTTGTAGATGTTTAGGGGTAGAAGTGATTTTGAGAGACAATGAATCACGCCCTGACCGATATCTCCTCCGACCCCACTAACTAAAATGTTTTTCATATTAATTCGTCAAACTCTAGTCTGTTTATTAAGTATTGGGCGGCATCGATAGGTCGCTTTGGGGTGGTTGAGTTGAAGCTATCGTTTGTGAAATAAGGGGAAGATTTAAGTTCTCTATGTATGGCAGTATTGCAAATTCCGGGATCGTGGGAGATGAATTTCCTACAGTAAGATTTTTCAGATTGAAGAAAAATTAAAAATCTGTCTATGAACAGCTTTCCTGAGCTATAAAGCCCTAGATGGGGATTGACGCTATTCGACGCTCCGGAAGTTAGGTTAACTAAATCCCAAGGCCGTTTCAACCTTTCAAAGAAATTAAACATCAAAAGGGGGGAGCAAACGTTTGTATTTACCGAGTCCATAATCTCCGAAGGAGAGGATTCTGCAAGGGGTTTGACGGGATTAATGCAAGCAGCATTATTTATAAAAATATAATCACTTAAGTTAACTAATAATTTTAGTTTCTTTAGCCCCGAAAGCACTGATTGATAGCTAGATAAATCCATGAACATGTCTTCTGATAGAGTTGGTGAACGAGTTAAGTTGATCACCTGATGCCCTCGGGATAATAATATATCTTTAACGCACTTACCTATTCCGCCCGAAGCTCCAGTTATGATTACTAAACGGTTACTCACCCCCAAACTCCTACCATATTTAAATATTCTCTAGGTTTATTACCCCAATACTCCAGTAAATAATGACGACTGCCAACCCATCCTGTTAGTCCTAGGATAGGATTAAGGGTGCTGCCAATATCTATATAAGTGTTGTCATCCATGGACTCATGAAGAGTCGGAATTATGAAATTACTGAGGGTTCCGCAAGAAAAAAGAAAAACAGAGTCTTTTATAGACTCCTGAAGCCCCCACTTTTTGATCTCCTCAACTAGTGAGTAATTGTCGATATGACAGTTGCTTCCCACTCTAAAATCTTTAAATATAGAAAATGGTAAATTTTCAATCTTAGCCTCTGAGTTGCATATGTAAATTATTTTTTTATTTTTAAATTCCGGAACCATTTCCTCTATAAATCTAGGGTAGTTGGCATTTATAAGAAGGTTAGCCCATGTTAAGTTGTGCTCTGGACTATCGTCTATGAATTCGAATTGAGACTCAAAATCTATACGACCGACGTCTTCTGAACAGCAAATCCCTTTATAGAAATTAGAGGAAGTATACCTAAAGCATTCAATAAGTTTATCTCTAAAAAATGAATGATCTTCGGGTATAAAAACCTTATGTTCTTCCTTGCCCCAGTATCCTTGGTGGTATCCTTCCCTTAAATATACTTGATTTTCTTCTACCGAGATTTTCCTATTCTGAAGAATGAACAATTCTCCGTCGGAGAACCGCGTAAACGCGAAAGGCTCTCCATTTTTTAAAAGGGACAATAGTTTGTAGAAATCTTCAGTAAAATTTTTCATTTATAGTTTTCTAGAGCCCATTCGTATATACGGGAAATGCCCTCGTCGAGACTGATTTTGCATTCAAAATCCAGTTCCTTTTTAATCCTTTCGGTAGAAGGACATCGGCGCTTGGGCTCGTATTTATAAACTCGAGGAGTTGAGATGGTTTTTACTAAATCTTTTTTTCCACAAGATTCTTCAATGAGAAAAGCTAGATCTAGCATTGAAATTTCGTTGGAAGAGTTTCCTATGTGATATAAGAGGTCACGGCCCTTAGTTAAGACCTTGATGCAGCCAGAAAGGAAGTCACCATACCAGCAGAAAGTTCTAGTCTGATCTCCGGGAAGATAGACTGAAATTTGTTTATTGTGGATACAGCTCGATATAAAATTAGGAATTACGCGCTTATCGTTTTGTCGAAAATAACCAATTACGTTAAATGGCCTAACGACCTTACAGTCTAAATTAAATTGATCCCTAAACACATAAGAAAGAGTTTCAATATACATCTTGGTGACGTCATAACAAGATCGTTTATCAAGCGTATGAACGCGAGGGATGTATTCTTCTGGAGTGGGAATGTCTTGCCCTTCGGGAGTACCTAAAACCTCGGATGAAGAAAAATTCAAAATACGTGCGTTATGGGCAAGCGCCAACTCAAGCATGTTCTGAGTTCCTACGGTCGAAACCTGCATGGTTTCTAAGGGGTAGCGTTCGTAATAAAAGGGACTAGCATTACCGCTGCAATTGATTATGAAATCAATTTTTCGATTATGAAGTTTTAAATTCAATGGTATGCATAGGTCATGCTCGATGTTAGTGAGTCGCTCATCTTTTTCTACAAGACGATCCCGAGCTAAAAAATTATCAATAGAAATAATTGAGCATGGTTCGGTCAGGACATGGTGATTTAGGTACAAAAAATATTTAATAAAAAGAGTGCCCAGAAAGCCTGCACCCCCCGAGACTAGAACTGTTTTCCCCTCGAAGTCCTGAGTATTAGACTCTGAATTTTTATAGACCTCTGAGAAGTCTCTGGATAATCCATTATTCATGATTTTAATCTATAGAGTTTAGTATTTTTAAAATTCTAGAAGAGGAGCTCCCGTCCCCATAGGGACAGGGCTTATTTATAATATAGTTATTTTCAACTATATTTTCTACCGTTTGAACTAAAAGATGTGGTGAAGGGCATAATATGGAATGACCACTTTGCAGCCCCTCGGGACGTTCAGTTTTCTCTCGACAAACTATGACTTTCTTATTAAAAAAAGCTCCCTCCTCTTGAATTCCGCCAGAGTCTGTAATGAGAAATCTACAATCTTTAAGTAAAGAGATGAGATCGTCATGACTCAACGGAGGGGTCACCTTTATACTAGATGAATTTGAGCACGCAGCTTTAATTGCTGGATTGGGGTGAGCTGGAAATATGAACTGTAAGTCTGGATAATTTTGAGCTAGTAAATCTAATGAGCGGATCCATTCGGGGAGTAAACTTAAATTCTCCCTACGATGGAGAGTAATTAATACCTTAGCATTGTATTTTCCTGTGCCTTTGTATTGAACGAGATTGTCTAAGGAAGTATTACCAACTACGTAAACAAGTCCCAGCGCGCCCTCCTTTTTTAAATTTTCAGCAGAGACTTCAGTGGGGCAAAAATTAACAGAAGCAATACGTGAAACCATTTGGCGATAACCTTCCTCTGGGTATGGATGATTGATATCAAAGCTACGAAGCCCGGATTCTATATAAAAGAGTTTTTTATTCAAATGATAAGCTACAAAACTAACCGCTGCCACTGTGGCCGTATCTCCTTGGACAATTATATTATCATAAGAATTAATAATGCTTTCAGCTTTGTTGAAAATCTCGCAAAAAATAGAATTAAGGCGATTTGAGCACGTATTTAAAATGCTTATTTTATGAGTGGGAAGCCCGAAGTCTATGATATCGGTATGCTGCTGGATGAACAAAGAATCAATTGAGCGGTCTAGCGCCAGTAATGTCTGAACTTTCAGAAATTCAGGGCGAGTACCGTATACTACCAAGCTGCGCTTCATAGACGAGATGCAGCGGCCAAAACCTTAGATGGTTGAGACTCTGCGGGTTTTGGTATATCGAGTAATTCGAATCCCTTGTTGTAATATTTAGTAAGGGATTCCCCAAATGTACTCTTACCTGAACACTTTACTGAAATCGCGTTATCATCAACTCCGTATTTGTAAGCGGAAGATGGTTGACTGCCCCACAAGCTTAAATCATCCGATGGATGGGGCGGTACATACGTATTAAGATTTAGATACTTTTGAATGGAGTAAGAGAAATGTATATCCTCGCCACAAATTCTGGAAAGGGGAACCTCTACTTCTCGCCAAAAAGCAGAAAGAAGGTCTCTATGAAAAAACCAAGCGTGGCCTACTATATCCACTCGTTGTGTTTCTGAATTAGGATTAGGCCATCCATGGCGAGTGAAATTTTTATAATCCAGATCATGAAAAACAACCCCTACCGTACCATAAAGGCCGTTTTGTTCATTTTCTATAGAGTTTATACAGTTTTGATACCATCGAGGACCCGGAATAGTATCATCGTCGATAACGCAAATATAATCAGAATTACTATTCAAAGCAAAAGCAAAACGTGCCCAAACGCCATAATTGGCATTGTTAATAGAGATAGCAGAGTCCTTTATTTCAGAAAAATCAAACTGAGTAGAATCTAATGGATGATTTTTCCATATCATAATCTCTTCAGAGGGGACAGTTTGAGATTTAACGGCTTCGTATTGAGTTTTTAGGGAATGAGGCCGACGGTAACAATTAAGAATGGTAGATACAGATGTTTTAGTGCTCATGAATGTTAGTTTAGAAAGGTTTTATTCAGTGAATCCAAGTTGAAATCACACATGGTGGAATAGTAAAGCTCTTTGGAGAGATTTAAGTTTTTAAAGTCAGACCAATCTTTCAGGATTATAACAGGTAGTCCTAGGTCTTTTAATTTTTCTGTAAAAAGAGAACTAGTTACGATAGGGATGGTTTTTAGGTATAAAGCTTCCCAGTGCCTATGGCAATCAAGTCCATTTCCTTCGGGGGAAATGCAGAAAAAAGATGAAGATATCTGTTTTAAATGATCCTCAAAAGGAAGTCTATCTCGCATGGGTAGATCTATCAATTTTAAACATTTCTCCCTCTCTACTGCATTAGTATATATATCAAAGTTAACGTCTAGAATTTTATTTTTATTCAAATCTAGTTTTTGTATTTTTTTAAATATAGACTGGTTTCCGTGATCCCATTTAGGATTAGCCAAGCCGATGGGTAGCACACGCATCATCTCATGATTGCAGTTCAGGTTTTGAGCGTACCAGTGCCGTAAATTCGGTTGCAAGCTCTTCGCATTGTCATAATTTCCGGAAGTGATATTGATGTCTGAATTATGAGTCAACAAATCGAAGGGACGCTCTATTGAAAAATTATGTAAAAAATGATTTAAATATTCTGTCTTGCAAAAGATTTTAGACGGATCTCCGTCTTGATGTATCTTGAAGCAAAACTTGTGGGTTCTAGCGTCGGTATATTCTTGTACGCTATACTTGCACAAGCTTTTGAAGTAGGAACCACACATGAATTCTCCGTCAAATTGATTCATTTATAACCCTCCAGAAGTTTTTGGGTGCATTAGCGCACTCCTCTCGGAACTGGTCAATGCCCACCTCATTAAAATAGTGAAGGCATCCAATTTTCTCATTTGCATTAATCTCCATACCGCACAAAATAGCTTCTCCTACCGAACGGCAAAAAGGCTCATAGAATTCGGGCTGGTAGAACATTGACCGGTGGGAATTGTAAAGATCTGGCATCTGAAGGAATGGTATATTACCATAAAACTCAACATTGTCAAGCTTTTTAATAGCTGATTCAAAAACATCACTTCCCCACGCCGCCACCTTGAAGCTGGATTCAGGGTTGGCGAGCGCATGCGAGATGAAGTTTTGAGTTCCCTTTAGTTTATGCATGAAGCCTGTGTAGATACAGCTGTCCGAACGCTCTAATTTTTTATCAAAAAATACTTCAGTATCTATTGGGTCCGGAATTATTTCTACGTTAGTAAAGATATCTCCATAAGAACTTAGGAATTGATCGTGATGGTAATTAGTTAAGAAAAACGTTCCTTTACAGCTTCCGAACAAAACCTTCCTAGCTTCCTGATGAAGGTAGCGATTGGAGTCATGCTCGAGTCGAAAGTGTCTTGGGTGGGACGCTATATAATTAATTAAAGAAGGATGTAGCCGCCCTAAAGTCTCTAAATTAGCCGAGATAATAACGTCATACTGATTCTGTAGTATAACAGGGTTAGTGTCGTAATTAAACGGAAGCACCTCAAAACCATTTTCGACCGACTTTTCAATAATCAAGGCATCGCTTCTCTGAGCCCCTCCTGAGTTATGAATAGTTGAGAAATCTGCAATCCAAAGCGCTTTTTTCATTTTACTCTTGACTTTAATGTGATCATTATATATATTATTATAATAATATTATTAATTGTTAAGGTATCACATCCATATTAATATTATATGAATCAATATAATAAATAATATTATTACGTAGTAATAGGATTACTTTTTCGATACTCAAGGATAGTTTAAAAAAAGGGTTGACAAAATGTGGAATTTAGTATATTATGTTGCTCATGGTCAAAAAAATCAATTCAAAATTCAAATTCTTCTATACCCAATGCGGTGAATGGGAGGCAGTGGTTCCAGCTGTTTCCGCTGAAGGGGCGTGTTCCTTATCTATTTGTCAGGCAGTTGAAACATACGGGAAAGGCGCGCTTGATTCCTGCGGTATAATGCTGGCAATGGATGTAGCCAAAGAAGCGGATTCTCAAAATGGAGATCATGTTTCCGTATTTCAAGTAGAACAATTCAGAAAGGAGCTTAATGAATACTAATTTCATAATAGGAATATCTGGAAACGCCAGAAGCGGAAAAGATACTTTTTGCCAGTTGGCTAAAGTTATACTGTCTGAAAAGAAAGTCCCTGCGGCAAGGGTCGCCTTCGCGGATCAAATAAAGGAAGATTTAGATAGATTGTGTAGGCATAATATAGGATGTAGCGCATTCACATCGGATGATAATGAAAAATCTCTCATTCGCCCATTGTTGGTGGCTTATGGAACTGATGTCATGAGGAAAATGGATGAGAATTGGTGGATTGAAAAGCTTGAGTTTAAACTTCCTCTTTATAAAGAGCAGGGAATAGTACCAATAGTCACCGACGTAAGGTATGAGAACGAACTAGAATGGATACGTAAGCATGATGGAGTTTGTGTGCATGTATCTAGGGATGGAATCGGACCTGCGAATAGCGAAGAGGAATCCAACAATTTAATTCTTGAAAAAAAAGCTGACTATACTTTATCTTGGCCTACTCTGGGGAATGACTCAATGAAGCGAGGCGGAGAATATATAGATGAAATACTTGATGACATCTACAATACTAAAATAGAATGTGCTCTTCAGACTTAGACCTCATATATAAAATCCAAAAGCGTAAGGATGTTGAGGGGTCACTCCAAGAGCTCATAAGCCGGCATAGCGGTATATATTTTGATGTAATACATAGCTTGGTTCCTAGAGATTCTTTATACTGCAGGAGACAAGATCTGATAGAGGACAAAGAATTCAATATATACAGCGCAGCTTTAAAATACAACCCAAATAAAGGAACTAAATTCTCAACATTTTTAGGGAATGAAACAAAATGGGTCTGTCTTAACGCCTATAACAAGGCAAAGAAAAAACCAGTCTCATCACATGGATCCCCTTCTCTGGACTTCGTTGTTAAGGACTTAGAGACGGAGGAGGAAGTCGACGCGAAATTCATTCAGGACATATACGCCATGGTAGAAAAACATCCAGACCGTCGAGTGGGAACTATTTTCAGAATGAGATACAATGAAGGTCACGGTAATAAAGTGATGCCTTGGAAGCTTATAGCTCCAAACGTAAATTTAAGTATACAGGGCTGCATTAATGTTCATAATGCGGTCATTAAAGACATAAAACGAAAACTAAAAGAAGAAAAAATAAATGAATAATATAAGTGTATCAGGTAGGTTAGCTAGAGATCCAGAATGTAAGGAGTTCAATGACGGTAAGACCGTATGCGACTTCAGTATAGCTGTAAACGGCTACAAAAAAGAAGATACTGTGTGGATTAAAGTTAAAGCGTGGGGAAATAGAGCTAAAAGCTGTTCTAAGTTCTGCAAAAAAGGATCCCTAGTCAATGTTTCAGGTTCGATAAGATCCAACGCTTGGACCGCAAAGGACGGATCGTCTCGAAAAGAACTTTACATCCTAGCTTCTGATGTGGAATTTGTTCATCTAGGTAATGAAGATGAAAAAGCTACTCAGCCTCAAACTAGGGAGGAATCCAGTTCAGTTCCACCAACTCCCGTCAGCGCTGAAAATCAAGCGTTAGAAGATCAATTAGAAGTTGTGCCATTTTAATGAACGAACTAATCGTAAAATGCCCCATTAACAGCGTTTCCTTCGGGAACGTCTCACTTAATTTGATGCGTGAATTCTTTAAGAAGAATATCAGAATCGGGCACTTTCCTATCGGGAACCCCGAGGCATCTACTTACGATAAACTTGGCTCCGACCTAAAGGAGTGGCTTCAGGAGTGTCTGAATAATAGGTTTAAAATGCTAGACCGCGACATCCCTACTCTTCAGTTATGGCACCTAAACGGATCCGAAAACCGAATTACTCCAAAGCAGTACCTTATAACCTTTTACGAACTTAATTCTCCTACTCTAATAGAGAAAAAGTTGGTAGACCTTCAAGATGAAGTAATGTTCAGTAGTAGATATGCCGCTGAATCCTTCAAGGGAATTGGATGCAAAAACGTCAGCTCTATCCCCATGGGCTTCGACCCTGACTTTTTTGAAACTGGTAAAACATATCTAAAAGACAAGGTTCATTTTGGATTGATGGGCAAATGGGAAAAAAGGAAACACAGTGAGAAAATACTTCGTTTATGGGCTAAACAGTATGGAAACAATTACAATTACCAATTAACTTGTTGCCTAAATAACCCATTCATGAAGCCGGAAGAGTTGAATGCAGCGATTTCACAATGCCTGCAAGGAGAAAGGTATGGGAATATAAATTTTCTCCCATTCCTTAAAACCAACTCTGAAGTAAACGAGTTTATAAACGCTATAGATATCGACCTAAGTGGCTTAAGTGGGGCAGAAGGTTGGAACCTACCTTCCTTCAACGCTACCGCTCTAGGGAAGTGGAGTATAGTGCTAAACGCAACTTCCCATAAGGATTGGGCCAACGAGCAGAACTCCGTACTAATTCAACCCTCTGGACAAACCCCTGCATACGATGGCCGATTCTTTTTTCAGGGCGGAGATTTCAACCAAGGATCAATTTACGACTTTAACGAGGAAGAGGTTTTGGCGGCGATGAAAACCGCAGAGTCTAAATGCGCTTCTAAAAACATAGAAGGACTAAAGTTGCAGGAGGAATTTTCTTACTCAAAAACTGTTGATGCTATTTTAGCTAGAATTAAAACGTAATAAAGTGTATATATAAAATATGAAGTTGAAAGAAAATCAAATACTATTGTGCTGTGGGGGCAAGGCTTGCCCTGTGCTTTCGGATATGGAAGATGGAATGATTAAGATAGAGGATGACTTCGGAGGATCCATCAAGATCAAAAAAGAGCAAGCCCTTCTTATTGATAACGCCCTCAAAAAACTTAGTATGCCCAAATCTAAAAGATAAATGAATCTCTCCTTCGCGCTTCTAGCGTGCGTCGGCTTGACTTTTATATTAAAGTATGGCTCCATATTCAATGCGCCTAGGCAGTTATTGTGCAAGTTTTCAGTGTTGGATAATTTGTTCAAATGTTCTTTGTGTTTAGGGTTTTGGTCTGGATTGACTATTGCTTTGTGTAGCTATTTTATAAAATGGGATCCCTTGTTGTTTTTTCTACCTTTAGCTTCTTCAGCTTTATGCTGGGCTTCCGATAGCACCTTAAGAGTTATTCAGACAGTAGAGTTGTCACTAGATAAGTATCTTGATAAAAAATAATGCCCATCTACCTATACCAGCATCCAGAGACCGATGAAGTCTTAGAAGTCTTTCAGAAAATGAATGATGAGCATAAATATACCGACAGCTCTGGAGTCAATTGGAATCGTATTTTCCTTTCTCCCAATGCGGCTATAGATCTAGACGCTGATCCATTCGACAACTCTAAATTTATAGAAAAAACCGCCAACGCGGGAACTATGGGCGAAATGTGGGACAGAAGCGCAGAAATGAGCAGCAAGCGAGCCTCCCAGAACGATGGAGTGGATCCTCTAAGAAAAAACTACTTTAAAGATTACTCCGCCCAAAGGGGAGGCTCCAAACACCTTTCAGACGATTCCTAATGGAGTAAAACCCAAGCTGAGCCAGCGTATCCAGCAAATTTACCAGAGCTTGCGTTGTATATCATCATTCCATTCACAGCAGGTGATATTGCGTTCATTTGAGCGTCACTTAGTCGCGGAAGAATAGGAGCGCTTACGGTAGTACTAAGGTCTAGAATGCCCTGAGGAGACGCAGTTCCTATCCCCAACCTACTAGATCCGCTATTATAGATGAAGGTGCTTTGTGACGCCATTACCCCATCATTACCGGCGGCAGAATTAAAAAATCCTATCCCGCTTACATTAACGGAATTATTACTTTTTACATCTCCCCCTCCTAACTGCTGTATGCTCGGCTGACAGAGTATAGTACCCTCTGTCGTATGATCCCTCACAACATGACCGATATTTACTCTGTAGTTTGGGGCGGTAGGAGCTGTGCCGGTAAGCGCTCCAGATTCCGCTGCTAAAAATATCTCATCTCCAGCGGAAAAAACTGAAGTATTTACTCCCCTTACAATTCCATAGGTGGTAACGTAACCGTATGATGACGCCTCTATGTCATGAGTTACTAACCCTACCGTCTGGGAGTTATCGTTAGAGTTTGCAGACGCTAACCTTACGGTAGGAGTAACCGACAAAAAATCTGAACCGTCTATAACTACCGCTTGACCATTTGTAATAGTAGAGGCTCCATCGTTCCTCACTCTAAGATATTGTTCTTGCCCTATCTGCAAGGCTACATCCGACTCGTCATTGTAAATAGAAAGCGATTTATGGCTATTGTCGTAAAAAAGACGCCCCTCCTGATGCGGGACGCTAGACACTGCCGTATTAAAATCAATAGCGTTGAAGTTTCCCGATCCGCTCGTGATTATAACGGAACCTTCAGAGGCTACACCACTAACCGCTTGATTGAACATTTCATTTCCATTAACGGTCAAGCCAGAAGTAAAACTTCCCGACAGGTAAGATAAGCTATCCCCCGTTATATTATAGACGCTGCCGCTTCCCCCGGTTATAGCTCCATTACTAATTAAAATTCCTGCGCTATTCCTTATATTTACTTGGTCGTCAAAATAAGATTGACCACCCGTAACCTGAAAACTACCAACAGGGGCTGTAGTGCTAGTTCTTGGTGCAGCTATGCCCCCTCCAATCTTTATTCCGCCCGCGAATATATTATTCGGCGTATAAATATTATTGGGGTCTACTAGAATACCTTGCGCGCCCGAAAAATCGGCGTTTCCTGTAAAATACTTCCATCCCCCTATCGAAGAAGATCCGGAAAGTATATTACTGATGCCACTATCATTTACAGTGATCTGTCCTTGAAAATCCCCTGAAAGAGAATCGAAAGTACTCTGTAAATTGTCAATTTGTTTAAATTGTATTCCCATATTCCTTATTCCTTGATAAATATATACACTTTCCCTTGACTTTTTTCATATTATATTCTATAATTGTCGTATGAGTATTTCAATATATAAACCTACTGTTAAAAATTCCGGCTCAGGTTTCAGTTTCCAAATGGGGATTGATTCCAAAAGTAAAGAGCCTACATTGTTTGTCAAGTCTATCCTCCAGCATAGCTGGGACGCCCAAAAGAAGCAAGGATACTTCAAGGATAATTTAGATAATCCAGACAAGAATATTACCATAAAATTTTCCGAGTTCGAGATTGGTCATATTCTCTACGCGATCCGAACTAGAACCATCTATAGCACTTTCCATGCTTACGGAACGGATAAGACTAGTATTAAATTTTCCCCTTGGGAAAAGAAAAGTAAAAAATCTTTTAAAAATAAAGATGGTCAATGGGAGGATCAGTGGGTTGATGTTCCCGCCTTTAGTATATCATTTGTGAGAAATTCTACTCAGAATTTTGTTATAGGTCTTGAGCCGGGAGAAACTGAGTCGGTGTCACAATACCTTAAATTTGTATTAAACAGTCTTTTCCAGTGCCGCTTCACTAAACAAACTGAAGAATTTAAAGAACGCATGAAGAAGAAGTCCTCGAAAGATGAGCAGCCTCCTTTCTGATGCCGCAAAAAAAGAAAAAGATAGTATTCCACAGTAATCACTCTAGAGCGTTTACTGGCTTCGGCAAGAATTGTAAGAATATCCTGTCGCATCTTCACAAAACCGGAAAGTATGAGATAGTAGAGTTTTGCAACGGTATCAGATGGGGAGACCCCCAGCTTCAGAAACTCCCATGGAAGGCAGTAGGGTCTCTACCAGAGGATCCAGACCTTATCCAGAAGTTGAACGCCGATCCTAATTTAGCTCGCCAAGCCGGTTATGGCGCAAATATGGTTGATGAAATTATCAAACAAGAAAAACCTGATATCTATGTAGGCGCGGAAGATATCTGGGCATTTAATGGGTACACAGATCGCTTATGGTGGAATAAAACTAATTGTATGATTTGGACCACATTAGACAGCCTTCCTATACTGCCGGAGGCTATTAATTCCGCACCTAAGATTAAAAACTTTTACGTCTGGGCTTCCTTTGCTGAGAAAGCATTGAACTCCATGGGTCATAATCACGTAAAGACATTACATGGGTCAGTGGATTGCTCTAATTTCTATCGAATGGATAACGAAAAACGAGCCACACTTCGTCAGAGATTCGGCATCCCTCAGAATTCATATATTATTGGTTACGTCTTTCGAAATCAGTTGCGTAAAACCGTACCAAATCTCTTAGATGGCTTTAAATTATTCCTAGAGCAAGAGCCTAGATCTTCGGCGAAATTACTTCTCCACACGCATTGGTCCGAAGGATGGGACATACCTCGATTCCTTGAGGAAAAAGGAATTGATCCTCAGCTAGTTCTAACAACATACTTCTGCAATAAATGTGGGCATTTTGAAGTGCGCCCATTCTCAGGTCAAGAGCAGCCGTGTCGTGCATGCGGTGCCGAAAAATCTCTCAATACCACAAATGTGACTCACGGTGTATCCGAAGAGCAGCTAAATCAAGTATATAACTTAATGGATGTTTACTGCCACCCCTTTACTAGTGGAGGCCAAGAGCTACCAATTCAAGAGGCTAAACTAACGGAACTCATTACACTTGCCACGAATTACAGTTGCGGCGAGGACTCTTGTAGTGCCGAGAGTGGAGGAATACCCCTAGAATGGTCAGAGTATAGAGAGCCGGGCACTCAGTTCATAAAAGCTACCACTTATCCCTCCAGTATACTTAAAGGCTTAAAGAAAGTTTTTAATATGAATCCAGACAAGAGGCTTCAACAGGGTCATAAATCCCGCCAATATGTCCTCGAGAACTATAGTATTGAAAAAATCGGCCAAAGAATCGAAGATATCTTTGATTCCATGCCTGATGTAGAGTGGGATTTTAATTTTGAATTTGTTCCCAGAGACCCATCTTATACTCCCCCTAATGACCTAGAAGACCCTAGTTGGGTTACAGATCTATATAAAAATATACTCAGAAAGGATGTTGACCATACCGATGACGGCCACAAGCACTGGATTCAAAGACTTAAAAGTGATCTTGACCGACCTGCCGTACTAGATTATTTCAGATCCGTAGCGAATCAAGAAAACTCCAAAAACCAAAAGATAGACTTCGGAGATCTTTTTCTTAAAAATGACAACAAAAGAGCTTTGATGGTTTGTAATGGAGACTCAGACTCCATATTTTCAGCTACATCCCTGCTTCAGTCCTTTAATGATTCTTACCCTAATACGGATTTGTATTTCTCATCCGCTCCAGAAACTCAGCACATACTAGACGGAAATCCTTACATTACAAAATTCTTACCATATAACGAAAAAATGGAAAATGAACTTCTTATGGTTGGTACTAATGAACATAAAGGATACGTTGATTATTATATAAACCTTTCTAGCTTACGGTTGAAAAACTTAAGCTCTAAAAATACCCTAGCCCAATGAATGCAGTAGATTCTCTTAGCTTATCTTCGGGATTAAAGGCTCGCCGTCCCCGAATAGAGGAATCCTTCTTCCCTCTTGTTCCTGAATTTTATATTACTATCAATAGCGACAAGTCCCAACCTAAACATTGGGATCATCTGCAGGAATTTATAAATATAATCTCTCCATATTTAAATAAAAAAAATATTTCAATAGTAGAATTAGGATGGAATGAGCATCCTCTGTCTGGAGTAATCTCTCTAAAAAACGTTACAGATGCCAAGCACGCTTCTTATATAGTTAAAAACTCCCTCCTTCATATTGGACCCGAAGGATTTTTCAGCCAGTTAGCTTCCTTCCATTCGAGACCCTTCGTCGCGCTTTTCTCTAATACTACCCCCCTCTATTCTATGCCAATTTGGGGCGCGGATGACCCGTCATCATACTTAAGGGAGATATCCGTTGAAAGTAGTAGGCGCAACAACAAGCCCTCTTTTGCAGGAGAAGAAGCTAACAAAACTATAAATTTAATATCAGCCGAAGAGGTGGCGGATAAGTGCCTCGGTCTTCTAGGTATACCTAATAGTTTTGGTTCGGTAGATACTGTTTTTATTGGAAAAGTTTTCCACTCTCCCTGTATAGAGGCGGTCGCTGATTTTAATCCCCCTCCAGACTTCTTCCCTAATTCTCTTATAAATTTAAGATTGGATTATATGTTTAATGAAAAATCCATACCTTCATTTGCCAATAACAGGAAATTAAGTCTGGTGTGTGATCGCGAAATAAATCCATCCATCCTTCATGCCGTAAAGCCCAACCTAGAGGTTATATTTCTCCAAGTAGACGAACTCACCAATGCTGAATACATAAAATCCATTAAAGGAATGGGTATAAACGTCTCCCTTATAGCTAAACGCTCGGCTAATCTTTCAGAAACTCGCTTCAAGCTCTTAGACTGGATAGTAGAGGAAGAAATCTCTCAAGATAAAAATAGTCTTGACAATTCGGCAAAAATATGCGATACTACTCGGTATAAAAGTTGCAAAATGTTATTCTCTAAAAATAAAAAGTATTCATCTAGGGCCGCGTGGTCGGCTCAAGTGGAATGCCATGAAGATCAGTTGATTATTGACGAGCCTGCATTTTGGAACGAAGCCGATTACTTCAAACTCTATAATATAAATGACGAATAAAAAGGAAAAACAACCAAATAGCCTAGGGCCCTCAATCTTTAAAAGGGACGAACACGGTCTTCTCGAAAATATAGAATACGTCTTCAATGATGACGGATCCGTCGATTGGCGCGCAATGATTGGCCACGAACATTTATTTCCTAATAAAAACTGGTTTCAACAGAGGAGTAAGGACATGCCCAATTCGTCCGAAGGATTAAAGGATGAACAACTCCTTATAAAGCTTTCTGGCATAAAAGAGCTTGCAAGACTACGAGGATTCTCCGACATTTCTTATGAACTAGCAAAATGCGAACAAGACCATGTTGCGGTTATTTGCCGAATGACCTTCATTCCAAACTATGAGACCTGCGGAGACCCTACTGTTTTTCAAGATATGGCTAATGCTACCCTCAATAATACTTACGATTTTGGACAGAACTTCCTAGAGACCATCGCATGCAATCGTGCATTTGTTAGGTGTGTGAGGAATTTTTTAAATGTTCATATTGTGGGATCCGATGAAATCGGACCTTCCGCTCCTAAAAAGAGCAGTAAATCCCCTCCGGGACTATCGCCTCAATCTATGCTTGATTCACATTTTGACGGCGAATTTGAAGAATTTAAGTCGTCATTGAGGGAGTTCTGGCAAGAAGGCGTCTACAAAAATGGGGATATAAAGAATTGGTCTTCCTTTTCGGACATACCTATAAAAGACGCCCGTGTACTTCTGAAGCTAGTTAAGGAAGCTTAACTGCATTGGCGCCACCCGTCGTGGGCGCATTATGAGGGGAAGTTAGAGCCTTCGCCCTTCCTGACGGATAGATCAAGCTCATAATAATATTTTTTCCTTGATTAAATTAAAGGTGTAATATATAATGTATATAACAAGGTTATGGGAGATTGTATTGATAAAGGTTTTAAATGACAATAGCGCAGGCTAATGAATCCGCTCTTTATTATTTAAATAAGAGCACCGACCAACCCGGTGGGTCATTGAATGACTCTCCCGGTGTTGGTAATCTTCAACCCTACTACGTATTAGGCGTTAGCAATTCAGATGGTCTTGTCGGCCTTGGCAGGCATAACCTTAATGTAGATTCACTAGCAATTGTGGACTCCCCCACTAGCGGGACTCTTGTTAACCTAGACACCATTCAACTCTATACAAACTATGCTGGCGGTAGCAGTGATATTGGTACAACATATGTAAACGCGACTCCCTTATCCAGTAACTGCGGTGAGGAATATAGTACTGCCGATGGAGCATACTCTTCGCCCGTGCCAGTCAATGGAGCTCCGATTCAATATCG